>Ga0265797_10011176_pt1 | contig 11304 bp, 15 predicted proteins | sample P2T30metagenome_FD_192433 | JGI IMG/M metagenome (GOLD analysis project Ga0265797, IMG submission 192433) | Plant litter microbial communities from East Loma Ridge, Irvine, California - P2 T30 | ecosystem: Environmental > Terrestrial > Plant litter > Unclassified | place: USA: California... | reverse complement strand
TACCTAGGTACATTCAGGACAAGCTTACGAGTAGTCCTTAGGTTCCACCCTCGTGTTGCTGTAAACCTCATAAGGAATTCCCTCCCTCTCCAAACCCTCAACGACCTGCTTCATAGCATCAAGCTTGAGCACCGTCGAATCCGTAACCACTAGCACTTTCTTCGCACCCAAGTGTCTGAAATCCATCCCAACCTCTTTCGTGCAACCTGGTCCGAAACGAATCGACGACGCAGCCATCTCGAAGGCATACTCTTTCTGCTGGCTGAAGTCGGCTGGCGTCGCGAGAGACCGCGTACGTCCAGCGAACGGATTCTGGATGTGGTGATTGTGGCCTGGGTTGGAATGGCATGGGCATGCACTGTGGGTTGAGTTGATCGTGCGGAGAAGGTTAAGGGCTCGTGTTGCCCGTGAAGGCGCGATCTTGGTGATTGCCATGGCTGTAGAAAAGGCGGAACGAAGAGTGGAATTACTGGCACAATTCACAGACCTCAAGGAGGAAGCAAAGGGTGTGGCAGTTTAGTTTGAGCGAGCATACGATCGACCTGCTGCATATCGGCTATAAGGCACGAGTCGTCATCACATATGCCGAGGCTCTTCGTCTAAGAGGAGGTGAGCTTTCCCCACATCAATGGAACCACAGGGTCGGATGGCGGTCGTTCTTTCCACCGATGCTGATGTCATCGTGTATGTGAATTTGTGTAACAGCATCGAAGGCAAATCGTGAATTAAGCTTATCAATCCTTACCATCCTCACCATAAGCAAACCTCAGCCTTGTGGTGTCTTGCGATTACCCTCCTCCAATCGACCTATTTACTGTACAACACGATACCAGCTACCAACCACACACCGCACACAATGGGCCTCCCCCAAGCAACCGCAAGCACCCCTCCACAGTCCGCACCACCAACCTCAGACAAACCAACCTCCGTCTCCCAACTGCCCCCAGAAGCCATCGAACTCGCCACCAAACTCTTCGACTTCGCTCGCGCCGGCGACACGCCCTCTCTCTCACAATATCTCTCCGCCGGCATCCCGGCAAATCTCACAAACCACAAAGGCGACACTCTGCTTATGCTAGCCGCGTACCATGGCAACGTGGAGACAGTGCGCGTGTTGATCGAGAAAGGTGCAGACGTAGACGCGATCAATGACCGAGGTCAGAGTCCTATTGCGGGCGCTGTGTTCAAAGGGTACGACGAGGTGGTGAGAGTGCTTGTCAACGAAGGCAAAGCGGATATCCAGGCGGGCCAGCCTAATGCGGTGCAGGCGGCGCAGATGTTCAAGAGAGAGGAGTGTTTGAGGATTCTGGGCGTGGATGAGGAAGGGAACGAGGTGGTCCAGTGAGAAAAGGAGTGTGAAAGTCATCCTCACAGTGCTCTACGATTCGCGATGAATGTTGTGTAGGGCATGAGTCTGCCCGATTGTTCCGAGTAGCTGTTCATGCTTCGTCATCGTTATTTCACACAGAGCTCCAATTCGCTCTGAGTGTCTCGGTATCACGAGGACACCACAACTTGGCACCTCAAGCACCACAGAAGCGAGCTCAAACCATACCTACAGCCAACTCCCTCTCCTCCTCCCTGACAGGAAGCAACAACCCTCGCTCCGCGCCATCAACTACCGGATCACTCGTCATCCTCGCCATATACCTGGCTGCAAAGTCTATCACAGCTTTCACGCTGTCCAGAACTCCCACGACACCACTGGCTCCTGGGTGCCGCTGCTCCTGTGGTCCGCCATCACATCCTTTCACTCCATGCTTCCCGTTTTCGAGGTCATCTTGGCGTTGCTCGCACTCCGTGTCGCTATCTGCCGGGGTTTCACTCGGTGAAAGCATAGTGAAGCTTCGACGCGAGAGCAGTGGCGCGGTAGCAGCGATGCTACCGTATGACGGCCTAGGGTCGCGCATTTCAAAGGATTCGGAGTCGAAGGAGCGTGGTCTGCGAAGCCGTGGCGTGTTAGGCGGAGTGGCGAAAGAGATGCCCAAACCAGTAGCGAGGACTGCAGTAGCTTGTTCGCTCACCTCTGTAGCATGGGTTTGACCGGCGGATTGAGCGCGGCTGCTTGTCTGTCATCGATACGATGATTCCAATTGTCCTTCACTCTTACATACCTGTGCTTGTGCCTTCCCACAATCCATTTCTCCAGCTGTCTATCCAAGCACGACACCTTCTCAGGGAACGTTACAAAGTAAAGGACAATGGCGACAGCCCAAGCTATGCCCACCCAGAAGAGCAGGAAGATGATAAGCGTAGGCGGCCAGTCCGGTACACCCTGCTCTGCAGGCCCGAGCAGAGGCTGCCCGATCTGCGTTCCAACGGCATTGTGAGTCGTAGTGGCCATGTTGATTGTAGCTGGAGCAGTGGCATCTGTTGCGTTCGTAGCGCAGTGCGGAGCAGTAGCAGTAACAATGACGAGCGTGGTCGGGATGTCGTCCATGACTACGCTGGGTGTTTGCCAGACGATGCGGTGGCTGGTCAAGACACTCCTTGTAGTTGTGGTGGGTGTGGCGAGTGCTTCTGGGGAAGTGAATGAGTCTTGCTCGGAGAGTGTCGTAGAAAATCCGTATGTGGTGAGATATTGGCTGAACAAGGTCGGGTTTTGGGGAGAGGTGGCATGGGTTGGGAGAAGCATTTCTGCGATTTTCTATGTGTGCTGTACGTGAGGTGAGCGCTGTGGGCGGATTTGATGCTCCGGTGTGGGAAAGAATGGGCATGTGTGGAAAAAGGTTGCGTGCACGAAGCGCTTTACACAATATATTGAACGGTGGCGCGACAAGTCTAGCAAGTGAATGGCTTCAGGCAAGCTTCTAGCCTCAGAAGTTGACTGTGCATTGTGATGATACATTGACCAAAAGAAGGCTGCACTTATCGAGAGTAGATATCAATGAAGCTAATCGTCGTCCACTCTGGCCTTTTTTCCCTTTCCTCCGCCGTCATCTTCGGCGCCTCGTTTCGCACCTTTCGCTGCTTCGGCAACCATTGCTTCAACGCCAAATGGATCAGCCTCTCCGCGATCTCTCTCAAACATAACAGGTCCACTTCTTTGCTCTGCCGCATCGGTGCCCTTGAAACCCTCCTTGGGCGCCTTACCGAGGCTCTCGAACCTCTTGGTGCCTTGGATCTTGTCTAGAGTCTCGCCTCCATCCTCATCGTCATCATCGCCAACATTTGGTCTGTAGATACTGTTGAGCGCATCGCGCTCGGCGAAAAGTGGCTTGTCGTAAGGCTGGTCCTCGTTGAAGCCTGCGGCGAATCCGGAGCTCTGGTTAAATAGTCGTGAGTCGTACATGGCTTCCTTGTTCTGTGTAGGCTTTGCCAGGCCAAGTGCAACCTTCTCGCTGACATCGCGATTCTGCTCGCGCGCCATCATTTGTACACGACGCTCGTGGCCCATGTTCTTCTGTCGCATATCACGTTGAGCTTCGCGGCGGCGCTCCGCACGTGCTTTTTCACGTTCCTGGCGATCTCGCTCTGCTGGGTCCATACGGTCGCGGCTGTTGCTCCGGCTGCGAGACCTTGAGCGCGAGGAGTATGAGGAGTATGAAGAACGACTGTCGACGGACCGGCTGCGAGATCGCGATCTGGCATCTGAATCGCGACGGCTGCCAGAGGCTGCTGCGGCGCGGTCTTCGCGAGCCTTTTGCGCCAACATACGCAGGTTCTCCTCCTTCGCTTCCTTCTCTTTCTCTGCCAGCCTTTGCTGCATGCGTTGACGCTGCTGAACTTCTTCTCTCGCGTGTCCATCTGCGGTCTGCAACGCTTCGGCGAACTGTGCAAACTTGTCGTTGATCGTGACGTCCTGCAATCCTCTGCCGTCCGCTGCCAATCGCTTGTCCAGAGGTACTGTGTAACCCTTCGGGTTCTTCCAGTTCGAGATCGGCGGCGGGATCCTCCAGGCTTCCTGGTCTTCGGCTGTGAGTTTGCGCGGAGGCGAGTGCATAACTGGTGGAGGTGGACTGGGAGGTCCACGGGGAACCTTCTTGATCTTGTGCTTCGGCGGCTCCATGGGATCCTGTTGTCTTTGCACAATCTTCATAATGCGGTCTCCCTTCTTCTGATCACCCATCTGGTTCGCTGGCGTGTATCGTACAAATGTGGGTTCAGGCCTTGAGGTTCCTTTGATGTTTTTCGGTTTTTGCGCTGCCAGCGCGCCAGCAACCAGGCCAGATAGAGCCTTCTGTGTCCGCTCCTTCGCTGCCTGTACTTCCTCCTCGCTCGGCTTCTCCAGGTTGATCTCTCCAGCATCGGCGCGTTGGCGCAGCGGAATCAGGTCCTTGAAACTGGCATGGATGATGCGCTTGTCATCGTGTCCCCGTCGCGCAATAGCATCGTATTTGACTTTGCCCTCGCCGTTCACCTGGATCGCCAGAGCATTAGAAGAGCTGGCCGCTGCACCTCCCTTGCGGCCCATATCCAGTGGGTATTGCGCGACAGGCACTTCAGGAAATGCTCCGCCGTCGCCAAAGTCTTCCGCATTCCTTGGTCGCCATGATGATCGCTGTCCGTAGGGAGGTGGGCCTGAGCGCTTCACCACGAGCTGGTTGGATTCGATCTCGCGCGAGTCGACCACTCGCGGGCCTTTTTGCTGAGTGTGTGTTGGTAGCTCCTCGTCCTCGCCGGTGTATTTTGGTCTGGGCAATGCGCTCGATAGCGAGAATGCGCTCCCGGTCGTTGCCATGTTGTGGATTGTAGTGAGGTGAGCGAAGAGAAATAGAGGGTGCTTTGCGCGCGCGCGCGTTGTTGAAGACGACGAGCGAAGGAAGTTCAGGCTGTGCTGCATCGTCATTGGCCAGCCGACTCCGACTTCGACTCTTCCACACTTCACTTCTTTCGAGCGTGTTGGTGTATCATTTTGCGAACGTATTTTTACTTTCTGTGGACTATTGATACAAAAGTAGTACTACAGTACCGTGACAACAATCTCTGGAGACCGCTCGCCAGAGTACTTGATATTTCAAGACATGTCAGAGGAATTATTGGACGAGATCACCTCCATCAACTCAATCTACGGCGAAAATACTCTCGTTGCCACTTCGGACGACTCCACGATATATGCATTGACTCTGCCGATAACATCCAACATATCTCTGCGAACCGAATTCCCACCAGACTACCCCGATGCACCACCTTCGATCCTTGGCACCCAGCACATTGGCGACAATGTTGCAAAGGGCGAGGGCCAACAGATTGTTGACTGCATTCGTGCAGTACTCGCCGAAATTTACATACCTGGATCACCATGCATTTTCGATCTCATCGAGGAAGGAGGGCAGAAACTTCAGCAGCTCGGCCTGGACACAGGCTCAAGGGAAGAGGAGCAACAAGCTGCTCAAACGAACGGTCAGGATCCAGACTCTAACGGCAGTCAAGAACCATATTCTGACGAGCATCAGTCCTTGGACGACTTAGGAGACGCTCCGCCATGGGTCCTCTCAGACGTCATCACAGAGAAGAAAAGTGTCTTCCTTGCACGAGCCGCGGAAGTGCATTCTGTAGACGAGGCGAAAGGTTATCTTGCGCATCTGCTTGGCACAGACAAGAAAGCTGCCAAAGCTACGCACAATATCACTGCGTGGCGTATACAAGGCGAAAACGGCGTGCAGTTCCAAGATTGCGACGATGATGGTGAGAGCGCTGCTGGTGGCCGGCTGTTGCATCTTTTGGAGTTGATGGGTGTATGGAATGCGATGGTGGTCGTCACCAGGTGGTATGGTGGGATTCATCTCGGACCTGACCGGTTCCGCTTGATCAATCAAGCCGCTAGAGATGTGATGGTCAAGGGTGACTTTGCCTCTGAGGTTGCGAAAGAGGGCAAGGAAGTGAACAGTAAGAAGAAAGGGAAGAAATGAGCTCAAGGTCAAAGTGCTTAGCCTTGTGACCAACTTGCAGTCACTACACGGCGTTGCAGACCTCACTCCATGTACGGCTGTACGGCATAGGCGCTTCGAGACCCCTCGCCTTTGATGGCTCGTGCTTCGCAAACGCGCGCCTCACACCAGCTCTTCAAAAGCCGCCGTGTCACCACTCATGCAGCGCAACTTTCTTTTTCCACACAGACACCTACAGCATCACATTAACCATGGCCACGCAAACCGCATCGAGTGGCGTCTGTGCGACCTGCAGCCAGCCTGCAACCACTCGCTGCGCAGGGTGCGCCGATACCGAACACACTGGCACCCCCGGCGCGACTCTCTACTGCAGCAAGGAGTGTCAAACCAAAGATTGGAGCAAGCACAAGACCGCATGCCAGTCCGCACAGGGCCGCAAGAAGCTCTTCAGAGCCGCCGAGCTGATCCAAGAGACCTTCTTCGCCCTCAGGGCTGAGGCCTTCGATCTCAATGTCACCAAGGTTGAACGCGCCGAAGATGGCTCGCTTGACTTCTACGACTCGCCGTTCAAGGGTTTCGCTCTTTACGGTCCCGCTGCTGCTTGCTTAGACACAGAAGTCAACGTCAAGCGCGCTGTACTTTCCTACCGTGCAGGTGGCGACGTCTTCGCGGATGGCTTCTACGATTTAATCGTCAAAGCTCTCAAAGGTAATTCCCATGACTTGCACTTCTGAGCTGAGTGGTTCACTGACGGTCAGTATAGGTTACACTACCAAGATCGAAGAGGTTGACCTGCATGTGTTCGAACATCACGTCCGACTCCGCCGTCATGCCCTCGGCCGCCCAGCTGTCCCTGATCTCAAACAACTCCATCACGTCATCCTCGTCACCCTGAAGGACGGTTCCGGCTGGGTCATTGACCCTGCTGGAGCCCAACACGGCCAAGCGAAGCCTGTGCTTTCAGTCTTCCAGTACAACGCCATGTTCATTCAGAAGATTCTTTTCCGTCGCCCATATGGGGAGTCCAAGCTCTACTTCGAGAAGTTCGTCAACGAGAGGCACCCGAGAGATGCTTTGAATCTTGTCGCTATACAACTCGCCGAGAGCCTGGAGCCCGTGGAAGACGAGCTCGAGGAATGGCAGCTCAAGCACACCAGTATCGAGGCTATCATCAAGGCCAATGCCAGCGACTACCAACGCCTGAAAGCTATGCTTGTCGCTCATCTCGCCACTGCTGCACGCGAGTTCATCAAATACCTCAATCGTGATCCGACCTCTACCGCCAAGCCAATCAACATCAATTCCAACTCTGCAACCCTTTCCGAGGAGGATAGACTGAGGTTGAAGCGTAAGCGGGGTAGGGAGCTGGCTGCCATGCACCCAAGCGTTCGAGAGCTGGTGGAGAGTCAGAAGGCCCAGGGCACCGAAGTCTTGATGCTTTGATTGCGTTTGGCGATTTGACGGGCGTGACCGAACGCCAGCGCACCACTGACTCGGGATGATAAGTCCTGTGGACAACGCTTTCCAGTGGCGCACTTACATAGCCAATTTTCTCAACGCAGTACTGGTAGTGTGTCAGAACGTTCCAGGCATGAAGCGTTTGTCGCGCTCCGACGTTTGGTGGGTACATGCAGTTCTAAGGCAGTCACCTCGCGTTTTCTACAGTTCAAAATGGTTCTTCCTTCCTACATTCTAACATTAGTTCCACTAATTCCTGACGCCCACAATTCTCCATTGCATACAGCCCCTAACATCCTTTCCTCCTTCCATCGTTTGGTTATCACCCCACCTCAACCATGGAGATACCTAACCCACACTACCAAAAGTGCACTGTTTGCAGCAAACCTGCCAACACTCTTTGTGCTGGGTGTGCGGACGCCCTAGACATCGCAGGCAACCACCTCGCGCCCACTCGCTACTGCGGCACAACTTGTCAAGCTTTTGACAAGCTTTCGCACAAGAATTCCTGCCAGGCTGCTCAGGCTGGTATCAAGCTTTTCCGAGCGGGTCGTCTTCTCAAAGAGTGCTTCTTGGCTATTCGGGAAGAGGCTTTTGACCTCTTCATTGTTGGTGTCAAGCACTCCCAAGATGGCACTATCCATTTATTCGACGAGCCAGCAGACAAAGTTCGGTCACTGTTGCGCACACTGGCCAACGACACCAAAACGAAAGACGCTGTGCTGTCTCTCGGTGCTGGACGTGATGTGTCCTCTGGCATCATGTTCGAGCTCTGCAACAGAGCTCTCGAAGGTGCGTGGTCGTCCCACATTCCTCGTTGATCACTATGCTAAACTACGACGTTTATAGGCTGCACCACGAAGATCGAGGGAATTGACGTCCGGGTCTTCAAATCGAATGTTATTGCGTATCTTCACCACACCAACGGCCATTCAACGATAGCTGGCGACAATGTTCATCACATCCTGCGTGTCACGCTCGAGAACAATAGCACTTGGGCTGTGGATCTGGCAGGTGCTCAGCATGGCCAACACAATCCAGCAGTCCCCTTCGCCGACTACGCCCGAGATAACATCGCGACGATCTTGGAAGTACGCCCAAGTGGCACGAAGTCGAGGGACGCCAAAGTCCCAGTCCTCATCAGAAACCCTGGCAACTCAGCCGTTGCGGAGCAGCTCGCCGAAATTCTTGACCACACCGTCGACGAGCTCGCCGAGTGTGAGCACCGTCACCTGTCAGTCCAAGACCTACTCAAAGCCGAGAGTGAGTTATTTACGACCCTCAAGAACGATCTTATGAGGCACCTGACCAGGGAAGCTCGCGAATACGTCAAGCTTGTTCAAAACGACCGCACCTCCAAAGCGAAATCAATCACTGTCAAGAGCCACGGGCTGGAGCATATGTCAGAAGAGGACAAAGCCAGGATGGAGAGGAAAAAGGCTCGGAGGATCGCGGGTATGGAGGCGGAGACACGCAGACTATGCGACGAACATGGAAAGAAGGGAGCGGCGTTTGTGATGCCGAGGTCCAGTGAGGATACATGTGTGAAGTCAGATTAGTAAAGACCTCGATATAGCGTTATCTAGCTATAATTATCGTCCTATGTATGTACATAATCACTATCCTTAGAAGCGTGTTCCGCTATTGCACACCACGACTACTTACACCCTCTTACGGGTCCTACATATCTGAGTCACAGTTGATGAGTCGGGTCTGGTGTACAACCTGAGCAAAAGGCGAGTCTTTCTCGAAACTAGTTGATACCTGCTGAGCCATGTCGATCTTTCCGCATACAGGCAGCGCAATTCTGATACAATCGGTACCCGGCTTGATCTATAAGTGGCTACAACCCGACGACTCGATTTAGGATTATACTGCGCATTCGGTATAGCAATAGAATTGATCTGCTAAGATGGTGCGTTAGGCTGGAAGCTGAGGCTTCCGAAGCAGCAGTAAGAAGTCGTATCTCACCATACTGTATGCGCATCGACTCGATTATTTCCATGCAATACAAGCCATGGGCATGGAGATCCGCATATATAGTATGCTTGAAAGAGTATAGGAGCAACAGAAGAGTGCCGATCGTTTGCACATGTGCCCAAAATGAACTTGAACGGAAAACATTGCCTCAGCAGCCCACTCGCCAACCATGGCTGATGTTCAACCCTTCAAGCTCATGCTTCCTACATTCAAAGTTGGTAGATTTACCAGGACGAGCAAAATTGAAACAATGTCGGACGACAAGGAACCAGAATCACGACCTCACACCGCGATGGTGCTTGCAACATTTTGCCTCTGCATCTTCCTGGCTTGCCTAGACGCGGTCATCATTGGAAACGCCCTCCCTGCTATAGCGGATGACCTACATATGACCCTTGGGTCGTATGCCTGGGTAGGAGCAGCGTACAACATGGCATGGGCAAGCCTGCTACTTACTTGGGCTAAAGTCGCCGACATATTCGGACGAAGGCCTGTTTTGTTGATCGGTGCTTCTCTATTCTTCATTGGCAGCATTATCGCCGCCACAGCACGTTCAGCTGAATCGCTGATCGCTGGCCGTACCGTCCAAGGGCTTGGTGCTGGCGCCTGGCTCGTGACAGTTAGTATCTGCATAACTGACATCTTCAGCCTTCGGTAGGTGATCTATGTCCGTCGACAAGGCACGTTAGCTGACATGACTCGAACAGCGAAAGGGCCTTGTTTCACACCATCTCTGGAGCGACTATGGCATTTGCGGCCGCTGTTGGGCCTCTCCTTGGAGGTGCTTTTGCTCAACTCGGGCGCGGAGGATGGCGTTGGATATTCTGGATCAATCTGCCGCTCACAGCTATGGCAGGCGCGCTCATGCTGAAGTACCTGCAACTACACAACCCTCACACACACCTTCTTTCTGGACTGAAAGCCATCGACTGGTTGGGTACGATTCTCGTCACAGGGTCGGCGATAATGCTTCAGCTCGGATTGCAGTTCGGCGGAGGTTCTTATCCATGGTTGTCAGCGACAGTACTGTGTCTGCTAATTTTCAGTGCGATTGGTTTTGTCCTGTTTGTGACGGTCGAAACCATGATCGCACGTATACCAGTCATGCCCACTAGGATTATCTTCGATCGATCAGCTGCCGCCATCCTGACACTGGTATTTGTGCACGGTTTCTTCTACGTCTCTTGCATCTACTATCTTCCCCTCTACTTCCAACTTGTTCTCGGGGCTAGCGCGGTCCAGGCGGGTGTCTGGACCCTAATAGCCGCCTTGACGATGCCTGCCACCACCTTATTGAGTGGGATCTTTATAAATCGAACCGGTCGCTTTCGCCCTGTTCTCTGGGTTGCATCAACATTCATGGTGCTCACTCCTGGCTTGTCTATCAGCTTTTCTGCTTATCGCAGCTGGCCGAGGTTGATAGTCTTTCAACTCGTTGGAGCGGTAGGACTCGGGCCGCTATTTCAGGTGCCTCTTCTCGCACTGCAGGCGACCGTGCGACCGGAGGACACAGCCGCAGCCAACTCGTTGGTGTTGTTCATGCGGACATTGGCATCTGCAGTGGGCCTGATGGCGGGTCAGACTGTCCTTCAGAACTCATTTCCTGATCCACCCGGGGCGCCCGCCGGATCTGCACGAGACCGACAGCACTCGATTTTCGGCTTTGAAAGTGGCGCCTCTGGAACGGAGACTCGGCAGCAAGAGTTAATGCGGCAGCTCATCACCAAGGCTTTTCGGAACATGTGGATCATGTACACGGCGGTGGCTGCGTTCGGTCTCCTCGCGAACTTCTTCATCGGGCACCGTGAGCTTCTAGAAGAGCATGCCGATGTACAAATCGGGCTGCAGATGGACAAGGAGAGGAGCACGACAGGGAAAACAGCAGCCCGAAAAAATAGTGTTTCATAAAGACCTTGGTCTAGGGTGCAGAGTCATCACACGCTCGCTATCATGGCCGCCAAGATCCATCCTCCGGCATCCGCCCTCAACATATCCGCAAGTTTGCTTTTGCTGTTCTCCATAGAAATGTACATCA
>Ga0265797_10011175_pt1 | contig 11305 bp, 6 predicted proteins | sample P2T30metagenome_FD_192433 | JGI IMG/M metagenome (GOLD analysis project Ga0265797, IMG submission 192433) | Plant litter microbial communities from East Loma Ridge, Irvine, California - P2 T30 | ecosystem: Environmental > Terrestrial > Plant litter > Unclassified | place: USA: California... | reverse complement strand
AGTTAAACAATTTTGATGACCATAACAAATTAATGTGGCAGAATAAGCGTCACTGCAAGCTTGGTAATGACACTGGCGTAGAACATCTCAACACTTTGAAGATTTCGAGGATTCTAACATTACACTGCCGCATGACAAAGTATTCATTCTGTGAGACTCAATGATCGAGGAGATCCAGCAATGGTGTTTCAGCTATCTGAGATGTAGAGTTACCTGTCTGTTACCAGGCAGACAATAGATGCAAAGACTGATCACTGCCTTTGATCCCACGCGGCGCACTCGTTGCGTGCATCAAGAAATGTAGCACGCGGGACAGGATCTGCCATAGGTCAGCTGATTAGACCTTGCGGGGTTAGCGGACGACTACATAGATAACCACATGGTACACATGGTGCGTCACATCTTACACCCACCCTCTTCGGTACAACACCCATAACAAACGAACGTAGCTGATGAAGCGAGATAGCCTGCAAAGGCAACGCTATCAATAGTAGAAGCAAGAAGCCTCCAGTGTGATAGCAGTTGTAGTATCAAGAACAGTCACCTCCAGCCAGTACCCCTGCATCTGAGTGTACACCGAGCTAGTCGATCCAGACTGAGAGTCTTGCAAGGTCACTCGCCACTGCGTCCTGGCAGTATCGGTTTGTCTGACCCGTAGCCTTGCACCAGGTGAAAGCAGAGGGTATTGTAGATTGAGATTGTCGTTCTCGCCCTGATTGTTCTCGTAGCCCTTGCCGAGACAATAGTTGCCAGGCTCACAGCCAATTTGGTAGCCGAAATAATTACAGCCTGCGGAAGAAGAAGTTCTGCCAACATTGCTCCGAAGATACAAAGGGATGGTGGTGCTCATGTCTGGCGGAGAAGGGATTGAAGATGCACAATCGATGTACAGGTAGTCCGCGTTGGAAGTAACGTGGGCTGCGACGGTTTCGTAGCCACACCACTGCTGGCCAGTACGCTGCGAGGTCGCGCACAGTTGGCCGCCAGATACAGGGAAGAACGTTGGATTTGCGTCGTCGGAGACGATACTAGCCCCGACAGAGCTCCAGTACGTGAAAATCATAGTATCGATACTGATTTGTGGTTGAGTCATGATGACGGAGAATCCAGAACCGAGCGGACATCTGTTGTAAATGTTGACTGACCAATATTCTCTAGGTGGTGGAGATGGAGGTTGTGGATCAGGCTCCGGTTCTGGTGACGGAGTTGGCTCGCTGGCTGGCTCAGATGACTCGGAGCTCGTAGTTGATGTATCTGTTGTTGAAGTCTCAGTGGCACAAGCAGTAGTTGCCAATTCTGTCGTGGTAAAAAATTCGGTGGTCGTCTCGGTGGTGGTTGTGATCGACCAGTCAGTCGAGGTTACGGTCTCAGTAATAGTGTAAGACTCTGGCCAGGTGATTGTCTGCGTTTCAGTCTCAGTGGAAGTCGTAGTTTCACTTGCTGTCGTTGTGGAGGTCGAGTACACAACTTGCGTCATGGCGCCTGAGGGGCTTCGTGTCGTGTAGTTGCACATGAAATGGACAGAGTGCGGCTCTCCGTCCTCGATATGATACTCAGTCCATGCAGAGTTCTCCAGATCGCCTCCGTCAAAGCTGGAATAAGTACCGTCCACCCATCCGGGCTCGTTACGTGACCAGGTTTGCAAGTCCAAGTAGACCCCGACGGGTAGAGACACGTTCGCCACAGTGTTGCCAGCATATGCCATGTTGACATCAATGGTGGAATAGAGCTCGAAGTTTAACATCAAGAGCCCAGAGCCGGACATCGTGACTCCATCGCAGCCAGTGTTCGAGATAGACCATATGCTACTTGGCTGTGTCTCAGATCCTGGATTATTCTCCCATGGGCAGTTCAACGTAATCATATCCATGGGCTGGAAAGTGTAACTATCGAGGGATAAGAATCTATCGTTGATGTATTGCGGATGTGTCGGGTGGAAAGACGATTGAGGCTCCTGCCGTTTGAGTGGAACACCGAATGCACAATCCAGGAGGCCTTCTCTCGAAGATGTCGCACAGAATGCACTACCCTCCGCTAGTGACTGCAGAGTGATTCCTGGACCGAACCGCTCTACTGGATCTGCTGGCACCAGGGCCATCCCCATTGGAGGAACGTGTTCGAAGTCGTCGTTGCCGTATATCGATATCCACGTATGGGCGCATGCATTCATGATAACGATCGAGCCTGCTAGACCGAGCGCCGCGTTGCCAGTCTCCACAGATACCACTGTCGATGTCACCGTGCTCGCAGGCAAGTCCGCCACACTGGTTGGCACAGTAGTGACATTTTGAGTGGCAGTGACGGTCGCTATGTTTCCTCCCTGGCCCGGGAGAACAATGTTCCTGATGGCAACGTAGGCTGGCGTAGAGCAGGAAGTAACGAACGAGATTGTCTGTGCTTCACGAGCTCGCAGTTGAAGCTTTAGAACGAAAGTAGACCAGCTCGTTCCTATGCTTCTTGCTGTGCCACAGAGTGTTGGACTGGTGCAAATGGCAAGTGTGCATTTCAAGGTAGAGATGTCCATCTGAGAGGGTTGAAGCTGAGCATCTATGCTAGCAGTCCATCGCCCTGTGGACAGGGGTGTAATGATCTCGGAGATGTTGTGTTTGGTTGGCAGGCCCGCTTGACGTGTTTCGAGGTCACCCTCGGCGGAGGCGACAACTTCTAGAATACTGGCTGTCGTCAGTGGTATATCTACAGCTGGAGGCGCCTTAGGTGTGGCGTACCGGTGGTCACTCTCCAGGAAATCTGCCGTTAACCTGATATCATCTTCCAAACTGCTGACAAAGCTGACCGAGGCGGCCATCAGACCACCGCAAACCCATAAGAATGACACCATCGCTTCCTGCGACAGAGAGGTTAATGATTCACATGGTTTTAGCCCAGCAAAGTGAGCCTCGCTGTTATATGGCTATACATGAGCATTCCATACCTTCCAAACGCCAGTCCGTCGGGACTGTCAGGAGCTGGAATGCTGAAGACGGGATGACAAGGGAATAGTTAGCGACGTGACTGATGAGATAGCGGTAAGTGCGGTATATAGAGATCGTGCGCATTCATGCTGTTCCGAGGCCACCGTGACATATTTTGACGGTCAGACCGCAACTAACTTACTAACACAGGGGTGACTTTCGTACGAGCACATGATGTGTATCTCGCTATTGTAGATGTGAGTCGAGATGAAATGAGAACACTTTGAAGCTACAGTCACACGTCGAGTAGGAGGTAGTGCTGCGAGGTTTCAGCGCCGCAACTGCTCGGGAGTTTGCTCTGTGAGCGATTCATGCATGTCCTGCTGCCACAAAAGTATGCATGTATGGATACCGTGTGCCTTGTGGTTAGGCGTGGTTGTCGGCGCAAGACGTTGATCATGTTTGGCCGAAATTGTTGAAGGCGTGGTGGTGACATACATGGTTACACATACACATGTATCTCGGTAATTGTGTTCGACACGCCTTGAACTCTATCCAAGAGCTCGGACGCCAAGAAGAGAGCGGAAGACACGCAAAGTTGTTTCCCATGGCCCCTACGGACTTCCCCGTTGCTGCCCAAAACAACCGCGCTTGTCATCGCAAAGGCGCCGAACGGCTGTCAGATATCAACAAGGAATTCTACCACCAAGATAAAGCGACTAGAACAATTCAAGACTCCAAATCGGACCTGTCTCCGATTCATCACCGCCCAAGAATCAATACCCACAACAGCGGTGGCAAACCGCTCTGCTCGACCAACACCTGCTCGACCGGCCACTACATCGGCGACAACCCATATCCAAAGAAATGCATATCCGACACGCGACGCCCGATTTCCTCACAGTTGGCACTTGTCGGGTGCGAGGGCACGATGCCCGAGAAACGACCTGACGCACCCACCAGGCGTGTTTCCCTCATCGAACGCTGGCCTTGCGAATTAGAGGCATGCCGCAACCACGGCCAAATGTGCTATTGGACGGTGTCTGATGAAGTCGCGAATCACCTTCCGATCACGAGCATCGTCATGCAATTCTGGCTCGCAGCAATATCGCGTGGCGAGTGCACGGCTGATGTGCCACCACATGCCATCGTTGAGCAATGGGCCGCGCAGAACCTGCGCTCATTGCAGAAGAGAGAGGAGCGCAAAGAGGTGCGAAGAGTGCAGCGCGCTGAACGCTTGTCTCAGAAATTATCCACGCGAAAATCGTCCACGCGGAAAGCTACATCACGCAGATCTTCGATATCTGCTCTATCGCTAGGATGAACGCCGACATCCTGCTCCTCGCTTTCGATAACATGAGTTGCACAGGCCTCGTTTCCGCCGTTGTGTGCGTTGGTTGTAGTGTATGAGTGATTATGAACACCAAGACAACACTGCACGCAAAACCTCCTGTACAGGCCTCTGGACGGAATCGCTACGCATCTACCGCCATGAGGCCTGTCGTGCAAATACGCTCATTTGGCATCACAGACGGAAATGTATCTTGTATGTGCAACTTACAAGGTTACACCCCAGGATGTACCTCTGCAACGCAGGCGCTAGACCGAGCGCTTCAGTGCGGCCACTCTGCTTCTTGGGTTCGACGCACATCGAAGAAAAGCGGAATCTTCTATGATCAATTCGTCCCACATATCGCATGTGGAATGTCGCATGTCAAAGGCTATATATGTATTCAGGTCTGTGACGACGTTTACCTGTTTACATGTCGCGCGATGTATTCACATCAGACGCGCAAGTGGCATGATTCTCATCTACAGACCGACGTAGACCTACCACAAACCCCTCGAGCGAATGGGAAGGAAGTACGTGCAGAATGTATGAGCGGAATGTAAGATATTTATTCATTAGGTCGTAGACCAGCGCCACAAAACAGTGCTACCCAAAATGCGGTTTCAATGTGCCGATATGAAAAGACATCGTTGCTTGTTTCCAGCTGTTCCAACACCCGCCCGCCCGTTCATCCATCCATTGATAACAAACCCAGACGCCATGCATCGCTCCAATCAAAAAATCGCTAGGTAACCTAAGAACTGTTCAGAGTCTTCGTCTTCATCCACTCGCTTGTGCCGACACCAAGGTTAAGTCCATTCCTCGCCCACCATCTGCGGACGGCCATGCCTCGCTCTCCCTCGTCGCCATCTTCGAGAGCTTCCTCCACATCGCAGGTCTTGTACTCGACTTTGAGCCCAGATTGCTTCCACCATTCCAAAACATTCACGTTACCGTTCTTGGAAGCGCCGACCAAGACTTGGTTGTCAAAAATCATTTTGTTGCCCTTCGCCTCGTGCCAAAGCTGGAGGATATCGACGTGGCCGTGTGTAGAAGCAAGTTTCGCGACTGCGTCTTCATTGCCAAAATCGATCCCGGAGTGCAGCCACCAGCGTACTACCTCAGTATGTCCATTTTGTGTCGCGAAAACAATGCTCTTGCCCGGCTTTAGCCTAACCTTCGAACTGTCCACACTAGCATTGCTGTCATCCACGGTAGTAGACTGTGATTTCCACCACTCCAGAACTTGCAGATGTCCCTGGCTGCTGGCCTGCTCCAAAGCAGCTTCTGTGAATTTCAGTGGAAGACCCGAGTGCTGCCACCATTCCAGGACATTGACAAAGCCTGCGCGAGAGGCGCCATCCAAAGCGTCGGAGTGGTATTCTTTCGGCGAGAACGAAGTCGAGGTGCGCCAGAATTCGAGGATTTCGGTGCGACCAAAGGCAGATGACGCTTTCACCGGCAGAAACGAGCCGCCAAATACGTGCCAGAAAACTACGCGGTGATTCGCTTCGAAGTGTGCAAGCAAGTCAGTCCTGGCAAAGCGCATGATGAGCTTGAGGCAAAGCTTGGAAAACCACCTGGGCTCGCTATGCGTGGCGATGAAGTGTTTCATATCGTCGACATTGCCGCGTAATATGGTAAGCTCAAGGGCTTCCATGTAGTTGCGTGGCCCATGTGGACTTGTATGCGATGCCCACTGCACAGGCGGCGCAAGGTTGGTGTAAATCCGCAAAGTCTGTGCAAGTTCCCAGTCGTCGGTGTGGTCCATGATGATAGACCAAAGCTCTGGCGGGAGGTGATTCTTGGAATATTTGGAACCGGCAGCAGATGTCCGCCTGTGGCTGGGAGATATCTCGATGTCCTGTCCAACGTTCATAAGATCAATTTGGTTACGCACGCCATTGATCAAGTCTTCAGCTGCTTCCCAGGAGACTATATGCTTCTTATCTCCTTTAAAGGTCCACAGTAGAGGCTGCAGCACATGTATCCAGTTCCAATTCAACCTAATCTCGTTGAGCTGCTTTTTAGTCATCGGATTGTCCCACATGAGCGCTGACATCCCCGGGACCATCAATATCTTCTTCGAAACATTCCAGCTTCTGAGGAGTTCCAGTAGCAGGTTGTCCGTACCACCGTGCAGCATTTTTGCCAGGGTGTTTGGATCTATCGGCGCCAACACCAACAAGTCCGCCCATTCACACAGCTCTGCTGCCTCTTGCTCTACTTCCGCCACATCTCTAACAGCACACTGTCGTCGCACGTTCGGTAGGGTCAGACAGCATGATGACGCTGCGATGAAGTCCTGCCCTCGGTAGCCACTGTCCAGAATAGTCCGGATGGATATGTCGGGGAGATCCACTAGTTGAGGTAGCAGTTCCTGCACGATTTTTGGCTCGGTGCACCCGCTGGATGCAAACACGACGTTGAGTTCGCGATTGCGGCTTGTGTTGCTCAGGTCTGGCGCTGTGGTGGTCGGCTTCCTGCAAGCTCTGCTACCGCCCTGTTGGTGGCTCACTGAAACCATCGAGGGCGGTGGTATGGCTGGTGCAGGGAGACGGCGAAAAGACACTGTCTAGGTGGGAGGTACATACACTTGAGATGATGGCCGTCAGTCTTCCGTAAGAATCAACCCTCTTACAGTGGCGGCGGCACAAGAGCGGTCGGTCGGCAAAGGCTAGACGGGAGGGAAGGCGCGGGACGTGGCGTGAAAAGCTTAGCGACTGCGCATCGATCGTGGCGCTGTGGCTGAAGAAGCAGAGGCTGGGCTTCAACGCTGTGCCTTTCTGCATAGGGCAAACGCGATCTCCATCTCCATCTCGGTCTCGGCCAACCCACCGAAAACGCATAGCACTGAGTACCGAGCGCAGAACAGCATCAGTAACGCACATCTTCTTTACTCGATGACACAATTGCGCTTGACCGCACTCCATGCTCTGAAATGGCTGCCACTGCTCATGGTATTGGTTTCGCTGCACCCGCCTGCCGTTTCACACTGCAGAAATCCGGTAAAGTGTCCGTGTGCCTGTGTATTTCATTTGTGCGTCATTCTGACCTCACTCTGCCACCACACAAGCGAATGCTGAGCCAATGAGCGATCTCTCACTTTTTCAATCCTCAGCGCGCCGCACCATCTTGTGTCTCTTTGTTGCCGGCGTCGTCCCACAGCTGCCTGGCGACACGGAGCATTCTGAGCAGCGCTCACGTGCTTTGCGCTCTGGACGCCGGTCTTCCTGGGATGAGATAGGAGGTAGCATCATTGATCCCAGAAGACCGAAACCGACCCGCTGGAGAAGAGCAGGCTTGCCGTTCGCCGCGCACTGCGCTAGCAGGCCTACAGTCCTACACATCTGCGCTTGACTCGCCCGAGGAGGGGACAACTTACAAGCGACCTCGACGGAGGTGTGAAGGGAGGCGTTCTGCACCAACAGGAAAGCCTGTGCATGGGTTCGGAGGGAGCAGGTTCTTGCATTATTGTACACTTCTACACGCGCAGCGTACGGAGGCAGTCGCGTGGTCGTGAGCCGTTTGGATGTTATTTGGTCATCATCGTCTCGTCTCGTCTCATTTCCATCTCTCTCTCCACACGATCCCATCGTAGATCCAAATCGCGCTTCCAACTGGCTTTGGCCCTAGAGCCACCCCGTGCCCGCCAGTTCCCTCTTTCCTCCTGTGTATGTTCTGCGCGTCACAACAGAACACTCTCACCCTGGCCACCTGTGTACATGCTCGCTCGCTCGCCCACCCACAAAGACTCTGCAGTCGCTGTGGTTTCCAGAAGACCGCACCGAAGCCCGCTCGACGCCACCCGCCCGCCAACTAGCATCACGGCCGAGGAGCACGATCCACTTCCCAGTCCCTTGTCTCTGAGCGCACGGAGAACTCACTTCCTGCTATTCGCCACTCCAGCCGACAACCACACTGGACTCTGCACTCTGGACCTTTGCGCCGTCCCTTGGACAGTAGACCGATGAGAAAGAGAGGGTTTGGAAGTACCGGCGACTATAGGACTTTTAGGTCCATCAGCTTGGAGATCTGAGTGGAGATATTGCAGCAAGAGTCAGTAGGCATATTGCGGAAGGTGTAGACGGACTGCGCGCTTGCATTACACTTCCTTTGCTGTCCGTGGCGAACAGTAGACAATTCACGAACATCAATACACGGGTCACTGCTGGGAGCAGTGATGTCCACTGAACACGACAATGCCGGTCGGTCTCGCGGCGTCGGAGACGCATTGGTAGACGAGAGTGTAGATACGCCCGCTGCTCCTGCGTTGTTGGACGAAGGCAAACGCGCAGCTGGGACTTCCCCGGACACGCCAGGCCTTATGGAGGCCGATGAGCCTACACCGCGAGAAAATACAAACATCGAGATACCGCCAAAGTCCCCGACCTTTCGCACAGACGACGTGCTGAGTCCCGGAGCTGCCGACAGAGTTTTTCCCGTTCGATCTGTGATTTCAGTCCAACCAACACCACCAGCTCAGACACCTGCTACACCACGTCCTGGACAGACTGAGGGTTACTTTCCCAGTCACGCATCGAGACGCGGTTCCGCGAGCACATTTGACTCATTGCGCAAAGCTGGATCCACAAAAAATCAGAAAGGAGGAAGATTGAAATGGGATCGAGCCAACGAGAAGAACGGAAGAGATGAAAGGAATCGCAAGGTTTCAACTACCATGACCACTGGGCCCGAGTTCAAATCCAGTCTTGAAGCAACACCTGCAAGGCATCCCCCTGACTTCCTCACTGGCGTGCTTACAGGACGAGACACCGATGCCCGTAGTACAGGTGCTGGCTCGACTGCTAGTAGTGAAGTCGATGCATCGGAATATGCACAATCCACTCGGAGCAAAATGGAAGATACTGGTCCTTTAATGACGGCACGCTTCAAACACGTCGTGACTGAAGGTGGACATGCAATAATCACGGGGCGCGATGGCGAGACTTTGCAAAGATGCGAAGACGAGCCAATTCACATCCCTGGTGCTGTGCAAGGGTTTGGTCTGCTCATTGCTTTGGAGGAGGAACAAGAAGGCAAACTCGTGATCAGAGTTGTGAGCGAAAACTCCAAAAGGATGATCGGCTATACGCCCAAACAACTCTTTGCTCTAGACAGTTTCACCGACATTCTGTCAGACGAGCAAGCTGACAATCTGTTGGACCACATAGATTTCATTCGAGACGACGACGCGGATGTTGTAGCTAATGGCCCAGAGGTCTTCACAATGTCAGTGCGATCTCCAACTCGCAGAAATCAGAAACTGTGGTGTGCTATGCACATCAACGACCGCCATCCAAATCTTGTCATCTGCGAATTCGAGCTGGAGGACGATCAGGAGAATCCTCTGGTACCAGTGGGCGAAGCGACACCTGAGCCTGCTGAAGACACACTCGATAGTCAGCCGACCGAGGAAGAATACAAAGAGAGTACAAACAATGTGAGCAAACCATTGCGAGTGTTGAGAAGTGCTCGAAAACGCAAGGGCGAAGCGGCGGCCATGGAGGTGTTCAACATAATGTCGCAAGTACAAGAACAACTGGCAGCTGCACCGACTCTCGAAAAGTTCCTGAAGGTGCTTGTCGGTGTGGTCAAAGAGCTCACAGGCTTCCATCGTGTGATGATTTACCAATTCGATCAGGCGTGGAACGGACGGGTCGTGACTGAGCTGGTAGACCCTCGCGCGACAAAAGATCTTTACAAAGGCCTTAATTTTCCTGCATCCGACATACCGAAGCAAGCTCGCGACCTATACAAGATCAACAAAGTACGTATGCTCTACGATCGCGATCAGGAAACCGCTCGACTGGTTTGTCGAACACTGGAGGACTTAGAGAATCCACTTGATCTTACGCATGCTTACCTGAGAGCAATGTCGCCCATTCACGTCAAATATCTCGCGAATATGGCCGTCCGTTCTTCCATGTCAATATCTATTAACGCATTCGACGAGCTTTGGGGTCTAATTGCCTGTCACACATACGGATCCAAAGGCATGCGTGTCTCTTTTCCCATACGAAAGATGTGCCGATTGGTCGGGGACTCTGCATCGAGGAACATCGAGCGGCTGTCGTACGCATCACGGCTTCAGGCACGAAAGCTGATCAACACTGTCCCGACAAAGGATAACCCATCAGGTTACATCATTGCATCTTCAGAGGATCTGCTGAAGCTTTTTGACGCCGATTTCGGGTTGTTGTCGATTCGCGATGAAACCAAGATTCTTGGAAAGGTCGACCAATCGCAGGAAGTACTTGCCATGCTCGAGTACTTACGAGTTCGTGGAATCACCAGCGTCACAACCTCGATTGACATCAAGGAGGACTTCCCTGACTTGCACTACACGCCTGGATTTAAGAACCTTGCTGGATTCCTGCTTGTGCCACTCTCTTCCGCTGGCCAAGACTTCATCGCGTTCTTCCGAAAGCCGCAAACGAAAGAGGTGAAGTGGGCTGGCAACCCATACGAGAAATTCATCAAAGAAGGCACAGAAGGATACCTGGAACCGAGAAAGAGTTTCAGGACCTGGAGCGAGACTGTTGTCGGACAATGTCGAAACTGGACCGAAGAAGAGATCGAGACAGCTGCAGTTCTCTGCCTTGTTTATGGCAAGTTCATTGAGGTCTGGCGGCAAAAGGAGGCAGCGTTGCAGAACACTCAGCTTACGCGGCTATTGCTCGCCAACTCAGCCCACGAAGTTCGCACGCCCCTCAATGCCATCATCAACTACCTCGAGATTGCTATGGAAGGCACCTTAGATAACGAGACTAGGGACAATTTGTCAAAGTCACACTCCGCCTCGAAGTCGCTAATCTACGTCATCAACGACTTGCTGGACCTCACCAAGACAGAAGAAGGCGGCGAACTTACTAAAGACGAGATTTTTGACCTCAGAGACGTCCTGCGAGAAGCCACAGATATGTTCTCAGGGGACGCAAAGCGGAAGAATATTTCCTACAATGTGACTGGGCATCCGGACCTGCCGGTACAGGTCATTGGAGATGCTCGCCGGGTCAGACAAGCCATCAGCAACGTCCTCGCCAATGCCATACAGAACACT
>Ga0265797_10011172_pt1 | contig 11309 bp, 9 predicted proteins | sample P2T30metagenome_FD_192433 | JGI IMG/M metagenome (GOLD analysis project Ga0265797, IMG submission 192433) | Plant litter microbial communities from East Loma Ridge, Irvine, California - P2 T30 | ecosystem: Environmental > Terrestrial > Plant litter > Unclassified | place: USA: California... | reverse complement strand
TATTCATTCTCCTTGCGAGCTGTGTTGAAGGCATTCCAGAGCTTTCGTGCGAACTCGTGTTGGGACTGTTTCGCGTTGCCCAGGCTGTTATCGAGCTTGGACAGGCTGTTTCGTGTCTCGCGAAGGACATCGCGTAGTCGCGTCACTATGTCCTGGCATAGCTGATAATCTTGCTGCATCAAGTTTCGCAATCGCTGCTCGATCTCCTTCTCTTGTTCCTGCCAGCTCTCGTGGGTCGTGTCCTCCATCATCTCAGCGACATCGCTCGGATGGGCGATGGTAGACTGCAGCAGAAGGCGGCATTCATTGCTAAAGTTCGCTGCTGCTACTTCGAATTTCAGCTGGATGTCGTATGCAACTTCTGCGTGTCGTGAGAAGGTCGCCAATCTGCGCTTGGCTGTGGCGTAAGACTTCAGAATCTCGACAACAATGGGCACAACACCGAAGACTAGACCTGCGATTTCGATGCCGGACATGGTTTGAAAGATGGTTCTCAAAAGACATTGGAGTTGTTGAGCCTGGCAAGTCGCACTCCTGACTGAGCGAGGCGCAGTTTGGCCCCCAATGCGACAGGCGCATACCCCTCCAATGCGCAGCAGGTGGCGGCTCAGCCGCGTCGGCATCCTGGCAAAAACAACATGATCTCAGCTGGTGCGCATATCCTAATCCATCACCTTCCTGCGTTTGAGCATTTACTGACCGTGCCCGCAAGGCTCTAATCAATTTCGACGCAGTCGTTTGAACAGAGGCGCAGAACGCTCGCAAAGTGCAGATCGCCAACGACAAGCTCGTTGCACACCCTCGACGCAAGACTGGCATTGGAAAGAGAAAGCGCAGGTTATGATAGCCAGGAGCCTCACGGGAGAAAGACCACGCATGGAGATCGGGGTGATCCAAGTAGTTGCTACTCATGCTTCCACCAAAAGGCCGTCGTGATGCATCAGCGGCCGAAGAAGGCGGGTTTGTGGGCGACCGCCGGCAGACTGAAAAGGAACGCGCACAAGACGCCGCGTCGTCGCCAGCGAGCGAGTCAAAAGCCTCGTCAACAACACAACCAATGGCAAGGTCTCCAGACGCCCATACCTTATCCGATCCTGTTCCAAAAAACGATCTACCAGTCCCTTTCGATCGCACAGGCCAAACCGCTCCTCCAGGGTCGTCACCTACAGTTGCCACAGCTTTTTGGGAAGATGAAGGCTGCCTCTGTTATCAAGTCGAGACCAGAGGTGTCTGCGTAGCTCGTCGCGACGACAATCACATGATCAACGGCACCAAGCTGCTCACGTTGACTGCTATGACAGCAGGCCGCAAAGGCGCTTTGCTGAAGAGTGAGAAGATTAGACACACGGTCAAGCTCGGGCCAACACACTTCAAAGGCGTTTGGATTCCATTCGAGCGCGCCTTGGAGTTAGCGAACGCGGAAAAGATTGTCGAGTCGCTATATCCTCTGTTCGTACATGACATTGGGTCACTCGTACGTAAGACCTCGGACCAGAAGCTCACGCCTTATGTCCACTCTCAACTCCAATCCGAAGAAGTGAAGGAGACGGCTGGGAGTAGCCAAGCTAGATCAGCTCACTCTTATCTAACAAAAGACGACGACCAGAATCCACAACCGCTCGCATTGGACACCGTGCAGAACGTCGAACTTGAGGAGCCAGGAATACTTGGAGCACTATTTAGATCAACCACACAGTTGTTGGGACTCATCATGAAAGAGGTCAGGAGCCAATCCAGTGAAGCTAGACATTACAATTCTTTAGAGGCAACGTGCGCAGCGTTGCTTTTCTGGGGCAACGACCTTGGATTGCCACAGGGAAAGCTCGATGACAAGCTTCAATACTCTCCTCATCTGCGCGGTACATGCATCACCGTTCTTGTATCTATCGCCCGCTTTGTCAGCGCCTGTAAGTGTATGATGTTAAGGAAACTACATGGAAGTACGACTAACCCGGAACAGCTTTAATAGGCTTAGTCATGACTAGAATGCGACAAGAACAGATTTTACAGTCGACCGGGATTTTGATACTTCTGAAACACGTCACGAACATCGGCCAACAACAAGGGTTCACTTATTTCCCTGAGAAGGACGCGGAAATGCTATGTCAGGCTCTTCGTACGAAGATCGATACGCTTATCATGCTGGCACCTAGCCTGGCCTCACCAACAGCAGAAACATCCGACGAGGAGGAACTTCGGGCTGTTCGAGACGTCGACGAGACTTTACCTGGAGAAGCCTACGCCCGAAATGTTGCGAAAATGTTGCCTCTAGCACCACCAGACATTGTAGCACGATTGGGGACGTTGAACTGGGATCGATATAATCACATCGTCCAATTACAACGAGAAGCAACGCAAGAAGAGATGATAACGACTACTATGGAGACGATAAGAAATGCCTCTCATAAATCTGGCCTCGATGTCTCTGCGACGGCACCACCAGCCGTGAAAGTCGAAAAAGAGCCTATCCGAGAACCCTCCATGCTATCTGAAAGCGGTGAAGCAAGGCATGAGCGCGCGCCTTCATTGCCAGTCCGGACCTGCAACATCTGCGGAAAAGACTTGCAATTCAAAACAACCACCTCATGGAAGTAAGTTGATCCATTACAGTACTACCAAGAGTACGCCAAAACTGATCTTTCCAATTTAGGAAGCACATCTACAATGACGTTCTGGCATACACTTGTTTCTTCCCCAAATGCCCCGACACTCGCGTGTTCTATGAAGATGGCGAGGGTCTCATGACACATTTAAAAGATCTTCATGGTATGGACGTTCGAGTCTATGATGTGACATGCCCGCTTTGTGTCAAGTTTACTACCGGAGACCAAGACGTTCTATCCCGCCATATAGCTCAGCATATGGAAGATGTCGCTGTCTCCATACTACCTTCTGGCGTTGATACTGGCGAAGAGTCAGAAGACGACGTAAGAAGCCACGCTAGATCATTGAAAGGAGATTGGATGCTTCCAAATGAACGTGGAACGTCTCCGATGGATGAGATGTTTCCGAAGCAACGCGAGATGTCTCTAGTATATGGGAAGCTGCTAAAGCGAGCTGCAATATCTCCGGATGGATTCAAGGATACAAAAGTTCCGAAGAAGGTGGAGCCTAGCGATCAAAAGTTTGCGTTAACTCGTTCCGACGATCATCTCAAAACCCTGGAGGATCTACATCGAGACAAGAAAGGTGTGGACTACATTACATTCGAGTACACTCGCAATGGCGTCAAAACAGTGTACGACATCCATCCCGACTTCGGGACAGTCCAGGCTGAGCCTTTGCCCCAAGGAGTCAAGCTCCAGAACTGCATCTATCCACATGCTCTCAATTCTAGGAAGGACCACAAAGATCTCCATACGGAGAGAACCTGGAACTCTTTTGGCTGGGCATTAGCTGAAGCTTATCCGATGCTTCGAGGAAATCGAGGAGCACTTCGGAAAGCGGTAGAGGCTTTGTTCAGCCACGGGATTACGGGAGGGGGAGAGCCCGCTTTCGATACCAAGGACAGAAAAGTGGCTTCACTCTCTACCAAAGACTCGCGGAAGAGAGACCCTTGCAGCGCGTGTATAAGCATCGGAGGTGGGTGTTTAGTACTCGAGGGTGCTACGCGGTGTGTTTTGTGTGAGTACTACCAACGAGAGTGCGACCTTGCATCCGCAAAGCCTGAGCCGGGCTTCGTGCCACAATCGCAGGTCATTCTTCCGCCGGGCCATATTCGCAGGTCGTTGCGAACGACATCATCGAAGAAAGTGTCAAACATGACCTTTAAGCTGGGTCAGCTGGAAGACGCACCAAAGTCCGAAGATTTGACAGGCCCGTCTCGCTCGATGTGGTCGCCCGAGAGATAAATGGGGGCACCGATCTCTCGAGTTGGGAGGTTCTGAAGCTACCCCGGCGTACGTTGCTGTGACCGACACGCTCCCGTCCTGCAACGTCTTCGTCAGACACGAGGGCTAAGAGACGGGCGCCTTGACACAGCGTACGTCGAATTCTTTATACAAGCAAGACATCGTGTGCATAAAGCGGTAGAACATTCGGTATCGTGGACTGTAGACGAAGTATCATGGTGATGGCAAGACGAAAAAAGTCGCGACATGTGCAAAGTTCAGGTGCAGCTTTCCATTCCGATTCCGAGCGGAACGATGACGTTGGCATCCAAGCCACTTTGAGTAACGCGCGCATTTAGCCCCTCTGCCAATCTAGGCAGCACTAAGGTGTGGCCTTCCCAGACGCACCGAGGTCGAAGGTGACGGAACGACAGTTATCAAAATGACTGTTCCAGTAATGGCATACAAGCAACGAATAGCTTACAGTTCGCGCGGGATTGGCTAGACGTCTAGGTACAGTCTGCGCGGTGTGAAACAGCTGCATCACGAGTTCACACGAAAGATCTGAGAGGCCTCAAGGAAGAAGGATGCCTTCGACAGCTTGATTCGTTAGACAGATGGAACAGGGCGCCGTGGCTGGTACGGCTAGGCATGTTCTGGAATTTAGCCTAAAGTGCCCGTCATCAGTGAATCCAGTGGACGGATCTGTACGGCCTACCTAGGTACATAAGATTGTGATGAAAACAGTGGATGGCATTTAGGGGAAGCTGAGGTAGACCTTTGTTTGGCACACGGTACCAGAGCATGAATTGATAGCTAGGTAGGCTTCCAAGGGTCTGGTTGTATGTTCCTCGTATGACCTCGGATAGCTCCAAGCTGAATATGGCTTAGTCTATGACAGGCCACAACACGCACGTGACACGGAATATCGACATGCCGATGATTGTGACCCCACTTCCTGCTTCCCGCACCCAAATATCCACATCAGGAGTTACACCTGCGACCGACTTAGCGTCTCTCCGAGAGAGGAAAAGTAAAAAGAGGGATAAATACGTAAGAATTGTAATAGGGTCGTTAGCAATTGTAGGAGAAGAGGGTCACATCTCGATACATCAATAGGGTACGTGGTGGTGTGCAAGGGGCAACATGTTGTATTAGAGATGATGTCTCGCGATGAAGAAAACTGCAAATCTGAATGGGCTAAACAGATCGGTGAGTCGAGGGGTGAGACTTTGAAGGGCTTTACACTGCGTCGTTGCGATATAAATCGTCGTCGATAGCCCACGTAATGTCGTCTTCGTCACCCCAAAATTGATCACATTGGGAGGTTGAAGACTTCCAGACTTGGACGTCACCCTTCGCTCTCGTCGCAACACTGTGTGGCCAGTAGTCTCGCTCATTATCGCTGGCCTGAGCTTGCTGAGTCTTCCAATGCGATTATTCTTGCGCCTTCTGTCCTACTGCAGTACCATGAGCTTGCTACGACGTCGTGAAAGACACCATATGTCGGGACCATATGTGCATCGCCAACTCTCGACCCTGAGAGTATGTTTCGGTGGCGGTAGAGGCGGCATTCCGAGATGGCTTTCTCTTCACACACTCTAGACATTGGTAGCCGTCAAGGAACGCGTACTCTTGCAAGTGAGTTTCGAAATGCGTCCAGAACCCGATCTTTGACCTCCACTGTCTCTTCTTGCGCTCGAGGCATTTGCCTGCGTTGCCTGGGCATCCGTAAACCTTGGGCTTGTTCGCCGGCTTATCGATGTCTGCTGCGCAAGGATCTTTCTCTTTACGCCTTGGGGTTATACGCGCGCATTTGAGAGGCCGGTCCAGCTCTTCTTCGGAAGGCCTGCGGTTCGGGTTCGGTCGTGCCGCGGCAAATGATGGGCTTGAGGAGTTCACTTTGCAAAGGTTAGCACACTGACATCGCATGGAGCTGCAATCACTGACTGGCGTTGTGAATCCTCGCGGGGAGTTGGTTCCTCGGAATCTCCGCTATTCTGGCAAGATCATCCCCGTTTCCGGTCGACCAGATAGCCCTGTGAGTCTCGACATATTTTGGTATGTGATCTGGATCGGTGCCTCTCTGCAAGAGATTGTGTATAGCCTGGTCTTGTCTCTGAGTCGCAAAAGTCCTGCTATCTTCTGGCGCGAGATGGCGAGGAAGAAGCGGACAGGACTCGATCGCATTCGGGTTTGCAGCCATGCTCGTAGCAGATTGGGGGACGACGTGGGATATGAGAGCTGCGGGCTGGTCCTTGTTTGCACGAAAGGCGTCATTTGGCGAACCAGATCCGTTATCCATGGTTAAAGCTGGTGTGTCGTATGGAACCTTGTCGCTAGATCAAGAGAAGGAAGTACGTGGGCAGTTTTAACAACGTCTTCCTAAAAGTTTTGCCAAAAGCTTTGGGAGTACGTGTTATGCGCCTTCCAGAGTTGGTACGAAGACCGTGACCTGATATATGTTGGTGAGGAAGGATAAAAGACAAGACACTGCGCGGACTAGAGAAGACATGCGTGAGGTGGCCCTCCCTTGTTTGCATTTTTGACAATGTTGCACTAGATTTAGCGGAGAAGATAGAGTGAGAACAGCGTTGCAGCACCTCCTCATTCTGTCCTGGCCGGACCTTGCTCCCCGGTGACGTGCAGCACCGAAACGGATTTACAGTCCGAGAAACTTGCGTTCGAGAAGTCATCGTACTTCAAGTGACGAGAGATTACAGGTCTGGATCTCTCTCTACGTGAATTCGGTCGTCTGAAACGCGACAGGCTACCATAAACCGCATCGTGTACGTCGCCAAAAGCGGGTGGGGTTGATACCTTAGTACATGACCGTCATCAGGTTAGTGCTTCAGCCAGTATTGGTAGTGTGTGCAGAAGTGGTGAGCGCGTCCTGGTCTATGCGCCGGAAGCTAACTATCATCTGTCAGCTGGGGTAAGCGGGTCGCGAGATCGTCATTTGCGAATCGTGAATCGAGAGCCGATCAAAACGCTCGAGAACCGCCGCCTGAGTTGCTGCTTGTACGCTTGGCTCTTTCGCACTGAGTCATAAACCCTGGCAGGTGTCTTGAACTTGGCGTAAAGCTGGACAGAGCTCTTTGCTTCGAAGTCGACGATGTCGCCAGTTTTGCCAGTTTTGACAAGTCAGAAGAAGCGCAAAGCCCATCGAAGTCTGTAATCTGTAGCGAGGAGTCGTGTGCATCATGTCACCTGAATTCCGCGATGAAGTATCAGTGATTCAGCTCCAGATTGCCGTACTCAATCATGGCCATCCTTAGCAGTCATGCGCCGCGACACACGGTGAGTCCGCCACGCAGAAACCTCATTGCTAGCAGACGAGATGTCCCAACACAATCGCAGCGTCAGCCGTATTGGACGTTAGGCGAGGTGCATGAGAGGCAGTGCTGCAACGAGAGCAAGATGCGTGTTATGTTATTGATGTCGAAATCAACATCTGGCCTGTGTCTTGACGACATCAGGCCACCGCTGTTCCAGCTCGCACAACCTTTCAGTGCTTTGGGCTGCGTGATAACTTGCGAGGTTTGTCGCTTGCCATGCGACATGACCTTGGAGTGAGAGCGTCCGCCGTGTGGAAATAGGTGAAACGCGGCATCGCCGCAACTTCCCGACTGACATGTGTGCTGGATGGGCTGGCCACGCCTGCCATGGACCGGGGATGCGAAAGAGTAAATGAAACATCCTTGTTGAAAAGAGCGGTGAGCGGACCTTGCAAAAGCGTTGCTGAAGCATGGCGGAAGCGCGGCGGAAGCATTTCGCTGCGCTCGAGGGAGGATATTGCAAAAGCGACAGGTATACAAACAAACAGCTGCGTCGAGTCGCAGATTGCATGTGTGGATCTAGACGCGCTCCCGTCTCCCCGGCCCCGACTTTGTGGAGCGACGACCGGGGGCGACACCCGTTGCACGATATGTATCGCCTGCATTTGACGTCCGCGGAGGCGTCAGATCGTTTGTTACATCCAGGTCAAGATGATGGCGGCCGCCCACATTATTGTTTATTGTTTGTGGAGGCCGGCAGTGCAGATCTGCAACGGCCCATTCGGCCCATAGATTTCTTCCCGTCGCGCAACTGCAAGTCGATCTTCGCGCAACAAACTGTCCGATGAACTTATGGTTCCTGTTTCAGGACCAGCATACTAGGCCTAAGCCTTAGTGCATGCGCCGGAAGCCAGGAGCGAGAGATGTGATATCGGAGTTTGTTCAGGCCGTTGAATAGCCTGCGTCACCCACAAGAACCCTGCGCCTATGTCCATTACGGTCTTTGCTGAACATACACTGGGCGCGATGGGGAATTTAGCGCTGGCTTCGATGTTCACCCCTGCGTCTCGGCAAACCAGGGTGAACTTGGCGTCCACGGGTGGTTCAGTCGTTGTTTGCTGCACAAAGACTTGGCTGGTCTATTGGATGTACCAGCCCCCGCTGGCCCTGCCATCTTAAACCTGCCGGCTCGTGTCCGCTGTCGTACAGGAACCCAAGCGACACCGAGTTTTATATGCGACTGACCCCCTGTCTTCTTATTGCCTTGCTCTTGCCACAGGTCGCATGTGGGACGCCAATAGGCATGACGAACGAGTGTCGAAAGCTCGCTAGACCACGGTTCGGCAACATTAGCGAAGTCGACACGTTGAAGTACCGGCACAACCCAATTCTAGACACTTGCGCTCTTCCTGCGATCTGTGAATTTCGCACTGCTCCTGCGAGGGATGAAACCGATTGCGCTATGGTGATGAAGTCATCGTTGGTCTGATTATGCGACAAACGAAGCCGTGAACCGATAGCCCCGAGAGGACGATATGATGGGTGTAGTGGCGTGAGCAAGAACATGAGATGACGATATTGAGGTGTTCGAGCTTCGAGGAGTAGCCGACGTAGATGTGGGTATGGTTGAAGCCGTGCTCGAGGATGCGAGGAGCAACATAGAGGCCATCGGCTGTTGTTCTCGTTGCGTTTGTGGGCGTCTATATCAAGGCCTGAGTGGGTACAGACTGTACGCCTACAGCGAGTTATCGTTTCCTTTGCGTCTGCCCGAGGGCTGAGGCGCTTCAAGTATTGAGGACGGTTCGCCGAGGAAAGGCGCAGAAGTAGCAGTAAGGGGTAGGTTCGACATTATCGTCAGCATGACATCCCTGTACTCGGCTCTTAAGCTTCGCAGTTATCTAGCGTGCATGCCCATGGCGATGTGCAGATGTGTCCGTCATGACAGCTCGGGAGCGCAAAGCACAAGCACGTTCCGATAAGGTGGGTTTCTGGTAAGCGGAAATGATAACGCAGCGCCAAGCGCAACACTCGCACCGTATACAGCATTGCGATCAATCGTCGATGGCCTCGGAGGCGTTGGCACCATGATGCATCACCCTGCAGGCTGCATTACACCTGGGCAGTAAAAGTCTCAGTGATGACAAGGCAGAAGTTGCGAGATATACAAATAGCAGAGTCGAGGTGTAGCGTTCCTTCGTTTCCGAGCGGAAAAGTACGGATATCGTCGGTACCTAGGCCAATCTAGGTAACGCGTATCTGGCTTCCTTTGTACGGCCCTGGGGGTGTAGCGTTGCTAGATGCAGTAACATCACTAATGACACAACAATTTATGCGACAATTCTTTTTATAATAACAGCGTGAGACGGCGAGTGCTACCTAGCTCGATTGGTTGTATACTAGTTCAAACTTTCTCCAAGACCCTGCCATCCACGGCATGACCTTCGTACGGCCTCTTCTACTAATCCGTGTCCATGTCCATGTCCATTTCCATCTGATCATCCTCCTCCTCGGCCGTAGGTTCCCATTCCTCTCTTACAGCGTCCTCTCCAGCCTCTTCCTCAGCCCGAAGAGCTTCTTCCCGCACCTTTTGATCCTCCCTCGCTCGTGCGATCCGCCCCTCCTCCTCCCCCGAGACCCTCACACTAATATCCGGAACGAGCTTCCCCCCTTCCTTCCTCCGCCTCAAGATAAACACCCTTTTTCCCTCTTCGTCCTCAAGCTCCGGGTTCACGCCAGCCTTTCCCTTCTTCCTTCTTTGCCTCTTCACTTTCCCATCTTTCCGGGCTACTTCACCAACCTTGGTGTCTTCCACCTTGTCAACCTTGAAACGTTTATCCAACTCGTCCATGAAGTCTGGGAAGGCGAGTACGTTATGCTTTGCTTGCGCTTCATTGTACGTGCCATATCCTACTTTGTAGTCGTCTGTCCAAGTCTCGTGGTGAAAGCCAGTGTTCCAGCGGTCGGGTGGAAAGTAAACATGGAGTTCTTTCCAGTAATGTGTCTCCTTGTTCCATGAGACACTCTCCTTCTTCTTCTCGGTGTCGCCTACAGGCGTGTTCTCGTCCTTCTTCTTCGACTTGCGCTTCATCAGCTCCTTTTCCGCAGCGGTCTTCTTCCATTTGATCTCCTTCGTCGCACCACAGTCGTTGAAACGCAGGGTGTATCCTTTTTTGAAACGGTAGTACTCAACGTACACTGGCGCGTCGCCATCTAGTTCCTTCAGGTAGATAATGGAGTCGACGGCATCCGTCTTGGAGCGTTGCAGTCGTAGGGTGCTCGGTGAGTCAAATGTCAGCTTTGCGTAACTTGTATGGTGCTCGTAGACATGGAGGAACGGTGCTAGATCTTGGTTAGCGCGTTGTTGTGGTTTCAAAGACACATCGCAGGTTCTGGCGGAATACTTACTGTCGTCGGGGCCTCCGGAATCAACACCTGATGTAGTGACAACTCCAGACGTGTGAGCTGCTGCGCGATCTTCATCTTGAGCAGCACCCTTTTTGTTCTTGGAAACAGCTTTCTTTACCATGGGAAATTTCGCGAGCATCTCTTGACGCGCATCGTCCTTCCCGCCTGAGCCATGGTTGTAAGGAGGAATTGGTTTGGCAAGATCTTCCTTGGTGACGTATAGTCCTGGAAGCTTTTGAACAAAGTCTTCAACGGTCTCAGATTCTTCGCTTCTGTCTTTTGCGCTGTCGTTGTCATGCATGTCGTTGCCGTTGTCGTGCATGTTGTGGTCCGACATGTCGTTGTCGTGAAGCTGAAAGCGGTGATATGTCAATATGAGATAGGGCGCATTGAGGAGGTCTCTATACTTGGTGAGAAGCTTGCTCAAATCTCTCGTGACGCTTGTGCATAATCACACCCTATGATACACAATGTCAGTAGCAATCGTGAGATAGCAGACGGCATGCGGAAGACCTCTGTCGCTGCAAATGTCGATTATTATTGTGGTGTATATGATCCTTGAGTAGTTACGATACCAATTCGTTTCCTCATCACGATAACTTCCGGCTGTCATCTACATTCTGCCGTATCGCAAAGGGCAGTAGGTCTTGAGTGTACATGAAGCGTAGGGCCAGACCGAAGATGTGCCGAAGTCGCCCAATCATTCGATCTCAGGCGCGATGGGATCGCACTCTGTATGTCGGTCGTCGTAAGACGTTGCTGACATTGCGTCCAAAGATTGACCTTCGAGATTCTC
>Ga0265797_10011171_pt1 | contig 11310 bp, 7 predicted proteins | sample P2T30metagenome_FD_192433 | JGI IMG/M metagenome (GOLD analysis project Ga0265797, IMG submission 192433) | Plant litter microbial communities from East Loma Ridge, Irvine, California - P2 T30 | ecosystem: Environmental > Terrestrial > Plant litter > Unclassified | place: USA: California... | reverse complement strand
TTGGTGCGGCTGGCAGGAATCGAACCCACGACCCCTTGGTTCGTAGCCAAGTACTCTATCCAGCTGAGCTACAGCCGCCCGAGGCACGCATTATAGCGGGGTGTGCTGATCTTGGCAAACTTCTATCAGGACTTTGTTTCTACCGGCGTCGGCGAGGCTTCAGATTCGTCGCAGGGCGTCGATGATAACTGCATCGTTGGGATTGCCCAGCACCGTCTCCAGCAGCGCCATCGGCACCAGGTGCACGGCCTGGCTTTCCCAGCCCATCAGCGCCGGATTGCCGCCCAGCCGCTGCGCCAGGTAGTAGCGCGTCACGGTCTGCGTGCGCCGGCAGTCGATCAGATGCCGAACGATCTGCACGCGCAGGCCGGATTCCTCGAACGCTTCGCGGATCGCCGTTGCCTGCAAGCTGATATCCGGGTCGACACGGCCCTTGGGGAAGGTGGCGTCATATCCGCCGAAGCGATTCGACGGCGCCACGGCCCACACACGGCCATCGTCTTCCACGATCACCACGCCTGCAGCGGGCGCGAATCCCGCCGGCACAGCAAAGGGCGGCTCGTCGATGACAGCCTGGCCGGGGACCATCTGCCAGTCGGCGGTGCTGGCCGGGATGTCGAGCCAGGGCGCAAACGGCACGTCGTTCAACGATGGGGGCAGGGCGCCGAGCGGAATCACGGTGGCGATGCTGGCCGGGTCATCCCAGGTTGCGATGGCTGTTGGCGTCGACGGATGCGCGAGGCGCACCGGCGCACCGTGTTCATCGGGTTGCGGATGGAAGGTGGTCATTGTCGGGGAGTGTATTGGGAGAAGCGTGTGACACGAGCCCAAATGCAATAAGGGCACTTCTTGCGAAGTGCCCTTATCTTGAAAAGGTTTGGTGCGGCTGGCAGGAATCGAACCCACGACCCCTTGGTTCGTAGCCAAGTACTCTATCCAGCTGAGCTACAGCCGCCCAATGCGAGCATTATAGCGGGCAGTGAGCATCTTGGCAAAGGGTGATTATGCTCATGTAATGCTGATTCATCTGCCAGTCAGTAGGTGCTCTGTCGGAAGCCATATTCCGCCAGACATGTCCATCAGTCTGCAACAAATACGGCGACCAAAGAAAAAGGGCCAGATCTCGCGATCTGGCCCTTCGTATTTTCTGGTGCGGCTGGCAGGAATCGAACCCACGACCCCTTGGTTCGTAGCCAAGTACTCTATCCAGCTGAGCTACAGCCGCCCGAGGCACGCATTATAGCAGCGACATTTTATTTCGGGAAGACTCAAATTATTTCACGGCAACAAAGTCCTCTGGTAGATTGGTTGCAGCGCAAATCGATCGGATGACCATGCCAGGTTCTACCTGGGCTGCCTGTAGCGGCCTGTTTCGTTTCACCTTCTTCCTGCTGCTCGCGCTGGCGTTGCCGGCCGACGCCAACCAACGCAATCTGCGCTTCGAGCGCCTGTCGGTCGAAGAAGGCTTGTCGCAGCACTCGGTGATGAGCATCCTGCAGGACCGCCAGGGCTTCATCTGGTTCGGTACCCAGGCCGGCCTGCACCGCTACGACGGCTACCGGCTCGTCATCTTCCGCAACGACGCCAATGATCCGGCCAGCATCCCCGACAACTTCATCTCGGCCTCGTACGAAGATCCGGCCGGGCGCCTCTGGTTCGGTACCAAGGGCGGGCTGGCGCGGCACGATCCGGCGACCGGGCGTTTCGAGCGGTTTGCGCTCACCCAGCCGGGTCGCACCGTCAAGCGTTCGGTGGCGGCGATCGTGCCCGGGCCCGATGGCGCGCTGTGGCTCGCAACCAATGACGGCGTGGTGCGCTTCGACCCGCACACGGGTCAGCAGCGCAACCATGTATCCGATCCGGACAACCCGGCGAGCCTGCGCGACAACCGCGTCAACGCACTGGTATTCGACGGGCGCGGGGCGCTATGGGTCGGCACTGCCGCAGGCCTGGACCGGCTCGACCCGGCGAGCGGCCAGGTCACGCGTTTCACGATGGCGCCGCCCGATGACGCCGAGCGCAATGCCGTGCTGGCGCTGTCGATGGGGCCGCGCCAGACGCTGTGGATCGGTACCGCAGCGGGCCTCGAGGCGTGGCGCATCGAGGGCGATGTGCCGCAGCGGCGCCGGATCGGTGCTGCCGACGGCATGCGCGGCGCGCGTATCCGCACGCTGTACCACGACAACGGCGCGCAGCTATGGGTCGGCACCTCGGCCGATGGCCTGAAGTGGCTCGATCCGTCCACTGGCCGGTTCACAGGCTACAGTCATCTGCCGCAGGACCGGCACAGCCTGTCCGACAACATGGTGTCGGCGTTGCTGGTCGACCGCACCGGGACGCTGTGGGTCGGCACGTATTTTGGCGGGATCAACCGCACCGACCTGGCCAGCGGGGGCTTTGCGCGTTTTGGCGAAACGGAAGGGATGGGCCGCGCCAGGGTGCGCGCGATCGTCGACGACCCGGCCGGGCGCCTGTGGCTCGGCACCAGCGGTGATGGCCTGATGCTGCTCGATCCGGCCTCGCGCACGACCCGCCACTTCGGCACCGACGCGTTCACGGGCAAGGTCGTCACCGCGCTGGCGCAGGCCGGCGAGCGGCTCTGGATCGGCGGGCCCACGGGCCTCGCGTGGCGCGATGCGCGCGGGCGCATGGGGCGGGTCGAATTGGGCCAGAGCCCGGGCGCCAACCATGTACAGGCACTGCGTGAGGGCCGCGACGGCACGCTGTGGGTGATGACGCGCGATGGCCTGTCGGCCGTCGCGCCTGGCGCCACGATCGCGCGCAACTGGCGCAACGTGCCGGGCGACGCGACGAGCCTGGGCGACAACTACGGGTTTGCCCTGGTCGAGGACCGGCGCGGCGTGCTGTGGATCGGCACCGAATCGGGCCTGGAGCGCTTCGACCCCGTCAGCGGCACGTTCAGCCGCTTTCGCCATGACCCGAACGACAGCACGAGCCTGCGCCACAGCCGCGTGTATCACCTGCTCGAGTCCAGGGCCGGCGACCTGTGGGTGGGCACTGCCGGGGGCTTGCACCGGATGGGGCAGGCTGGCGGACGCACGTCGTTTCGCTACTACCCGTTCAGCAGCCAGGACGCGCAGTCGATCGGCGCCATCCTCGAAGACAGCGACGGCATCATCTGGGTCAGTACGACCGCCGGCATCACGCGCGTCGACCCGGTCAGCGGCCACACCAAAAGTTATAACGCCAAGGACGGCCTGATCGACGGCGCGTACTTCGTGGGCGCCGGCCGTCGCGGCGCCGACGGGCAGCTGCACTTTGGCGGCGTGAGCGGGGTCACGTCATTCAACCCGGCCGATGTGCACGACAATCCGTTCCCGCCGACGGTGGCGATTACCGACCTGCAGGTGCTGAACCGCTCGCGCGGCATCCACAACCTGGCGGCGCAACGGGCGATCACGCTGTCGCACCGCGATACCGTGATCTCGCTCGAATTCGCGGCGCTGCACTACGCCGACCCGATGGGCAATCTTTACGCCTACCAGCTCGAAGGCTTCGACGCCAACTGGGTCAATACCGGAGCGGGGCGGCGCTTTGCCACCTACACCAATCTCGATCCCGGCCATTACGTGTTCCGGGTCCGGGCCAGCAACAAGGATGGGCTCTGGAGCAAGGAGGCAGCCACGCTCGCGATCACGATCACGCCGCCGTACTGGAAGACATGGTGGTTCCGTACGCTGGCCGTGGCGCTGGTGGTGACGCTGTCGTACCTGGCCTATCGGCTGCGCATCGGCGCGCTCGTGACGCGCCAGGGCTTGCTCGCGCGCGAAGTCGACGCCCGCACCGGCGAGCTGCTGCTACAGAAGGAAGCGGCCGAACGGGGCAAGCGCGAGGTCGAACGGCAGAAGGAATCGGTCGAGCGCGCGCACCGCAACATCGCGCTGCTGTCCGAGATGGGACGCATGCTGACCACGAACCTCGACCACGAGGCGATCATGCTGACGCTGTACCAGCACGTCAAGGCGCTGATGGATGCACCGCTGTTTGCCGTCGCGCTGCGCCAGGGCGAGCGCGGTGTGCTCGAGCTGCCGTTCGCAATGGCGTTCGGCCGGCGCGAGACCCCGCGCGAGCTGGCCTTCGACCCGGCCGGGCACCTGCTGGCGCGCTGCGTGGCCGAAAACCGGGCATTCCTGCTGGCGGACGTCGACACCGAATTGCCCGCATGTCTGCCCGGCGCGCCCGACCTGGCTGCCGGGGTGGCGCTGACCGCGCCCGCGACTGCGCTGCCGATGCCGCGCTCGCTGCTATGCGTGCCGGTGACGGCGGGCGAGCGTGTGCTGGGCGCGCTGACGGTGCAAAGCCTGGAGGCAAGCGCCTACGGCCAGGTCCACCTCGACATGCTCGGTACGCTGGCCGCCTACGTCGGCGTGGCCATGGACAATGCCCAAGCCTACGCGCGCCTGAAGGAAACCCAGGTGCAGCTGGCGGCGCAGGAGCGCCTGGCATCACTGGGTTCGCTCGTGGCGGGCGTGGCGCACGAACTCAATACGCCGATCGGCAACAGCCTTCTCATGGCCAGCACGCTGCAGGAACGCACACATGCGGTGGCGGCGCAGTTCGAGGCGACCACGCTCAAGCGGTCCGACCTGGCCGACTACATGGGCGCGGCGCGCGACGCGTCGCAACTGATCGTGCGCAGCCTGCACAATGCGGCCGAACTGGTGAGCAGCTTCCGCCAGGTCTCGGTCGACCAGGCCAGTGCCCAGCGGCGCCGGTTCGATCTGGCCCAGGCCTGCCATGAAATCGGCGCGACCCTTATGAACACGGTGCGCCTCGCCGGGCACCGGCTCGACATCGACGTGCCTGCCGGGATTGCGATGGACAGTTTTCCTGGCCCGCTGGGCCAGGTGATCATCAACTTCGTCAACAACGCGATGCTGCATGCGTTTGACGGCCCGGGCGGCGTCATGACGCTGACGGCGCTGGAAACCGACGGCCGCGTCGCGCTCACGTTCCGCGACGACGGCCGCGGCATCGACCCGGCCCACCTGGGCCGCATCTTCGATCCGTTCTTCACGACCCGCATGGGCCAGGGGGGCACCGGCCTGGGACTGAACATCGTCTACAACATCGTCACCACGCTGATGGGTGGGACGATCCGCGTCGTGAGCCAGCCGGACGCCGGCACCGCCTTTTTGCTCGAACTGCCGCAAAAGGCGCCCGAGGCTCTGGCGCCCACGGTCAACGCCGCGCCCTAAACGACGTTGATCGGCGTGCCGGCATGCCACGCTTCGATATTATCGACCAGCATGTCGGCCAGCGTCTGCATCGCACCAAAGCTGGCCCACGCGATGTGCGGCGTAAGCAGGAAGTGCGGCAGGCGCAGGCGCAGCAGCGGATTGTTCGAGCCGGGCGGCTCTTCGCTCAGGACATCGAAGCCGGCGGCGATGCGGCCTTCCATCAGCACGTTCGCCAGCGCCGCCTCGTCGACCAGGCCACCGCGCGCCGTGTTGATCAACAGTGCGCCGGGCTGCATCAGCCCGAGCTCGCGCGCGCCGATCAGGTGGCGCGTGGCGTCGGTCAGTGGCAGGTGCAGGCTCACGACCTGCGACGTCGCCAGCAACTCGTCCAGCGGCAGTTCGGTGACGTCCGTGTCCGTGATCGGCGAGCGCGAGGTGGCGACGACTTCCATGCCGAAAGCGCGTGCGATGCTGGCCACTTGCCGGCCCAGCGCGCCGTAGCCGACGATGCCCAGGCGCGTGCCGGCCAGATCGCCAATCGGATGGTCGAGCAGGCAAAAGCGGCTCGAGGTTTCCCACTTGCCTGCCTCGACGTCGGCCGCGTAGGCGCGCAGATTGCGGCGCAGCGCCAGGATCAGCGTGAAGCAGTGCTCGGGCACCGACACCAGCGAATAATTGCGGATATTTGAAACCACGATGCCGGCCGCGCGGCAGGCCGCCAGGTCGACATTGTCGGTGCCGGTCGCGGCGATGGCGACCATCTTCAGGTCGGGCAGGCGGGCGATGGCGTCGGCCCGCAACGGCACCTTGTTGGTGATGGCCACGGTGGCGCCGGCCAGACGCGCCACGACATCCTCGACGGCGGTGGCGGCATGGTCCTCCCATGCATGTTCGAAGGCGGGCACGCGGACATTGGCGCGCAGGCTGTCACGGTCGAGAAAAACGATTCGCTGCATGGTGTCCTTTCGCTGTTGGCGGCTTGCCGTGATCATAACAGCCCCTGTCAGCGTGAGTTGCCGTACAGTCCGCGGCGCGCCACGGGGCTACGCTGGCAATCATCGAATTTCCCAGGGGTTGCCATGACGGACGCGCTCAAAGCCTACAAAGCCAAACGCAATTTCGATATCACGACCGAGCCAGCCGACGGCGGGAAGGCGGGGCAGGACGTGCTCACCTTCGTGATCCAGAAGCACTGGGCCAGCCGCCTGCACTACGATTTCCGGCTCGAGCTCGACGGCACGATGAAAAGCTGGGCCGTGCCGAAAGGCCCCAGCTACGACACGCATGACAAGCGTATGGCCGTGGAGGTCGAAGACCACCCGATCTCGTACTCGGATTTCGAAGGCACGATTCCGGCCAAGCAGTACGGCGCCGGCAAGGTGATCGTCTGGGACAAGGGCACCTGGGAGCCGCTGGAAGATCCACGCGCGGGCTTTGCCAAGGGCAGCATCAAGTTCGCGCTGCACGGTCACAAGATGCACGGCCGCTGGACCTTGGTGCGGATGAAGGGTCGCGGCGAAAAACAGCCGCCGTGGCTGCTGATCAAGGAGAAGGACGATTACGCGCGTCCGGCCGCCGAATTCTCGCTGGTCGATGAACTGCCTGACAGCGTGAAGGCATTGCCGATGCCGAAGCGCGCCGCGCAGAAGGTCGAGGCGCTGCGCGAGGAAGCGAAGGCCACGCCTGCAAAAAAGGCACCCGCCAAAAAAGCACCCGCCAAACAAGCAGCAGCAAAAAAGGCACCGGCAAAGCGTGCCACGACAAAGGACGCCAGGTCGCCGCTCCCCGCGAAATTCTCGCCCGAACTGGCCACCCTCGTCGATGCACCGCCGCCCGACCCGGAAAACTGGCTGTTCGAAGTCAAGTTCGACGGCTACCGGATGCTCGCACGCATCGAGGATGGCGCCGTGCGTCTCATCACGCGCAATGCGAACGACTGGACCGACAAACTGACGCCCCTGAAGGAAGAGCTGGAACGCATGGCGCTGCCCGACGGCTGGTACGACGGCGAAATCGTCGTCCATGACGAAGCCGGCAAACCCGATTTCGGCCTGTTGCAGGCGGCGTTCGACGGCAACGGCGCCGTCGACATCGATTACTTCCTGTTCGATATTCCGTACTTCGACGGCCACGATCTGCGCGAGATGCCGCTGGTCGACCGGCGCACGGTGCTTGAACAGGTGCTTGAGAATGCCGGATCGGAGAAGGTGCGGTTTTCCGCCGAATTCGGCGCCAAGCCGGATGAACTGATCGTCGCCGCCTGCAAGATCGGCCTCGAAGGCGTGATCGGCAAGCGGCGCGACGCCCGTTATGTGTCGCGCCGCTCGCCCGACTGGATCAAGCTCAAATGCGGCCGGCGCCAGGAATTCGTCATCGGCGGCTTCACCGATCCGAAAGGCGCGCGCACCGGCATCGGCGCGTTGCTGCTCGGGGTCCATGACGAAGACGGTGTGCTGCGCTACGCCGGCAACGTCGGCTCGGGTTTCAACCACGCCACCCTGACCAGCATCGCCGAACAGCTCGAGGCGCTGCGCACCGACACCAGCCCGTTCCCGCCGCGCGCCGTACCGGGGCGCGCGCACCACTGGGTCAAGCCGGTGCTGGTGGCGGAGGTGAGTTTTTCGGACTGGACGAGCGGCGGCGCCGTGCGCCATCCGGTGTTCCAGGGGCTGCGCAAGGACAAGCCGGCCAAGAACATCACGCGTGAGCAGGCGCTCCCGGTGGAAGCTGTCGTCGATGAGGTGACGGATGACGAACCGGTGGCCGCACAGGGCAAGCTGCCGGCATCGCTGAAGATCACCAACGGCGAGCGCGTGATCGACAAGGCGTCGGGCGCCACCAAGCTGGCGCTGGTGCGTTATTACGCGCTGGTGGGCGACCTGATGATGGAACATCTGAAAGGCCGCCCGGTGTCGCTGGTGCGTGCGCCCGAGGGTGTGGGCGGCGAGCTGTTTTTCCAGAAGCACGTCGACGTGCGCAAGATGCCCGGTCTGCGCGACCTGGACCAGGCGCTCGACACCGAGCACCCGCCCATGCTCGAAGTGGCCACGCCGCTGGGTATCCTGTCGTCGGCCCAGTGGAACGTGGTGGAGATCCATACCCAGAACGCGTTCAAGGGCAGTTACCAGAAACCGAACCGGATGGTGTTCGACCTCGATCCCGGCGACGGCATCAAGTGGCCCGAGATGCAGGAAGCAGCGCAGCTGATGCATGCCTTCCTCGACGAACTGGGTTTGCCTGCGTTCCTGAAAACCAGCGGCGGCAAGGGCCTGCACGTCGTGGTGCCGATCAAGGGCAACCATGACTGGGACACGGTCAAGCGCTTCTCGCAGGCGATCGTGCACCACATGGCGCAAACGCTACCGGAGCGCTTCGCCTTCAAGAGCGGACCGAAAAACCGGGTCGGTAAAATCTTCATCGATTACCTGCGCAACGGGCAGGGGGCAACGACGGTGGCGGCATGGTCGGCGCGTTCGCGCCCGGGGCTGGGGATTTCAGTGCCGCTGGGCTGGGATGAGCTGGATAAACTGACTTCTAGCGACCAGTGGACGATTGCCAATGTGCACGAGCGGCTGGATGTGGGGAATACGCCGTGGCAGGACTATGCCACGGCGGCGAAGACACTGACCAAAGCGATGAAGCAGCTCGGGTTCGTGCCCTGAGGGTGAGGGAACGCGCGGTACGCTAGGCTTCGTTCCGGAAGATGCCGCGCACGTTCATCGCCAGCAGCGCCACCTGCAGCGCGATGAGCGCCCACGCTTCGTCGTGCAGGCCCCAGACGATCCACAGCACATTGCTGAAGATGAAGGTCCAGAAGCCCAGGATGCGGCGCTCGGCGCGCTTGGCGCCGACCAGGTAGGCGGCAATCAGGCTGACGGCCATCGCAGGCCATTGGAGAAAGTCGATGAATCCGTCCATCCTCACGCCGCCTTCTTGCGCGCAGGCGCCTTGGTTGCGGACTTGGCCGCGGCCTTCTTCGCTGCTGGCTTCGCCGCTGCCTTGGTGGCAGTAGCACGGGCCCCTGACGTCGCGGCAGCCTTGCGCGCACGTGGCGGCGGCTGGTCATCCTCACTGTCCTCGTCGTCGGCGGGTTTGCGCGACTTGCGTGGCGGCGGATCGTCGTCGTCATCGTCGTCAAGGGCGGCCAGCGCCGCCTTGGCCGGCTTCTTGCCAAGGCTGGCCTGGAGCAGGGCAACCAGATCGATGACCTTGCCGGTGGTGCGCTTTTCCTTCTCAGGCTCGGGCTGCGTGATGGTCTTGGTCTGCTTGGCCTTGATCTTTTTCTTGACCAGGGCCAGCACGTCTTCGCGGTAACTGTCGTGATACTGCGCTGGCGCCCAGTCTTCGCTCATGCCCTCGACCAGGGCCATCGCCATCTTGAGTTCCTTGACGGTGACGGCAGCCGTTTTGGAATTAGGTGACGGGATCTTGAGTTCACCCGCGTCGCGCATCTCGTCCGGATAGCGCAGCGTATTGAGCACGATCGTGTCGCCCACGCAGATCAGCGCCGCCAGATGCTGCTTGACGCGGATGACGACGTGCGCAATGCCAATCTTGCCCGCTTCGCGCAGCGTCTCGCGCAAGAGCGCATAGACTTTCGCGCCGCCCTTGCCAGGCGCCAGGTAATAGGGCTGGTCGTAGTAGATCAGTGGCACATCGCCGGCATCGACGAAGGCCTGGATGTCGATCGTCTGCGTCGCTTCCGGGTTGGCGCGGCGCAGGTCTTCGTCCGACAGCACGACGTACTCGCCGTCTTCGTACTCATAGCCCTTGACGATGTCGTCCCACACGACTTCCTTGCCATTGCCCTTGTTGTAGCGTTTGAACCCGACCGGCGAAAAATCACGCCGGTCGAGCATCGTCAGGTCGAGCCCCTTGGTCTCGACCGCGGGGTACATATCGACCGGAATGTGGACCAGTCCGAAACTGATCGCGCCCTTCCACATGCTGCGTGCCATTGCCTGCTCCTCGCTGTGGGTCCGTTATTCGCCAACGACGCCGGTCACTGGCAACACGATGCCCGTGATGTAGCCCGAGCACACGGGCGAGGCCAGGAACACGTAGGCGGGCGAGAGTTCTTCAGGCTGGGCCGGGCGCCGGTAGTCGGTGCTGGCGCCGAATTCGGTGATGTCGTCCGGGCCCTTGTCGGCCGGATTCAGTGGCGTCCAGACAGGGCCTGGCGCCACCGCGTTCACGCGGATGCCCTGGTCGAGCAGGCTGCCGGCCAGCGACATCGTGAATGCGTGGATCGCGCCCTTGGTCGACGAGTAGTCGATCAGCTTGGCCGAGCCTTTCAGGCCGGTGACCGAGCCCGTATTGATGATCGACGCGCCGCGCTTGAGGTGCGGCACGACCGCCTTGGCCATGTGGAAGTAGCCGAAGATATTGGTGCGGAAGGTTTCCTCGAACCGCTCTTCGGTGATATCGAGAATCGAATCGGCGTGTTCCTGGAACGCGGCGTTATTGACCAGAACGTCCAGCCGGCCGAATTCCTTGACCACCTGCTGCACGGCGTCGTTACAGAATGCCGGATCCTTGACGTCGCCCGCGATCGTGATGCAGCGGCGGCCTTCGGCCTCGATGCAGCGCTTGGTTTCTGCGGCGTCGACATCTTCGTTCAGATACATGACGGCGACATCGGCGCCTTCACGTGCGAACAGCACCGCGACTGCGCGTCCGATGCCCGAGTCGGCGCCGGTGACGATGGCGGCCATGCCGTCAAGCTTGCCGCTACCTTTGTAGCCCTCGGCCATGAACTTCGGCTTGCTTTCCATATCGGCTTCGAGTCCCGGCTTGGCCAGGTGCTGCGCCGGCATCGGCGGCGCCGGCTGGTCAACCCCGGTCTGTACGGCTTCTTTGCTCTCGGAGTCGTTCTTCCTGGCGTCGCGTGCGTCTTGTTCTTCCTGGATGGCGCGCTGCTTTGCTGCCACGTCGTCTTGATGTGCCATGGTGGTTCTCCCGTGAGTGTGGTTTCGTTTGCACGAGTATTCGGCGCGCACCCTGGTGCGACGGTGCGCTCCCACACACAGGACGACAATTGCTATGCTTGGCACGCCCGCTTATGGCAAACTTGCCGTGCAGCCATGCCGACAGGGCGCGGCTGGACCTA
>Ga0265797_10011170_pt1 | contig 11310 bp, 12 predicted proteins | sample P2T30metagenome_FD_192433 | JGI IMG/M metagenome (GOLD analysis project Ga0265797, IMG submission 192433) | Plant litter microbial communities from East Loma Ridge, Irvine, California - P2 T30 | ecosystem: Environmental > Terrestrial > Plant litter > Unclassified | place: USA: California... | reverse complement strand
CCTCGTACCTTTCGACCACCATTTGGCAATGCGCTATGACTACATCTGGAAGCCAGTCGAGAGGGGCAGCATTGATGCCTGTGCGCTGTAACCTGGTGAGATTTGGGTCGTCATGGGTACTGTGTGATGCCGAAAATTGCAAGTGCGGTATTCCAGCTGGACAGAATTTGCGTGTGAACAGATCCCCGTAACAAGTTGCTTTCCGTTCTGCATGGCAAACTCCAGTGGCATGTCGTGTACCGTGCGCCATGCGTCGTGTAGTGAGCGGTGTCCTGAATATGGCTGCGGCCGAGAGGTGCACATTTGCAGCCACGTGACAGATTCGGTACCATCTTCGCCCCCTGTTCGGTTCAGGGTTTCTTCTTCCTTCATGTGGGGCACCCACGTACGACGCAGGACCCATTCCGCTAGCTCGGAGCTGCGAGGCGCGAGCTTGCGGCTCAGAGCTGGAGTAAGCCGGGCCACGTGAGGCGGTCGTTCTCATGCCTTCATTGGGGGCCTGTGTTGGATGTGAGGTACCGCATTGAGCCCTACATGCGTTTGTAAGATTACAATACTGTTTACGAAATGTTGCGACGGCCCTCCAAGGATTCTGCGCTTGGTACGGTCATGAAACTTGAAGCGACATTCACTGTTCATCACGCTCCACACAATGAAGCATTACATGAGCCGATCTAATGTGGATCCGTCCGGGAAAGTGTTGTTCCTCGGCCGAAACCTGAAGCTAAGGACTATGAAGTTCTGGCTTGCATAGAAGCGATGGGGTCCTTGAATGTGCCTTATCCACACAGACCAGATTAATCGACCACCGTGCACCACATGGAATCTAGCCGCTGGAGCGGCGAGTCATGATGTGCGTTTGCACCTGTTGTAAACGATGAATCGATCGGCCAAGCAACGTCCGTCACATGTCAGCGGATGAGGAAATCAGCTTCAGCATGTGTGAAGATCTGACGAGAGTGAATGTGTGTTGACGAAGATGACGGTAAGAATTCTCGTCGCACGGCATGTGTGAAGCGACTGTCACGGAGTGAAAGCACTTCTTCACATGGAACCAAGTATGAGCGGCTGCACTTGCGGTAAAGCTAAGATACCATCCACAGCAACTAGAAATGCTACCAGGCACATACCAGTCTACCACAAAGCCATCACTAAGGACTCCTTCACCACCGGCACCGCCCGAAATGATGGCCCAACTTGCTCTACAGCTTCCGGAGAAATAGACACGACACGAACAAGCCTGCGCTCACCGTGCGCCAACAAGCAACACCATGACATCGCCGCCGATGAGGCCGCCGAATTCGATGCGATAAGGAGAGAGAGAGTTGAGAAATTGGCACAAAACGCGCAAGATGTACAATAATGTGACGAGCTCACCGTTCCTCGCAGAGGATCGATGCGTGGGTGCATAGTCGACATGAGCTGCAGCATGCAGGCCCAGCAGGCTGGGACGCCATAAGCTCTAGCTGCCTCGCTTCGGCAGATGACGAGCTCGCTTGCGGCGATGGTTGCCTACTTAGCTACTTGCAAGCACAACTTTGCACAGTGCTTCTGGTCACATCCATTCGACTTCCTGTCGCATAACACTCTCAACACGGCGGTACAATGGGACAACCTCGACGTTTTCAGCCTATTCGCAGCGCTCGCAGCGCTCACCTGGCTTCAGGCGCATTGCCCTCCACGACGCTGCCAGAAGTACTCGAGCACTCTACGATTCGTCTTTCAGACATCAAGCGGTCCACAGAGGGTATCGCGGGTGAGGGTATCCTTGTGAAACTGTTCCCATTTCCCCGCAAACATATGCAAACACTGTGGATCGTGAGTCCCCCGAACGCAACCAGTGGGTTCCCAAGCGAGGGGGAAGATGCGCAAAAATCTAGAGCCAAAACGACTAAGCATACCGAAGCTGACTCGCTTGACGAGCGAACGGCAAAAGCGAAGGTTACGAATGGGAAAGCCAAGGGCCGGGGACCGCTAGTAAGAGGCAAGAGAAACCCTCTGATGTCCGACGAACGAGGGAAAGCGGATAACGTTGAGCCAGACGACCCTAGTGACGAAGAAGAGGAGGGCTCAGAGAACGACTATGACGAAGAGGTGGAAGGAGGAGGGGATGAAGAGGGAGAGGAGGAGGAGGCAGAGGCAGAGGAGGGTGAAGCGGAGGAGAGTGAAGCGGAGGAGAGTGAAGCGGAGGCCGAGGAAGCAGAGGACGAGGATGCAGTGGACGAGGAAGCAGGGGAAGAGGACGCAGAGGATGACACAGAGAGCCACAACGCTGCGAATAATATCACGACTGTGCGCAACGCGGTGGAGGACGTCGAAAACGAGGATAACGCAGAGGAGCAAGACGATGATCGGAACGACGGAGAACACGACGAAGCCCAGGCGAAGGAGGTGGACAAGAGGAGAGACAGACAAGCCCAAGGTGAAGAAGACCCGGGGAAAGATACTCACGATGAGGAAGAAATGGAGAAGGAAGCGGAAGGAGACCAGGAAGCAGACGAAGCAGGTGACATGGTGGAAAAGCCCAGCGAAACAAGGAAGAAAGACGATGCAGACAAAGGCGAACAAGCGGAGAGAAAGGAAGACGACGAGGAAGCGGGAGAAGAAATGGGAACCCATGTCGAAATGCGTGAAGACAGGGAGGCTGTGGAACAACGAGTGACAGCAAACAATTGCGACGGAGCACGGGGGAATTATAGGTTGGCAGATGTGACTGACAAAGAAGGGGAAGTAAGAGAAACAGGTTCTGACGGAGAGGAAAGGATGGCTGGAGAAGACGACGCAGATCTTGAAAAAAGAAGAAAGCGACCTTTGGAGACATGCGAAGTTTTTGACTGCCCGACTCCGGGAGACCGCCCAAACAAGCGCAGCAAGGGCGACGATAGTGAGAGCGAGGACAACGCAGCCACTGACGACTTGCCGAGGCGAACAGTCAATCCTGAGACAACTCCGCGACCAAAGACACCGTCGCCGACATCTACTATCGCCTCCCCTGGTTCAATCCTCGAGATTTACCGCCAGACCAGTGTTGTATCAGGGCTAGAAACCACCGAGAAAGCCGTCTGGGATGCCGCGCAGAGGGACAGTACCATCAATTCGCTCCCAGACAAACAACAGACAAAGCTGGTACATTCAGCACTGTCTCTCGGCGGGGAAGAACGTATCAAAGAGCTCCGGCGCTTTGTGCAGAACGTGCGTAAAGACGATAGGCTGAGAGGCAAGAGCATGGAATCCGACTTCAATCTCAGTGTCCCTCACTCTGGTGTGGATGTCTGGCACGCCACCAGCGCATTAGTCCCCGGCGACAGCGGTCTTGGTCTCTTCTCCAATCTCTATCGGCAAATAGACGTCCTTGATAAAAGGCCACCCTCTTTTCTATCACCAGGCTTGTGAAGCTAGCTGCAATGGCACAATACCGCAAGGGCCTGGTGCAGGAAGGTGCAGGTAAGAATCAGGCTAGAGATGTTAACCTCTACCTCTTCCGCGCTATATATCCCGGTCACGCCATGATCGAGAGACCGGACGACAAAGCGACAAATCCTGCGGCACACAACAATTGGATCAGGGTGCGTGACCGGCTAAGAGAAGGACGGCTGTGGCTTGAAGTACGAGATCTCTTCGGTGGAGTTGGCGCCTTCCTTGCTCTGCCTCCACAATGCGTTCCTGATAGACACGTTGTAACAAAAACAAGCCAAAACTTTCGTGCCCTGGCTACGTTGCCTTGACGTAGCATGGCAGGCGCTGAATACCCACGCAAGGCTGACCTTGTACGATCTGTTACGTATGTCACTCGCTGAGCGACCTCTTCCCGAAGGCAGTTTGATGCTCGAGATGTTGAGAGATGGTACTGGCACAGCCACGATAAGCTTGTCCGGCATGCTCACCGGCTGGCCGGCATTCGATCGAAATTTCACAGAGGACGAAGGCGGGGTGACTGCTACCCTGACGCAGCGTGAAGAAGGCGGGGATGCAGCAATCCTCGGTACTCCTTTAGTCACTGCTAGCACCACGAGCAGGGCAGAAGAGGCTGGAGATGGAGGGCTAATCTCGCAAGAAGGAATGATGGGGAATTGGAAAGATGGGCTGTTTCATGGTCTTGACGATCGTCATTTTGTTGAGTACCTAAACTAGGAGATTTGAAAGCGTGCTGTCCAGTGCGTTTGACTTTTTATTTTATCAACATTTACGCCTTCAGTCACGCTCACATCATTCGGGTGGTAGTATTTGCCGGCGGCAAACGTGACATGAAAGTGGTGTCGCTCGTCTCGCAATCTTCCCGAATCGAACGAGCATGAGAAAGCAGAGGACATGCTTTGCCTCTACAGCGTCGCTCGTCTCACGTGATGCCAAGGGATTCAGTTGGACAGTCCGACCGAATCCCTTGGCGCTACACCTCTGGACACGCAGCTCGTTACACGTGACGCCAAGATATCCAGCTGAGGAGAGAGCAGTCCGGCTGAATACCTTGGCACTTCGCTTCGTGTGGTCTACCTGATTCCGAAAGCATTGTACATCTCCGCACGCTAGAATGCCGTACGGCTTCCAGTTCTGACACCACACAAGAGCCCTGTGCTTGGTGCTGGATGGGGTAGCCTTTTTTTCTCCCTCGCTGACGCAAGCAGGTTTCCGCATTGCACCGGGACGCCCACAGACATCTTTGGGAAGACGGCATGATGACCCGTGCATTATGCCCCCCAGTACACTTCCATATGAACCCTGCGGCTGAAGTCATGCTCAGCTAGAGGGGACCGTTGCGAAACAGGAGTACTTTGCTACTCCATGGGAGAGTGTATGCACTGCGAAGAACGAGGACGTCTCGTTCGATCTGGGATGGCATGTCTTGAAAAATCGCGATTGCGATTCCCGATATTCTTCTTTAGAACATCGAGACCAGAGCGAGACTGCCTTCCTTAGCCAAAGTTAACTCCATCCTTGATCAGTACAGGTCAGGACATCCGATGACTTACAACCACTATTTCACAGAAACCATTCAAAACGTGAGAACCAAGAGAATGGAAGATGATCTGAACAGAAGCTCCGCAACTTTCTCCACCTCCGTAATGGCGAAGTTCTAGAGAAATTGACTTCCACGAAGTTGAAGAAGTCGAGTTTGATCTCCGCGCTTTCGACAAAGAATGAGGTTGACAAGGATCGATATGCTAGTGGAGAAGCGGTCGACTGTATGTTTGCATCCTACAAGGCAAGCTCTCTTTTCCTCGTGAGGTCCGCTTCTACATACTAATGCTACCAAAGGTTGCAATGAAGAATGTTGTCGACAACGTCGCCATCCAGTGCTGGGAGGACCTTCTGATCAAACCACTTCCTGATATCCTGACTCTTACTACAATCATTGAGATGGAAGTATTGGAGATCGACAGGATTGCAGAAGAACCAACGATCAATACAGACCAGTGAGACTCCTTGACAAGAACAACACAGATACTCGAGTCAGATTTGGAGACATCCAGGAAATATATCAACTTTCGCTTTCCCAGTAAGTCGCATCCTGCCTACCATCACTCGATCGCCGGCGTTCTTTTGCCAACGAAAGGAGGGAAAGCTCAAGGCTATACTGGAGAGCCTCAGATAACCCAAGAAGAAGCATCGTTCAAGCCCAATGACGTTGAAGATCCTATCTCAAACCATGGGACGAAGGACGTTTTCCAAAACCGGCCGCTGATTCTTGTGGAGCTAATGGCGAAACGCCTGCCACCGCTAGCAGCGGTCGGGGAACAAGCAGCGGACGAAATTATGCCCCCTGCCGGTGACAAAGACCCTGTTATCGGCAATGGTAGTGAATTGCAGACCGTGCGGATGTTGGATGGACCGCATGCTCTTCCGAAGAAGAAGAAGAAAGCGAAAGGAGTAGAGTAGTATAATTGCCAACGTGTCAGAGATTTTCGTCATTCGATGTCTCGAGCAGCTATCCTCGAGCATCGATGACTTCCTGAGTAAATCCACTGATAACATACTTTGGAACCCGTGCCGTCTGCCACGAATGGTCTATCGCCATCTACCTCAAGATAGGCGTCCTTTGTCGGCAACGGCAGCAACACCTCGTCGATACAGACGCCAGGCGAAATACAAAATGTTCCGAAGAAGAAGGAAAAGACCGAAGCTTGGGAGTAACAATTGACGCATCACGAATCATTGGATCTCAATGCTTAGCTTACGTATCCTCGATCTTCAAAGGTCCGTGAAGCAAACTCAACATACCGCTCCATCGGCCCTTCCGTAGCTAATCCACCAATTTCTCCAACAAGTCCTTGATGACCTTTACACATGGCTCACTGGTAACCGCACGATTCACCGCCTCAATCTCTACTTTGACGTGACCCTCGTCTGACCCCTCCCTTCTTCTGCCGCGATGCTAGGGCAATGAAAGGACCGAAATGACCGGTGCAAGTGTATATCGATGAACGAATGAAAAAGCTTCTGTACTACCTTAGGATACGTCAGAAAGCTTACAATTGTGCATGGTGGCTTCGAAAAACATCCAAGGCGCGTAGCAGCAGGCGAATGTGTATGTTACAAAGACGAGAACAAAAGAGAATACCTGGCTCTCAACTCTTGCTCCAGCTCTTCAGTAGAGGTAGGGTGTATTCAAAGGCATTGATTCTGAACTTACGGTTCACCTTGACGCGAACGCATCCTCTTTCCAGAGTTTCTAGCTGGTGGAGGTCACATGAATATAGAGCACAGGTGCGGCGTCACTGCTTACTCGGATCAGTCGAGGATGATAGTATCTGCAGAAGCTGACTGTTGAGTGAAGTGTGGATAACAGTTATAGGCATCGTGCGCATCATGGAGGTCATAAACCTAGCAGCCTTTGAATTCATTTTCCAGCCACGTCGCGAAGAGATGGCCCACTCCCGCGGTGGATCTCCGGGTTGGAAGCATGGTGAGTACTAGTCAATGAGAGCTAAGTGGCAGCAATGGACTTCGTGGTGTATTGCAGCTAAAGTCGACTGCCATGCGCGTAAGCTTGCATGTAGGGGAACGACTTTTGCGCTCCCAGAGGCTCGACAGCGATATTCTCCATCAGCAGCGTGGAATCGTCTGTCTTTTTCAACTCCAGTCCACTTCTTTGCATGTCAGATTCGACTCGTTTACTCTTGTGGAGCACTCGTACCTGGTGGAATGCTGTTTTCCAGCATCAACTAGCCGTGCGACATCTTCACCCATACGAAGTCGCGCTAATAACTCGGTTGCGTACGTGTCCGAGCCATAGCGTAATTCGTGGACAAGATTCTGCGTCCGACCGAGCTCTTCTTTTACCGAATACAGCCGCATGCGCAGATCTTGCTGCCTGGTCACTCCTTCTTCCACGTCGTACCTGCACTCAGATCCCTTGAGAGCACAGTGAGCGCACTTTGGTCTCACGCCGTGGCACTATTTATATAGGGAGTAAGCTTCAGCGGCCCATATCTTCGATTTTGTTTCGCCGTGAAGGTAGTTTACCTTGATTTTGAGCTTGCGACATTGTAGGCAGGCTGAGCTCGTCATTTGTCCTTTGCGCATTTCGATGTACTTGATACGGTTGAGACGGCTGCTTTTCAGGTGAGTGGAACGGTCTTGTGCTCAATCTGAGTGTGCCGGTGCGAGTTCTCCGAGCAATATATCGAAGGCTGGTCTTTGCTAGTCCAGACTGCGTCGATGGTACATCTTCGAACGTGCATATTGCAGTCTTCTGTTGTACCACCATGTTCGCGGCCGGTTTGCATCATGTTCATCATTCGGGCCGAAGATCGGGAGGAGACAGGCATTGTGCATATGTAGGTAGCACGTTCTAGGCCTCACCATCATCTAAGTCAGATGTCTTTTCGGCTTCCTGCCGCAAGGTGGGATATGGAGATTACCGGGTAAAGTATGATTGGGTAGAATACAACACAGGTGTTACGCCGGTGTTAGGGGGCTAAATAGAGGATTGGATAGAACGAGCCCAGGTTACGCCGTGGCTGTGTTTCCACTTAATGATAGCGAGACATTTCAGGAGGTTTTCGCCACACCTGGAGTAATTGATGAAGATCTTCACCTTGTCGGTAACTTCATTGAGCTTGATACCGCAGATTTCCTGCTGTGAGTCGTGCGACCAGGACTCACGCGGGATCTGGGGCCCTAGTCGTAAGCTGTATGGCCTACACTTACTGACGGACGAGTGTCATGATTTAGCTGATGTCCATGTCTTCGTCGAACGCCACCTACGCTATGCACTTCTGTGTGAGCGATCGGTTCATCAGAGACTAGATGTTGGCGAACAATCCATGCACAAAGTCCCCTAAAACGTTAAGTTGGCGCCCAGGAGGTGCTGGTACGTTTGTAGAGAAACATCTGCCGACAGTTACGGCACATGCAGTCAGCTCATGATGTTGAGCACGAGAAAGCCACAAAACTTACTTGCACATCGTCACCTTTCCGCATCCGGTCTGTTGCCTTGTTTGACGCGTTGTACTGGGTTGAGCGCGTCAACGCTGGACTGTCCCCAACCAACTCCTGCCGAGCGCGCTTTCCATCTGTACTCGTATGTAATATCCCAGCACCTTGATCGGATGCTCTTGTAAGATCTACTTGGCTCTATCTGTAGATCGCCTGACAATTCTTGACCTCATGTGCTTATCGGCATCAGGCTGACGAAACTAGCCTTGGTCAGGACAGATGTCGTTCGCATACCCTAGCGGTCGATTCAAAGAATTATCTATCTCTGTATTGATGCATCGTACATTTGAGGTGTAGCGGCAACGTATGACGCGTCATATTTGAACATGTAGAGAGCAGCGTTCTGCCACGGCGTGGAAGGGGAAGAGCATCGGACTTATAGCACCCAACTTTCGTTGCTACTGGTGTCTATGACCCTAGCTGGTTGATAAAATCAGGATTAACAGAACGTGACAGGATTCGATATGTATGCTATCGCAAGCCAGGTCCGAGAAAACATGCTCCTCGGTTGCAGATACATTACGTGGAGTTGGCGTTTCTTAGGTTTCCCCCGCATGTACCTGTATGGGCGCGATATTTGATGGCCCAGACCTCGATCGACTGCGCTTCGAAGGAGACTTTGTCCGCAGGGTCCCGGTGATGGCTTCCGGCCGCGGTACGCTGTCAGACGGCGAGGCTGTCTGCAGAGTCGTGTTCCAAACCATCATTCGCCCAGCAAAGGTCAAAGCGGGCCATTGTTTTGGTTACACCACGGCTCGTTCCGCGCGAGACGAGCTGCACGCGAGCACCGATATCGTCAAGCTCTCAGATGCAATCCTTCACATGCAGGTTAGCGGTCTAGAACGTGGGCTATTTGCCACAGAGCGTAGGATGACTAAACCTATAATGTAGCACCTCCACTCATACCGAGACATGAGGCTTCAGTAGACTACCTTCTTTGAGGCACTGCAGGGGGGTACACTGTTCTTACTGTGCACCTGGATGTAGAGGCGGTCATGAGCTGATTCCAGATCTGTATGAATGTGCAACACACCCCGCGTGGATAAGTAACTTATGGTACGACATTTTGCCTTTAGACATAAGAGGGTCTAGACCGTTGTGCCACCGTGAGTGTCGTATGAAGACTTGCATGGCAGAAAGAGTAGGGAAGGGGCGGGCGCGTCGGGACTGGCATGTTGCAGCGTCCGTGTCAGAGTGTGAGCAGGTTAACGCTGGATCAATGTAGCACGATCTGGGGAAAGCGGCAGGGTAGAGGCTGGTCTAGAGCATGCAGTGTCTCCGAGACGATGATAAAAGGCTTTGGCGTAGGTCTAGGCCTTGGAATAGTTCTCTACTCACAGCCTGGGGAATCCAACTACTCATGCTATCACGATTTCAAAGCCACGACACTTGACATCGCTTCGACTTTGAAAGTCCGAGGTACTACCAGCAAGCCCAAAGCACAATTCGGCCTCACGTCGCGGCGGTCTTGGTGGATCGATGTCCACATTGCCACTTCAACATCTTTTTGGCCTACTGAATGCTATCAAAACCCTGCCGCGCCATCTGAACAAATCGCAGATTCCACTCGATAAGGAGGCTTGCTTAGTTCCCTGGCGTAAATGGAGAACTCGCTATCAAAAAGCAAAAGCGCCGGAATGACCACGACGAAAAGTGATACCGATGGTGAGGCAGCTCTGTTGATGGGGCGAATCCTCCAACGCTGGAACTCACAGATTCTCGGTCGAGTGTTCGTTTGCTGTATGACTCACGGAGAGATGGTCGTTCTCAGTCAAGAGCAGACGGAAGATGAAAGACAAAGATGTTACCTTGATCACTTCATGGTCACCATATGCGGACGCTGCGAGCTGCGTCAGGGACTCGGCGCTACGCGAGAAAGGAGGTTCTCGATCAACCAGAGTATTCTAGAGTCGTGGGATCTGTACAAGACAGTACGGAGATGGTGTGGGCATGAGGTGGAAGCCATCCCACGGGTCGTTGAGTGTAACGCCATCTTTCGTGATTGGGGTTACGGAGTGATCATTCAAGGAGTACGGCTGATCCATGACGAAAATGGAAAACAGGACCTGATGTTACTTCCCTATGTCGACGTTGGATTCATCACTGGAAGATAGGCTTGACTGACTGTAATCGAGGAGGAATTGCTGTCTGAACGATTGTGATTTGGCACTACACCTTTATTCAATGTCCTTGTATTTAATATCTCTCAGAACGCGTCATTTATCCCTTCATGGTCAAGAATCTTGCGTTAATCTCAATATTCTAGCAAATGTCATCCAAGGCCGAAAACCCGTTTTACTCGCGCGGAGTCGCAGCCAAATATCGTTTTGAATCTCGCTGACCTCGTAGGAGTTCCGTCGCGCGGCAGCGAAGGGTTTCGAACCCGGACAACAGCACTTCCATTCTTCCTAACATTGATAGCATACGCTGACGTTGACTTATGGTTTTCAGCATCTCGACATCGTTGGCGAAGCACTGAACAACAGCGATAAGGTGATGAGCAAACGGAATCATTGCGACCCGGGAGAGCTGATCGTCCACGTCGTGAATGAGAGAGAGAAGCTCTTCGGCGCAGTCGAATTTCTTATCAATGTCTAGACCATCGTGGCTGAGGCAGGCAGAAGCGCACAGAAGCTGAACACCGACCCGTATACGGATTGCCTGTATGCCAATGAGGTCTGCGGCAAAGTCGGTCGTCATGGCTGGTGGAGTATTCTTCTTGAATTGTGAAGGCATTCGGTGGTAATAAGCCATTGTATTGACCACCAAGCTATCACTGTCTGCGAGGATCGGCGTGTGTTGTCGTAAGCATGCCAGCCCGCTGCTGTGAGTCGAATAGTGACGTCGACGATAATGGATCAAGTTGTCGGCGAG
>Ga0265797_10011169_pt1 | contig 11310 bp, 7 predicted proteins | sample P2T30metagenome_FD_192433 | JGI IMG/M metagenome (GOLD analysis project Ga0265797, IMG submission 192433) | Plant litter microbial communities from East Loma Ridge, Irvine, California - P2 T30 | ecosystem: Environmental > Terrestrial > Plant litter > Unclassified | place: USA: California... | reverse complement strand
CGCCCGACGAGACCTCGCCCACGACGGCGAGGACCTGCGGGTCGTCGGCGGGCCGCGCGGCGTTGGCGTGCACGTAGCTGCGGGTGCGGGGTCGCACGAACTCGACGACGTCGCGCTCCGCCGCCTCGGCGATGCCGGCCAGCACCGCGAGCAGGTACCACTGGTAGAACGCCTGGATGTGCGACCGGGGTGCGTCGCGGTAGGCCGACACCGCCGCCGGGTCGACGCGCACGCCCTCGAAGCGGGTCGTGCCGGAGGCCGTGAGCCGCTGCCCGAAGCCGTCCCAGTCGTCGAGCACCGTCACGCCCGGCGCGTCGGTGGGCACGGCCAGGGTGACGCGCTCGGCGGGCCCGTCGGCGCGGGCGCGTCCGGCCGCGAGGTAGACCCAGTCGGAGTACAGCGTGCCCGTGGAGTAGTACTTCGTGCCGTCGAGGAGGGCCGACCCGTCGCCGGCGTCCGTGAGCGTCGTCGAGATGTCGGCGAGGTCCGCCCCGGTGCGCTCGCTGGTGGCGTTGCCGACGACGGCACCGCCCGCGAGGCGGGAGATCCAGGCCTGCCGGTCGCGCGACTCCGGCCGGAGCAGCACCAGCTCGGTGAAGCCGAAGTGGCCGCGGAACAGGTGGGCCAGGTTCGAGTCGGCCGCGGCGAGGTCGGCGACGAGGTGGCCCAGCTCGACGAGGTCGACGCCGTCACCGCCGTCGGCCACGGGCAGGCGGACGCGGCCGAGGCCCGCGGCGGCGAAGCGGCGCACGAGGTCGTGCGGCAGCTCGCGCCCGGGCGTCGTCGAGGCCAGCTCGCGCCGGACCGCGCCCTCGCGGACCTCGTCGAGCAGCGGGCCGAAGCGCTCGCGGAGCGCCGCGAGCCGCGGGGACGCCGTCACGAGAACGCCCCGCGCCAGGCCCGGTCCGGGTGGCGCTCGTCGAGCTGCGGGTGGCCGAAGAGCTTCTCGCGGAGCGTGCCCTCGCGGTACTCGCGCTGGGCGAGGCCGCGCTCCTGCAGCACGGGGACGACCTCGTCGACGAAGGTCTCGTAGCTGCCCGGGAGCGTCCAGTTCATGACGTTGATGCCGTCGACCCCCGCCTCCTGCCACTCGGCCAGGCGGTCGGCGATCTGCTCGGGCGTGCCGACGACGCGGGCCCGCAGCTTGGCCGACAGCGTGGCCAGGTCGGCGATCGTCGGCTCCCGGTCGCCCGCGGCCTCCTGCACCCAGCGCAGGTGCGACTGACCGGCGTGGGTCTCCACCTGCGAGAGCGGCGTCGCCGGGTCGAGGGGCTCGCCCGTCTCGGGGTCGAAGCCGAGGTTCGAGTGCACGAGGAACGCGTCGGCCGACAGCCACTCGTCGAGCTCGGCCTCCTGTCGCCTCGCCTCGGCCTCGGTGTCGCCCACGACGAACGTGAGCCCCAGCCAGAACTGCAGGTCGTCGGCGCGACGCCCCGCCTCGACGGTGAGCCGCCGGGTGTCGTCGATGAGCTCCCGCGTGGCCTGCGGGTTCGACGTGAGGATGAACTGGCCCTCCGCGTGACGCGCGGCGAAGCGACGGCCGGCGGGCGACGACCCGGCCTGGAAGAGCACGGGCGTGCGCTGCGGCGACGGCGCCGTGAGGTGCGGGCCCTGCACGTCGTAGCGCTGCCCGTGGTGGTCGATCCGGTGGATGCGCGAGGCGTCGGCGTAGCCGCGCTCGGGGTCCTTGAGCAGGGCGCCGTCGTCCCACGAGCCCTCCCAGAGCTTCGTGACGACCTCGAGGTACTCCTCGGCCCACCGGTAGCGCTCGTCGTGCTCCTCGAGGCGGTCGTGGCCGAAGTTGCGGGCCGCCCCGTCGAGGGCGCTCGTGACGATGTTCCAGGCGACGCGGCCTCCGGACAGCTGGTCGAGCGTCGACACCTTGCGGGCGAAGTCGAACGGGTGCGACTGGATCACCGAGCTCGTGAACGCCAGGCCCAGGTGCTCGGTCGTCGCGGCGAGCGCCGAGAGCAGCACGAGCGGGTCGGCGCTGGGGAACTGCAGCCCCTCGCGGGCGTTGACCGCGTAGTCGCCGCGGGCCGGGCCGTACAGGCCCACCACGTCGGCGAAGAAGATCGCGTCGAAGCGGCCCCGCTCCAGGGTGCGGGCGAGGTCGGTCCAGAGCCGGAGGTCCTCGAAGTCGCGCTGGCCCGCCCCGGGCCTGCGCCACAGGCCGTGCTGGATGTGGCTCGCCGTGTTCATGACGAACGCGGCGAGGCGGAGCGGCGGACGGGGACTGCTGGCCTGGGTCACGGGGCCTCCGGTCGGTCGTGCGGCGGGCGACGGCGGGTCACGGTGAGTGGTCCGCCGGGGACGGTGGCTGCCATCCTGCCGCCCGGTGACGCCCTGCGTCGCCGTGTTGCGCCGGGTGACGGGACCCCTCGACCGCAGGCGCGCGGACCGGTCATCCTGCACCGCATGAGCACCGACACGAGCAGCCGCCCCGCACCGCCGCCCCTCGACGAGCGCCCGCCGGAGGCGGTGCGCGCGACGCGACGGCGGGTCGCCCTGGCCTCCTTCGTCGGCACCACCGTCGAGTACTACGACTTCTACCTCTACGCGACGGCTGCCGCGCTGGTCTTCGGGCCCACGTTCTTCCCCGAGCAGGCTCCCGGCGTCGCGGTCATCGCCTCGTTCGCCACCTACGGCGTCGGCTTCGTCGCCCGTCCCGTCGGCGGCATCGTGGCGGGGCACCTCGGCGACCGGATCGGGCGCAAGCGCCTGCTCGTCGCCTCGCTGCTGCTCATGGGGATCGCGTCGACGCTCATCGGCGTGCTCCCCTCGTACGAGACCGCGGGCACCTCGGCCGTCGCGGGCCTCGTGCTGCTGCGCCTCGTGCAGGGGCTCGCCGCGGGCGCCGAGTGGGGCGGCTCGGCCCTGCTCGGCGTCGAGCACGCCCCGCCCGGCCGCAAGGGACTGTTCGGCAGCTTCACCCAGATGGGGTCGGCGGGCGGCATGCTCCTCGCGACCGGCGTCTTCACCCTCGTGCGCACGGCCTCCGGGCCCGAGGCGTTCCTCGACTGGGCCTGGCGGCTGCCGTTCCTGTTCAGCGCCGTGATCGTGGCCGTCGGCCTCGTGATCCGGCTGGGCGTCGAGGACGCCCCGGAGTTCCGAGCGATCAAGGAGCGCGGCGAGGTCGAGCGGTTCCCGCTGCTCACCGTGCTGCGCCGCCACAAGCGCGCCGTGCTCGTCACCGCGGGCCTGCGCCTCGCGCAGCCGGCGCTCTACTCGATCCTCACGACGTACTCGCTCACCTACCTGGCCGGCGGACGAGGCGAGGCGGGGCAGGAGGCGGGACTCCGGGCCGTCCTCATCGTCTCGGCGGTGTCCGTGGCCACCACGCCGCTCTGGGGCTGGGCGAGCGACAAGGTCGGTCGACGCCCGCTCGCGATCGGGTCGGCGGTCGGGATCGGGGTGCTCATCTGGCCGTTCTTCGCGTTCCTCGACGCGGGGCCGCTCGTGCTCCTGCCGCTCGTGGTGGGCATCGGCATGAACGTGTTCCACGACTCGATCTACGGGCCGCAGGCGGGCTGGTTCGCCGAGCAGTTCCCCACCGGGGCCCGCTACAGCGGCATGTCGCTCGGCTACCAGGTCGGCTCGATCTTCTCGGTGGGGCTCACGCCGCTGCTGGCCGCGGTGTTCCTCGAGCTCGGTGACGGGTCGCCGTGGATCATCTGCACGTACGTCGGCGGCTACGCCCTGCTCTCGGTCGTCGCGGCGGCCCTCGCGGTCGACCCGACCGCCGACGCCCTCCGTGCCCGACGCCGTGCCGCGCGCGGCGGGGCCGCTCCCGCCGCCTGACCCGGGCTCCGGGCTCCGGCCTCCGGTCCGGGACGGCCGAGAAGGCGACCAGACGTGGGTGGCAGGGCGGTCCGGAGCGGCGGGGCACGGCGTGTCGTCGGCGACGTGTCGCGTTCGGCAGGCACGGTCCGGGACGAGACCGATCCGTAGGGCGAGCACGAGGACTGACCCGACACGGCCGGCCCGCGAGCAGGACGCGACAGCTCGACGCCGACACGCCGGTCCAGGCGCCCGGCTCTCGGCGCGTCGCCCGCCCCTTGTCGCCCTCTTCAGCGCTGGGCGGGGCACGGGCGACGCACGGGGGCGGCAGGAGGCGGGGGCAGGACGGCGACAGGAGGCGGCGGGGCAGGAGGGTGGTCAGCCCCAGCCGCCGAGGTGCGCGGCGAGGGAGGGCTCGCCGTCGAGGGGCGCGCACCAGGTGGGGGCGTCCCGGCGGGTGGTGAAGCCGAGCTCGGTGCCGCGCCAGCGGGCGCGCGCGTCGGCACGGGCCGAGCGGACCCGGGCGAGGTGACCAGGGCCTCCTGCCCCCGGACCGGCGTCGACGACCTCGACGGTGCCGAGCTCGCCCACGCCGACCTCGGCGACGACGGCGACGAGGCCGGAGGCGTCGGTCACCCTGACCGGTCCGGGCAGGTCGACGACGACCCGCGCCCGCTCGGTCGCCTCGGCCGCGGCAGGGGACGTGGCGCCGAGCACCCGGGGGTCGGGCGCGAAGGCGTCGAGCAGCTCGTCGGGGACGACGACCCGGGCCGCGGGGAGCGCGGCGAGCACGGAGTCGGCGCAGAGCCACGCGCTCCCCGTCGAGGGCGCCGCGCCCAGTCGCACGACGACGTCGGCGACGGCACCGAGCAGGCCGAGCGGACGCGATCCCGCCACGGGCACGCGGTGCGCCAGGGCGAGCGTCTCGTCGTTCTTGCGCCGCTGCCGCGAGCCGTCGTCGTCCGATCCGCGCCCGGCCCAGTCGGGGCCGTCGTGCCAGGCGACCGCGTCGGGCACGTGGGCGAGCAGCGCACCGCCGCGCCAGGCGCGCCAGGCCCACTCCCAGTCCTCGCCGCCGTAGGTCGTGAACGACTCGTCGAAGCCGCCGACCCGGTCGAGCAGCTCCCGGGAGCAGGCGACCACGGCGCCGATGACGTGCCGGTACGAGCGGTCGTCGGCGTCGAGCAGGTCCCGGCTGCCGCGGTACGCCTCGTCGAGCCACCGCGGCGCGGCCAGCTCGTGGGCGGGACCGGCGACCTCGACGGGCGCGTCGACCGCGACGCCCGTGAAGTCGGCGTGCCGGCGCGTGCCCACGACGAGCGCCTCGGGGGCCAGCGCGGGCAGGCGCGACATCGCCGACACGTAGCCGGGCTCGGGGACCGTGTCGGCGTCGAGGAAGCACACGACCGCGCCGGTCGACGAGCGCACGCCGAGGTTGCGCGCAGCCGACAGCCGGAACCCCTCGTCGGCCTGCACGACGAGGCGCACGCCGTCGGGCACCCGCGGCGGCTCGGGCGACCCGTCGTCGACGACGACGACCTCGAGCAGTGCGGCCGGGTGGTCCTGCCGGGCGAGCGCCGCGAGGGTGCGGTCGAGCTCGGCCTGCTGGCGGTAGTGCGCCACGACGACCGACACGGTCGGCAGCGGGTCGGGCACGAGCCCGTCGAGGAGGTCCCAGCGGTTGCCGGGGACGGCAGCACCAGCGGGCAGCGCAGGACCCGCGGCGCCGGCGGGCACGCCCGTCACCGCTCCTCCCCCGTCGCCCACCAGGCGAGGTACGCGTCGGCGACCTCGGCGAGCCCGGGCGCGGTCACCGCGTCGGGTCCGAGCCAGGTCGAGGCGGGGTCGGCCGCGGCCCGCGCGACGGCCTCGGCGAGCGCCTCCGGGTCGTCGCCGTCGAACAGCGTGAGCGTGCCGGGGCGCAGCGCCGCCATCTCCCGCGAGTAGCGGGCGTCGGGCACGAGCGGGCGGCGCCCGGCGGCGATCCAGGTCGCCATCGACCCGGAGGCCGACACGTGGCGGTGCGCCGCGACCGGCACGGAGGCGCGGCGGCAGCGGTCGAGCAGCACGGCGTCGGAGAGGTAGCCGGTCACGGCGAGGTCGACCCCGCGGGCGGCGGCGGCCGCGACGAGCGCGTCCGTCTCGGCCTCGTGGCCGCTGCTGGGCCGGCCGAGGGCGACGACGCCGAGGCGCCCGCCGGGCCCGTGGGGGTCACGGCCGCGCAGGGCGGCGACGGCCTCGACGAGCTCGGCGTGCCCCTTGCCCGGGTAGACGAAGCCGATCACGGCGGCGGTGCCGTCGGGTTCGGGGCGCACCTCCGGCGCGGGCTCCGGGTCGACGGGCAGCGGCACCACCGCCGGCGCGTGGCCGGCCACGGTGTGCTCGGCGAGCAGGGCCGCCTCGTGCTCGCTGTTGACGACGACGCCGCGCACGGCCTCGACGACGGCGCGGTAGCAGGCGCTCCGCCGGGGCAGGTTGCGCTCGCCGTCCGACGGCTGGGGCAGGTCGTGCAAGGTCACGGTGAGCGGCACGCGCGCGGCCAGGTCGACGATCCGCTCGGCCGCCGCCTCGGGCGACGACGCCCAGAGGCGGTCGGTGAAGTGCAGGTGGGCGCGCGCAGGAGGCCGCGGCCCGGTGAGCGCGTCCGTCGCCACCGCGGGGTCCCGCCCGGTCCGTGCCGCCACCGCCTCGGCGATGCGGCGAGCCAGCACGGTGACCCCGTGCTGCGGGTCGGGCGTGACGACGAGCGCGGGCGGGCCGGGCCGCTCCGGGACGCTCACGCGAGCCCCAGGGCCCGGAGCGCGTCGGCGTGCCGGGCGAGGCCCGCGTCGACGACGGCCGGCTCGCGCTCGTACCAGCGCAGGTGCGCCTCGCGCACCTCGGCGAGCGGCACGGCGTTCCCCTCGACGGTCCACGCGTCGGTCGGCTCGTCGTCGAGCCCGTGCGCCTCGACGACGGCGGCGAGCCGGGGCGCGTGCACGCGGTCGAGCAGGGGACGGCCGAGGTCGACGACGTGCTCCGGCAGGCCCAGGCGCTCGCGGAGGCGCGCGGCGAGCGCCGCGAAGACGACGTTGCCGGGGTGGTTGAGGGTGCGCATCTGGTCGAAGGTGGGCCGCTCGAGCAGGTCCGAGACGACGACGGCGTCGTGGGCGGCCTCGCGGCGGCGCAGCTCGTCGAGCGAGCGGGCGGCGATCGCGCGGACCGCGGCGGGGTCGAGCCGTGCCTCCGGCGGTCGCACGCCCTCGCGGCGGGCCGCGGCCTCGGCCAGCACGGTGAGGTCGTGGTACTCGACCACCGGCGGCACGAGCGAGGGGTCGTGCGGTGGCCGCACGATGGCCGAGGTCGGGTAGTGCCCGGCGCTGCGCACCACCGGGACCGTGACCACGCGGGCTCCCGCGGGCATCCGGTCGGCGAGCTGCCGGGTGCCCAGCGGGAGGTCGTGGTAGTCGTCGCGCACGGGCTGCGACACGAGCAGCTCGGCACGGGCGAGCCAGCGGTCGAGGTGCGGCAGGTCGGCGGCGACGAGCTCGTGCACGGCGGGCGTGCGGACGGTGCGCAGCCCGCCCCCGTCGAGCACCAGGCGGAGCGACTCGGCCTGGCAGTTGCCGACGACGAGGGCGACGGCGCCGTCCCCGCCGGGCTCGGAGAGGCCGTAGAAGTCGCCGTAGTGCCGGGTGCGGCCGTCGACGGCGTCGCTCGTGCTGGTCATGGTGGTCCTCCCGTCCGGCGGGCTCGGGCGAGGCGCGGGACGCTCCCATCGTGCCGGTCCCCGGCCCCGCCCGGCCGCACGACGCGACGCCGGGAGGGCCCGGCCCACGCCGGGACGGCCTGGGGAGGAGGGGGACGCGGGGCACCAGGGCACGCAGGCCCTCCGGCCGCTAGTGTGCAGAGCGGGCCGCCGTCCCGGCCGCCCGCCTCGACGCGCGTCCCCTCCCGGAGCGCCACGGGCCACCGAGCCGTCCCGGCTCACCCCCACCGACGGCCCACGACGGCTCGTCGGCGCTCCCCACCCCGCGCCCGACGAGGAGACCCGTGACCGAGCCCGCCCTGCCGCCCGCCGCCCTGCCGCTGCGCGTGGCCTCGGTGCCCGCGGGGCACCCGTACGTGCGGCACCTCGCCCCCGTCGACCCGACCGCCGTCGCGCGGCCGGTCGTCCGCCTCGCCGATCCCCTGCCCGACCCGGCGGACCCCACGCGCTGGTGGCCGCCCGTCGTGCTCGACGGGGCCTGGCTGCGCGCCCACGCCGACGAGGTCGACGTGCTGCACGTGCACTTCGGCACCGAGTCGTACGACCTCGAGCACCTCCGCGACGTCGTCGCGGCCCTGCGCGAGACCGGCATCCCCCTCGTCCACACCGTGCACGACCTCACGAACCCCCAGCTGGTCGACCAGGCCCCGCACCTCGAGCACCTCGACCTCCTCGTCGCCGAGGCCGACGCGCTGCTCACGCTCACCGAGGGCGCGGCCGACGAGGTCGAGCGCCGCTCCGGGCGCCGGCCCGAGGTCGTGCCGCACCCGCACCTCCTGCCCCTCGACGCGGACGCCCCCACGGGCACGCCCCACGACGCCCTCGTCGTCGGCGTGAGCCTGCGCGACCTGCGCCCGAACGTCGACGGGCCCGGCACCGTGGCCGCCCTGCTGGCCGCGGCGGAGCTGCTGCGCGACTCCGGCCGGGCCGTCGTCGTGCGCGTCGACGTCAACGAGCGCGTGCGCGACGCAGGTGCCCTGGCCGTCGTCGCCGAGCTCGTCGCCGCGGCCGACGGGGCCGAGCTCGTGGTGCACCCGCGCCTCGACGACGCCGCCCTCGCCGCGGCGCTCGCCGACCTCGACGTCGCCGTGCTGCCCTACCGGCACGGCACCCACTCGGGCTGGGCGGAGCTCTGCTGGGACCTCGGCGTCGGGGTCGCCGCCCCGCGCGTCGGGCACGTCGCCGACCAGCACCCGGAGGCAGGCTCCACCGCGTCGTTCGACGGCGGCGACGCGCGCTCGCTCGCCGACGCCCTGCTCGCGCTCACCGGTCCGGACGCCCCGCGCCCCGGCAGCGACGCCCGCGCCGACCTCGTCGCCGCCCGACGCGCCGCCCGACGGACGGCCCGCGACGCCGCGGCCGTCGCGCACCTCGCCGCCTACGAGCGCGCCCTCCGCGCCGCCGCCGCACGACGCGCCGGACGGGCCTCGTGACGACGACCGCCGTGGCGCACGGCTCGTCGGCCGGGTCCGTCCCGGGCACCTCCGCGCAGGAGGCGCGCCCCGCGCCCGCACCGGACCGCCCGTTGCGCATCGTCCTCGTCGCCCCCGTCCGCTACCCGATCGCCGAGCCTCACGCGGGCGGACTCGAGTCGAGCGTCTGGCACCAGGTCCGCGCGCTGCGGGCCCGCGGGCACTCCGTGCTGCTCTGCGCCGTGGAGGGCAGCGACCACCTCGACGGCGGCCCGGCCGAGTTCACGCTGCCCGCGGTCGCCTGGGACGACCCCGCCGAGGCGAGCGACACCACGTGGCCGCCCGGCTACCTCGAGCGCGCCGAGCCGGCCCTGCACCGGGCCCTCGACTGGATCGCCGACCACGCGTCCGAGATCGACGTCGTCGAGAACCACTCGCTCAGCGGGCACGTCCTCGCGCGCGCGGGCGGCCTCGGCGTGCCGGTCGTCTCGACCCTGCACACGCCCGCGCTGCCCGACCTGCTCGAGCACCACCGGGGCGCGGCCGAGCCGCGCAGCACGTTCCTCGCGGTCAGCGAGCACACCGCCGCCGTCTGGGCCGCCGAGGGCGTCGAGGCGCGCGTGCTCCCCAACGCGATCGACACCGACCGGTGGCCGCTCGGGCCCGGCGGCGACGACCTGGTGTGGTCGGGGCGGCTCGTCCCCGAGAAGGGGCCGCACCTGGCCCTGCGCGCCGCGCGCCTCGCCGGGCGCCGCATCGTGCTCGCCGGCCGGATCGGCGACGTCGACTACTTCGAGTCCGAGGTCGCCCCCCTGCTCGGACGCGACGCCGAGCACGTCGGGCCCCTGCGCCAGCCGGAGCTCGCCGAGCTCGTCGGCCGGAGCGCCTGCGCCCTCGTCACGCCCTGCTGGGAGGAGCCGTTCGGGCTCGTCATCGCCGAGGCCCTCGCCACCGGCACGCCCGTCGCGTCGTTCGCCGTGGGCGGCGTGCCCGAGGTCGTCGCGGGGTCGATCGGCGCGGGCCTCGTGCCGATGGGCGACGCCGTCGGCCTCGCCCGCGTCGCCTCCGGCCTCGCCGCCCTCGCGGGCGACCCGGGGTTCCGCGCGCGCGTGCGGCACGACGCGGTGGAGCGCTTCTCGCTGCAGCGCCGCGCCGCGGTCGTCGAGGGCGTGCACCGCGAGCTCGTCGCCGCGCACGGCGCGCGGACGCACAGGGCCGGCCCCACCGCGCCCTCCGCTCCGTCGACGGTCGCGGCCGCCGCGCTGCCCGCCGCCCTGACGCCCACCGGGCCCGCCGCCCTCACCGCCGCCGCAGGTCGTCGACGGACCGGGCGCCCCGGGGTCCGCTCGTGACCGACGGAGCGGCCGCGCGACCCCTGGTCGGCTGGTACGTGCACCACCACGGCGCCGGCCACCTCACCCGGATGCTCGCCGTCCGACCACACCTCGACGCCGACGTCGTCGCGTTCAGCTCGCTGCCCGCGCCTCGCACGCTGCCCGAGGGCACGACCTGGGTGACGCTGCCGCGCGACGACGACGCCGTGACCGGGGCGGACGGGACGGTCCGGCACCCGGCCGACCGCGACTCCGGCACCGACCCCACCGTCGGTGGCCTGCTGCACTGGGCGCCCCTGCACCACGACGGGCACGCCGCGCGCCTGGCCGCCCTCGCGGCCTGGATCGGCGAGGCCCGACCCATGGCCTTCGTCGTCGACGTGTCGGTCGAGGTCACCCTGCTCGTGCGGCTGCTCGGCGTGCCGCCGGTCGTCGTCGTGCAGCCCGGCGACCGGTCGGACGGACCGCACGCCCTCGGCTGGAGCGCCGCCGCCCGCCTCGTCGCACCGTGGCCCGACGGCCTGCACGAGTCGGCCGCGCTCGCCCGCGTCGGCGACCGCGTGCACCACGTCGGCGGCGTCTCGCGCCACGACGGACGCCCCCGACCCGTCGACGCGGCGGGCTCCCCCGTCGTCGCCGTGCCCGGCTCGGTGCTCGTGCTGCCGGGCGGTGGCGCAGGAGGCGCGGCCGACCTCGCCGCGTCCGTCGCGTCCGCCGCCGCGGCCACGCCCGGCACGACGTGGACCGTGCTCGGCGCCGACGGCTGGGTCGACGACCCGTGGGCGGCGCTGTGCTCGGCCGAGGTCGTCGTGAGCGCCGCCGGGCAGAACAGCGTCGCCGACCTCGCCGCCGCCGGGGCCCGCGCCGTCGTGCTGCCGCAGGGGCGGCCGTTCGACGAACAGGAGGCTACGGGGAGGGCGCTGGCGGAGCTCGGGCTCGCCGTCGTGCCGGGTGCGGCGGTGGCACCGCGGGTGTCGGCCGCGCCGGGTGCGGCAGACGCGCCGGGTGCGGTCGACGCGCCGGGTGCGGCGGACGC
>Ga0265797_10011168_pt1 | contig 11311 bp, 8 predicted proteins | sample P2T30metagenome_FD_192433 | JGI IMG/M metagenome (GOLD analysis project Ga0265797, IMG submission 192433) | Plant litter microbial communities from East Loma Ridge, Irvine, California - P2 T30 | ecosystem: Environmental > Terrestrial > Plant litter > Unclassified | place: USA: California... | reverse complement strand
CGCTTTCCCAGTAGCGCCAGAATCAGGTAATCGAAAAAGTTGCATACTCTTCTCGTCCCGCAGGATAGTACTCCAAACGACCCGCTAGATCTCCAGATTGCATGATGGTCCAACTCCAAATTTGGAAAGTGAACTAGCGCATGCTCATACGTAGCCTGCCAACATGTGTCAGCCCACGATACTTCCAAACTCTTATCCTGAGAGGCAGTTTCAAATAATACCTTTCCTCGCGCCCTGGAAAAAGAAGCGAACAATGAAGACCTGCAACCCTGCCATGGTCATAATCAAGCCTGACTCCATCAAACTGAAGTTGAATATCCTCTTCTCGGTACTCTTGACGGTGCTGAAGTTACGGTTCTCGCGCGTGCGGAAGTACTTCTGGTTGCGGGAGATGGTGGAGAGTTGTGCGGATAACTTGAGAATAGACTCCTCAAGGACCGAGGTCTGTTCAGGGGAGGAGCCCTGCTTGGACGGGATCTTGGCACGGGCGGCTTCGTTCTCAACCTGTAGGCGCGCGAAATCAGTATGATAGTCCAAATGTATCCATAGGTGTACTGCGAGGCTTTACGTACGGCGATTTCGAAATCGACCATCTTCTCCGCAAAAGTGCTCATCTCGTTGTTGAAGCAGAAACGGTATTCTCCCACATCGTTTGCCGTGAATACAAAGTCGCCCTGTCGCTCCTTGGTTCCATCCAGGATGGTCTTGTCTGTTGGGCCGACAACCAAATAGTCGACATCGAATGAGCCTCCGGATTGGACCTGTCCACATTCTGTCAGCCTTCCTGTCCTAGGATTTATCGTGCTACCGCGTAGCAGCCTGGAGTAAGGTAGGGAAACAATTGACGGTTCCGAGGCCATTGCGTATCCAGGGTCCGGGTGGAGAACGTACTGCAAAGTAGAAAGCCAACTTGGTCCCCTTGTTCTCAACGTGCGCGTAGAAGCATGCTTGCTCGTGTGCCTCTAGTCTGTAGGTGAGGGCAGTAGCATACACGGCAGTGGTGTATGCCAGCAATGCGCTGAAAATGGTGAGGAGTGACCGCATCGTGTTCGTTGGCGTGGACGACTGCGTTTGTTGATGCGTGTTCTCATGTGCTGGAAGTTACAGCTGTCGACAACGTCGGCGGTAGGTTTTGCCGACGCAGGGATGTCGGGGGGGAAGGCGCGGGGAACTAGCGACTAGCCAATGGGATTCAAGGCGGTTGCGGACAAGCACTGCAAAGTGTAGATCCTCGATAATATTTGTAGTGTTGAATAAAAAGCGAACGCGCACGGCACCGCTTCTACCTGGGAACAGGCGGCTGCGGCGTGAAGTTGCTCTCGCTACGAATCAACACATACACAAACGTACTCAAGACATCTCAAAGAACATCTAGTAGATATTCAACATGTACTGCTTTGGTGGCCTGGAATGAAGCAAGCTAATGATATTCATGATATACTATTCTACACTGCTTACACGCTGATACTGATCCAAAGTGGGACTCTATAAACATCTGTCAGACCACAGCGCCAACCTGCCCACGCACGCGACTCCGCTTATGCAATACTTCCAAGCTCCATTGCGCCATGTAAGTTGGGATATGCACACAACACGCTCACTGTCCTGATCCGCTAAGCAATGCCGACAGAACTTCGCTGACAATGTTATGTCAAGACCATTGTGACTGTACTCAGCAGTGTCGCCTGCCATCTTTTTCGTTTTATCCTACACAACCGTCCCTCTGCTTCAGCGAATGAAGATGGAGTCGGTCTTTCCCCAGAGCGTCTTTGTCTTGGCCGGGTGTTCGAGACCAAGGGATATGTCATCTCGTGCGCCCACTGTATCCCATAGGACTTCATCTGTAGTACTGTTAGTGCTGCAGATTTGTCGTCGTCAAGGGTAGCTTACCATCATCGATTGGTTCGGGCTTGGAATATTGAGCTTTGCCGACAAGGGCAAATCTGATCTTGTCTAGCTGTTTCCCCTTGATCTTGGTGAAGTCTGAGAGTCGCTGTTTTGTTTCACTGAAAGGCTCGCCCTGTAATATATTAGTAACAGGGCAGAAGAGATCTTAATAGTTATACACACCTCTTTCAATGCAAACTGGAACGGCACACCATGTGCTTTTGATGGCTCTTTGTCAAAGTGGAATACAGAAATCTTCTTCGATGACTCGTCCTCAGGGAAAGGCGCGACAAAGATCGACGTGTAGTCGTAGAGGCTCATTACAGAGTGGTCTGGCGGCAGAATTTTGTGAAACTTGTTCACATGCGCCTCGTAAGCACGAATCTTAGGCATTACTTCGTCGCTGATGTTTGCTTTCTTTTGCAATGCCACCAAGAGATCGGCAACTTGGGCGTTCTTAGGGACCATCAAAGTGTGCTCCTCCTATATTGTATTAGTACCGATATGAACGTCAGTTTAGGCTTGAAACTCACCTCCTTGCTGAGACCCTCTGGAAGCCAAGTTACCTTGACAGGCTTTCTTTGCTCTAGCTCTTTCAGACTCATGTCGAGAACCTCGTAAAACAAGGCGTCGTTTCGCTGGTTCGCGCTTGCAGAATAATTGTAGGGTCCAGGGAAGAGTATGTTGTTCAATGTCGAATTGACGTTGTACTTGACAGGTAGTTTGGGCTTGCCAGCAGTGCTGACGGTGGTGAAGCGTAGATAGCTAGGATCGGTTTTGAGGGCCTCTGCTACCTTGCTGGAGAATTGATCGTATGCCATCTTCTTGCTGAGGGTTAAGGAGAATGTAGGCAGATCCATATCCGACGTCTTCGGCACGAATTCGATGTTGATCCTGTTCAGGAGATAGTCGTAAAATTCCTTTGCCTCGGTGTAGCCTCCTTGGGCTGTTACCTGAGCGACTTCCTTCTCGTTCAATACACGTTGAACTGTGATGATGTCGCCATCTTGAATTTCCGAGGCTGCCAATGTAATCTTTGGCTTCATCGCTTCGATCATGTTTTGTTTGATCTCTTCTGAAAGCTTGATTTGCGTACCAGTCGGCCATCCCAACATCTTCGTGATGGCTGGGGTTAGATCAGAAACCTTGTCCTGGAATGCCGCGTACAAGGTGCCCACACCGAACAGACTCTGTTCATTCGCGTCGAAATGTTTCAGGAAGATCATCAATGGACGATTGTTAGTCTGACCCTTGAGGTCTACTAGCTTTTCGCCAAAAACTGGCGCTCCACTATCATCGCGTTCTTGGGCCTTCTCGATCCACATCCTGAATTGCGACTGCTTCGTGCCGTGCTTGCTTGCGGCCTCTTCCACTGTCATTTCGGGGAATTCAAGAGCGGTATCCGGGCGGATAGTACCGTTCTGCCTATTAACCATCGACCATGGCCGCAGCATGTCTGCTTCAGTTCCTAAATCTTGAGCAACAGTGGCTGCAAAGTCAGCCATTGTGGTGGCTCGGAGCACGCGGTAGATCCTCGGGCTAGCAGGCGTCTCTTGGTCGCTCTTCCATGGTACGATATCAAATCCCTGGTGTGCTTTGAATTGTTCATCTGATGCGACTGCCACATCCATGTAGAGATGAGCTTCTTCGCGCTCCTTCTTCCTGCGCTCCATCAATGCTCGTTCTTCAGCAAGTCGTTCTGCCAAATGCTTTGGTGGCTCTACAGCCTTGCTGTCTATGAGAACCTGGTCAAGTCTGGTTTCTCTTATGTATACCAACATGTATGCGCTCATTGAGCGCTTGGCAGACCAGGCTCTGGTGTAGGGGTTACGCTGGCCAGTGTTTCCATTAGCCTGGGCGTAGTCGCCACCAAAGTTTTCTTCCAAGGCTTCGCGTAGTGTGGCGCGAGTCACACGGTCGTCATCGAATTTGTAGTAGTGTCCATCTTTGGTAGGCTTGAGGAAAGCGTAGTAGTGGCCCGCGTTGAGATCACCGCTGTGCACCAAAACACCGTGCAAGTGGTATATCCAGGATTCGGATCGATCGGCTCCGTCGGAAAGGTATGGCGCAGCGTCCCAGACCTCTGGGAATTCGTAACGGTCGTTAACCTTCATCATGGCGTCGCGTGTGAAGTCGTATTCGAAGCGCTTGAGCTGGAGGTGCAGCACAGGCGGGAAGCTCTCGAATATGACACCCTTCTTGGCATCTTGCAATCCAAAGCCCTCTGCGAAGTACTTGTTTTCACCGTCCATGGTCTCCACTTGCACGTAATCTTTGAAGCTGTCGTCGAGGTTCTTGTTTCCGCTCACGTTTAATTGTATGTCCCAGAAGTCCTCAACCCGGGATGATTCGTAGTCGACGTTGATGCATGATATGTAAGTCTTCATCTTGCCTACGAACATCCTTGTCAAGGCACCTTCGGCTTCAGTGCCCTTCATCCTCTCATCAAGCTTGTCCATGAGCACGCGGGACAGCTCCTGTACATCTTGCTGTTCGAAAATCTGTTTCGAATCCCAACCGAAGGAATGTGTGAGTTCTGTCGTGCCTACGGCGCCGTTCGATGTCTGGAGAAGGTAGAAAAGCCGTTGTAAAGCGTATGCGCTGTTGGAACGGTCGGCTTCTTCGGCGGTTGGAATCTGGTAAACGGCCTGGGAACGTTAGTCTTGTCCCTATACTCTAGGGCTTGCCACATACCTGGCGGAAAGCATTAGTGAAGAATAGTGACTGCAAGAGCGAGTTGAGGTAGCAAGTTGCGCCCTGGTTCTTCAGCCCGACCATGCCGGTCTCCTTCTTCGAGTCGTAACTGGAACGGTCAGCAAGTCGATTGCAACTATAAGTCAGCATTGAGAAACTCACTTGATAAAATTGTGCCACAACACTCCAGTGGGGTCCTTGAGCACTCTTATGTACGCAGTCACATTGGCTGCGTTGTCTTCTACCATTGGCCGTCCTCGGTCCTCCCATGAGTTGCTGAAAAGTTTTCTTAGTTCTGCAAAGCGCGTGAAGCCCCAATCGCCTTCCTCGGCAGTAAAGCGGTGGTGTGCGGTATGTGTGGTGTAAATAGTTGGGTCCTTGGGGTTCCAGAGTACGAGCATGAATTCGACACATGCGTACCAATCCTCTGGCATTTGCTTCTCCTCATAAGCTTGCTCCAGGTAAAAGGAAGCAAAGTCGACGTTGTTACCGTACGGGAAAAACAGTATCCGCCAGGGATGTCCGCCGCACTCGAAGATGGGACCATGCTCGCGTCGTGTGAGTTGGCGCCAGTCTTTGATCTCCCATGTGTTGTATACTTCTGCTTCAGTGTCGTACTCGAGGTTCTTGGGCATGTGTCTCTTCATAAAGGCATCGTATTCGTCGGCGCGGGGCTCGGGGTCGGCGTCGACCTCGTCCATTTGGTCGTCTGTGTCGGGCGTTATGATGGCGACATCGGCCTTCTCGTCGTACTCGTTGTCGACGAGCATATCACTTTCGATCTGTTGGAGCCGTCCAGTCAGCATGGCTGCGTGTGGAGTGACGACAGCGAAGGCGCAAGCTTACCTGATCCATGGCGGCTTCAGCTTCCCGGCAGGAGCGGGTGGACGTGGGGGCAGGCTGCAAGGAAAGAGCTATACAGAGGCGTCGCAAGGACAGGGACCACTGAGTGCGCTCGACGTTGGAAGGTGAAAAAGGAAGCTGCGCGCCTGTCGCCTAGAGAAAGGAAGGTACGGGTGGACAGCACTTGCGCGGGATGCGGGTAAGGATGAGTTCCTCGCTAAATGGTGGCGGCAGTGGAGATATGACGATCGGATTATTGTCGTCTTGAAAACTCCAACAACGGGAATGTGCAAGGGGGTGGGAGGTGGACTGCGAGGGCGCACAAAGCCGGGAAGCTGGCAGCAGCTCTCGACGCTCAGAACAGCAACTCTCTTCGATGGTTGCAGCCTTGGCGCTCGATACAGTGGAGTGCAGCAACCCAAGGCCGCGGCCTACGACGTCATTCGTCCAACACCACATGCTGGTGGATAGCATGCCACGCGAATATCGACATCTACAAACGCTCGCGCATTGTGCGTGTTGTAATGCTGGACTTGACTCGATCTTCCATGATTACGCCTTCTTGACTGTGTCACGGCGTGAACAGGTCCAGGTTGTGAGTGATTTCTCCAAAATTTGGGCCGGTTAGCGGAGCATGTAATCACATGCCCCGTATTTTGCTACAGCTCCATCGTTGGGTTCCTGCACTTGCTCGCACTCGCACCGACAATTATGAACATAGGAAGACGTAGTCTCGCATTATGCGCGCGACACTCTGGTAGTCTACGTAGGGCGTCTCCAACACATACCATTTCCAGGCTACAAATTCGACTTTCTCATGCTGCAGCCGTCGCGCCAACATGGAGACCGTCTTCGGCCCTCGACGAGTGAGCTCCAAATAACCGACCGTGACAGCGTCAACTAAAGCTAACACGCAACTAGATGGGTGCAGCGCGAAGCCAGGCCCATAAGCTTGCGACAATTGACTTTCTTTGGTAGGACCCTGACTGAGTCTCGTCTCATCGACTCGGCCAACTATTGCCGTTTAGAACTTCCTACAAGGTGCGGCTTAATCTTATGATGGCGTACGACGGTTGCTAAATAAATCCAGGCTTGCACATCGTTTGCGTGATATTCAGACCCTACCATATGTCGTTGTTGCGAATCCCCATCTCGCCCATGTCTACGAGTCATACCTGCGAGCCTTTGAACGCTTCCGTCGCATACCCGAGATAAAGTCGCTAGACGACAACGAGAAATACTGCAAGGTGCTGGAAGAGACGTTGACCGAGCATGCGTCCGTCATACCCCGTCTTGCTATTGGTGTGCTTGAGGTTCGAGGCCTAATGAAGGCTGAAGAGACGGACAAGTTCATGACCACCATGTTACGATCGGTATGCGCCCAGTCAGTACAGAACTGTGGACAACACTAACCATCGTAGCGCATCTCGCGACGCGTCATTGCAGAGCAGCATCTAGCGCTTACCGAGACTTTTGATTCGCCATGGCATTTCCCCCAGGCCGAGATCCATCCTCATGACCAGGAGGCAGTCGGCGAGATATTCTTGCGGTGCAACGCGAAAGACATAGTCGAAGATTGCGGTAAGACAATGCAGGAGCTGATCAAGCGCACCTATGGCTCGCATGTCGACATCCCAGAGATCAAAGTTTACGGCCACATCGATGCGACGTTTCCATACATTCTGAGTCACCTTGAATACATCATTGGCGAGCTTTTGCGAAACTCCATCCAAGCTGTCATCGAACAGCGCAAGTCGAAAGATGCCAAGCTGCCACCCATCGAAGTGCTGATATGCGAAACCTCGCAACACGTCATTATCAGAATATCCGACCAAGGCGGTGGTATTTCAAACGAAGTCTTGCCGTACTTGTGGAGCTTCAGCAAAGGTCCCCGCCGCGAGAAAAGGTTAGAAAATCTGGCAAGAGTACCAAAGTTGTTAGGGACGTTGCAAGAGCTGCAGGTACCCGGTGGTGAATCTGCGGCACAGGTGCAACAACGCCTAGATAGCAGGTCAAAGTACGGCGATTCGGGCTTACATCACGGCTCGCTATCCTCATTGACTAGTCGTGCACCGGATCTGCGCCTAGGTATTGGACTTCCCATGTCGCGTCTATATGCCGGTGAGTATTCCGTGATAGTGGCGGGGTTACGCGACTAACGCTATTCCAGAATATTGGGCTGGCAGTCTCGAGATTCACAGCTTGGAAGGCTATGGAGTCGATGCCTTCCTCCAAATATCGAAGCTTGGCAACAAGAATGAGCGACTCACTACGCGGGCCTCCATGGATGCCATATAGACGTTGTGTCGGAAGAAAGTGTTGCGGGTGTGTTTGCGTTTTCGTGATGCAAGCGCGTTCTGCCCGCAGCTCATTCTTACTCCAGGAGCTAGCAGTCATCCACGAGCACCTCTCCTGCCTGGTATCCACTACCTGCGAAGCTGTCTGCCTGAGAAGCACAATCTGGTTGACAACCACAACATCACATTCAGGCCCCGCTCGATTGATCAAGACACCGTATTGTTCGCAAGTATCTTTTACTACAACATGTCCACAGAACGTCTTGTGAGTATGTGCAGCCATGTCCCCGGACTATATTGACAGCTTAGGATGTTGCTGCCGAAGTTGTGCAGTCGCTTCACGCTGGTGTCGGCATCGCCAGTCATGCTCACCCATCGGTCAGTTCCGTATCATCAGACGATGGGGGCCGTCCATACTTCGAAAACCTTCTGGCAAACGTTGCTTTCGATGTCGAGTTGCACGGTATCGCTCTCCATTCGAATACATCACTTAGTGAGATACGCTGTCCACTTTTGAGAAGATCGGAGTCCAAGCAACAAGGTACAACTACGAAGCTCTGAGAAAATCTCATCCCATCACTACACAAATCGATTTTAGAAGTTCAGTCTGTTGCACTGCTAATCTTCAGCAGCAATCAATCATCTCGACGTAATTTCGTGCTGGAAAGGTATCTCCAACGCCCAAGCGCTAGAGCTTACGCTATGGGAGCGTTTGTTCCAGAGATGTCTGGTCTCTCAAGTCGAGAATGACTTGCGACGCCTCACTATTGTTCAACTAAACAAAATCCGGGACGATCTCGAAGGCGAAGAACCTTTGACTCTTTTATTACAAGGCCTTCCCAGCAAGCAAAGCCGTCTCATCGAAGTCAACTTGCCGAATCTCATCCATCATATCATCGATGCTTTCTACAACGATCACTCCAGTCAGAACGCTGCCAGGAACTTTCGATGGTCGCTTGGGTCTGGCGATCTTCCAGGCTTTGTTTACAATTACATTGCAACGCACGATTGCTTCCTGCGCAGTTCGGAGGGGGTTTTCATGTCGGCTGAAGTGACACTCGATTACTATACCATGCCCGTGGTTCATGCTATCACCAGAGTACATTGGCAACCGCCCGATGTTAAGTTTGAGCATGTTCCTTCGCAACTCGGACCGAGAGGCCAGTATCACATCGCCCCATATCGTGAGCCAGACAGTTCGAGTTACAATCGCTTTCCCGATGACGTCGTTTACACTGTGACGCGTTCCACGTCCATGATCCAATGGGATAAGTTCAGCGAATTATTCCGTGCACAGGCACCGGATACTCCAACGACATCCGAGACGCTTATTCAAGCCAGTATCGTCACAAAGTTTCCAGAAGACGTGCGCTTCGAGCGTGTTTCGCGATATGTCGTCAAGGTTGAGATTGTAGACACGCTTCAGGTCCATGCGGTACCAGACGAATACAGACCACAGACCGAGGACGCATCGACGCCCCCAATTCCGTCATATATCAGCGAGCCCTGGTCCAACAACCTCGCTTCACCTAGGCTTCAACAGCATCGTGACTCCAAACCTGCTTTCTTTGGGGCATTGAGAAAGCGCTTTCCCGATTCACCCAAGAAACGAAAGGCTGTGTTACGCTCCACAAGCTATGACGGAATGTCACCAGTGGAACTGGTATATGATGAATCTGACACTGACGTCAAACGTCAGAAGCTGGCGCTGCGTGATGATATCGACATGCACGCTGCAACCTTTGAATCGCAAAGATACCAGTCTGCGGTGGAGGAGTGCGAAGTTGTGCTCGAAGCGCTCGACACCTTTCGTCAGAATGTAGAGAACCGAACTACATCTGTTGAGCGGGAACCCAGTGAAGTGGCACTTCGTCTATATGCGGCAGTTGCTCCGGCATTTCACGTGGTCTACGCAGCAATCAAAAAAGAATTGTTGGAACTAAAGGACCCGAAGGACGATTGTTGTCACACGCCTGTCAAAGAAAAAAAAGAGATCCCAATTATCCCAACTGTTCAAGTGCCCACGCCACCAGACTCCCCCATGGAATCTAGATCTAGCTTCGCCAGCACTTCCGAATCAGCCAGCAACACAAGTATTCCCAATATCGCGAATTCAGCTATGGAACTGAGCAGCACCCACCGCCTGCGCTCAAGTGAGCTTTCTCAAGACGAGATTCAAAAGAATTATCGCGAGTTCGAGGAGGTTGCCAAACGCAGGAAGACTGATCCCACTACCACATTTAGCTGCGATGTGGGCGATATAGAATTTGAGCGCATCTTCATGGAAGACAGTGAGGTAGAAGGGGTTAGTGGGCTAAGCGGATTGAGTGACGGTATGGGCGGGCTGATGGTGGATGAGGATTAGACTGATAGGCGGATGGTTATGTTGTGCCGAGTCCGCATTGCTTCATCCATAGAGTTAGCGTATTGAAAAGGAGTCCGTATTTCTTGAATCATTTGACCTTGCTTATTTGCTCAATTGAACAGTCATGTTCTTGAGTGGCACGGAACATCAGAGAAGTGAGGTTTGTCATTGTGAAGAAGCATCTACGTAGGTAAGGCAAGCTTCCTAATTCAATAATAAGATTCGTATTCAACCATCGTAAAACTTTTGAGGCACATCCACTTCATGCGGTCGGTTCTTCTATACATCTTGGTGCAACCCGCTTTGTAACTCGACCCTAGTGGTACGTCGTCGCCGGATGTCACCATGCCGTTTCACAACTTTCCAGATCTCAATCAAGAAGCAAGCGAGATGGCGACTGCAAGGCGAAGACGCAGCGAAGAAAAGAATGGGCGGACTTGCGATCTGAGTCTTTGACTCAGTTACCAGAGAACATATATGTCTTTGAAGATCCTTGGTATCCTGATGTGTTTTGATTGCCCAATACTAAGGATGAAGAAGAGCCTGCCAAGGATTGATGTGGACTTCGTGATCTCTCCCGAGAAAGCGAGCTCGACGTTGCCATAGGTAGTCATGGTACTCAGATATAGGCCCATTACCAAATATGACTTTGGAGGATGACAACATTTTAGAAAATGTCGAAACACCTTTTCGAAGCATCGAACTGTATTAGAGGTTCTTCCTGAAGTGCATGTTTCACAGGAGCACCATGAAAACACTACCTAGGTACTCCCAATACTTTCATTATCTAAAGAGATGATAATCGATGTCTAAGACTGCCACTGTAGCGAGATTTCAACGGTGTCGGTTCATGAAGTGATGGACTAGATCTCAAGGATACTGCGGTATCGTGACCCGATGATACATTCATACCCACTAGCGAATGACGCACTTTGCAATGAGCCCGTGATAGTAGAAGCTATGAGGAGCTCGATCCAAGCCCTCCGAGGAAATGTCGTAATATATCGACTAGCAAACGTCATGCCGCAAAGTAAACAGCGTGCTCACACATTCTATCCTCATTGCTTGAACTGCCCTCCTCCTTTGCAGATGCATAGCAAAAAGCCGCATCTACCCGGCTTCCCCCCTCGCACCTGCCCAAACCATACACCACGTGTGGCTCAGCAAACAACCTCGTCGGGCCTACTTCGCTCTTACCCCGCCCCCGCTTGTGTCGCTTATACCT
>Ga0265797_10011166_pt1 | contig 11312 bp, 15 predicted proteins | sample P2T30metagenome_FD_192433 | JGI IMG/M metagenome (GOLD analysis project Ga0265797, IMG submission 192433) | Plant litter microbial communities from East Loma Ridge, Irvine, California - P2 T30 | ecosystem: Environmental > Terrestrial > Plant litter > Unclassified | place: USA: California... | reverse complement strand
TCCTTCCCGGTAAAACAAACATTCACATCATAGTCATCACCCTGGACAGGAAAGGGAAATCACAAATCGTTGGCTGCCAGGAGTTTCCTAAGCCTGCTGCTCAACTGTGCCGCTCGAAGGTGCAGGTCCACCGTTGATGGGTTTGGGGCTGCTGCGGCGGCTCTCTTGTTTCGTAGAGCGCTTGTCGTCATCGCCGCTGTCGTCGTAGTTGTCATCGATGTCCATCTTGCGCGCTGCAGGCTCATACACTGGCGCGGGCTGAGGAGGAGGCGGCGGCGCACGTTGCTCTTCCTCTCTTGGAGGCGCAGACATGCGTGGCGGCGAAGGCTGAGCGATGGTCTGCATAGAAGGCAAAGCTGCTGGGGCAGGCGGCGCAGGCGGGTGGTGTGCGGCTTCAGACGGGTGATAGGTCGAGGATGGGCGTTGCTCGTCCATCCTTCTCATCTCTGAAGGGCTGCGATTGGGCGGAGTAGACACTTTGAGGGGCTGCGGAGATTGACGTTGCAGCTTGACCTCTTCAAGTCTCGAACGTGCGTCCTCGGTCGCAGGCCTTTTGACGCTGTGGTCGTCTTCCCATTCACGAATTCGCTTTGGCGCAGTGCTGCCAGGCCTCTCATCTCTGTCACGTGCGGCGGCATCGGCTGCAAATTGCGCGTTGGATGGCGGCGGGGCACCGCTGGCAATCTGAGGCATGCTGGTGTTCGCATGGTGCTCGTAAGGTGTGCGTGGGAACGAGCCACCCGGCGAGGGCGCAGGGTTGTTAATAAGAGGCCTGATCTCCGGGCGAGGGCTTGGCTGGCGGTTGAAGCCAGGCACTGGAGTGTGGCTTGTCGGTGGCTGCACACCGTTGGGAGGAGGACCGCCACCCTGACCAAACAATGGCTGACCCTGATTCGGAGGTTGCTGCTGCTGTGGTGGGCCCTGCGGCGTACCGAAAGCGGGATGTTGGGGGGGCAGATTCGCTGGCGCAGGCTGGAACGGAGTCGACTGCTGGTTCTTAGGCGAAGGAGACATGCCGCGGTGAGCAGGAGGCGGAGGACGCTGAGGCTCCTGGTAAGGACGGAGGGTGTCCTGTCGAGGTGGGCTAGGTCCACGAGATGCCATGGGCGGCTGCGGCTGGGGCACACGATCGCGAGCATCATAAGGGTTGAGAGGCTGCGGTGGTCCGGGAGGGTTCTGCAGTTCTGCGATCCTGTTGCCTCCCCAGTTGTTACCAGTGGCAAGAGGTGGTGGTGCTGGTCCAGCCGGCGGGCCGTTGTGCGACTGTGCTCCCCATGGCTGACCTGGAGGACCACCAAGTGCGCCCGGCTGATACGCCTGTGGGTGGACATCTTGCGGCAGAGGCGCGCCAGCCTGGTTAGGGAGGCCGTTGGTGGGCTGCCCTTTAAGCAAGGCCAAGCGTGCCTTGATGTGGACATTTGTGGGATCAAGGTCGGCTGCGCGAGTGTACGCATCGAGCGCGTCGCTGGTCTGATTGTTGCACGACTCATACAAAGTGCCAAGGTCGTACCAGACTTCAGAGATGTTGGGGTTGAGGCGAATGGCACGAGAGTACGCATCGAGCGCATCGCGGTATTGGTTGATCTGATAGTAAAGCACACCGATCGAGCACCAGAAGGTCGGGTTTCGACCGTCGCGGTACACAGCCTGCTGGTAGGCTTCGTAGGCCTTGGGGTACTTTTGCTGCGACATGTAGCATCGACCAAGCAGGTACCAGCTCTGAGCATCATTTTGGTCTGCCAATAGTTAGTGGGCTTGTCGCCAGGTGAGAAGGTAAGGTTGGACTGACCAGAGGCAACAGATTTCTCAAGGTACTCGATGGCTTGCTCCTGACTGCTGAAACTCGTGCTTTGCTGGTGATGGAGCCAGCCCAGCTGCTGGAGGACCTTCGCGTGATTTGGATCGCGCTCGAGAACGCGAGTGTAGGCAGACTTGGCAGAGTCGTACTATGCAAAATTAGTGGCATGACTTGGTGGAAACGCGGTGCTGTAACTTACATCTTTCTGCTGTTCATGCACGTGTCCAATCTGGAACCAGATGTCCTCCTCACTGAGAGGCTTTGGTGGGTCCGTCACAATGTAGCGGAAGCACTGTGGTCGTGTCAGTGGGCATTTTGGTGTGGACGGCGACATTGAAGACTCACCTCGAGACTCTGCTGGAACTTCTGTTGTTGCTTGTAAATTATGCCGAGTCGAAAGTAGATCTCGTTTGCCTTCTCGAAGTTTGGCTCCATACGCATGACTTGAGAGAAGGCTTCCTCCGCGTGCTCCAGAGAGCCATAGCGATCATATAAGATGCCAATGCCGTACCAAAGCTTTGGCTCCTTGGGGTCAGGAAGATGATACAAAGCTTGCTGGTAGGCTGAGTAGGCCTGCTGCAGGTCATCCATCATCAGATAGCAGTGACCCAAGCTGCTCCAGACCTCGCCGTTCGTGGGCTCGACGATGAGTATCTGCCTAAGGTACTCGACGGCGGCGGTGAACTGGTCCTTGGCGCGCAGAATGTGCGAGATTGCCAGCATTGCAGGGACGGAGCGCTGGTTGAAGTTCATGGCGCGCTCATACGACTGGGTCGCGCCGTCCAGCTCGCCCATCATCTCCGACAGGGCGCCCAGCTGCAGCCATACAGCTTCATTTGTCTGGGCAAGATGTTGCGCGGCAGTCTTTTGTTGCGTGGGGGCCTGCTGTTGCGGTGGCATGAGCATGCCCCCGTTGGGTTGCGGACGCGGAGGGTAATGCTGCTGGTGCGCCAGCGGACCGGTAGGTGACTGCTGCTGTGTCGCCATGGTCACTCAGATGAAGAGGACGCGCAGGACGATTGAAGGCTGCGAGTGGGTATGTTAGCATGCGATGGTCGGCACGTGAGAATGTATTTGTTGCATGCAGTCGCGACTCACCAGGACTAGAGCGCGACGATGACGGGCAGCTGAGACACCCGAAGAGGCAGGCGCAAGCAGGACGCAGCAGGAGCGATGCAAGTGAAGTGAAAGGAAAGGGCGCCGGCGCGAACGAGAAGGGCAATGACAGGATATGGGATCAGACACGCGTGGTGAAAGGTTCCTGGGTGTGAGGTGTGGTAGTGGGAAGCAGAGAGCGAGACAAGCGAGAAACAGCAGGCGGAAGGAGAGAATCGCAAGGCGGCGGCAGACCTCTGATGCTGGCCGTCAGTGGGTAAGGGTTTGGCAGCGATGAATGTGGCTCTGTGCCTCGCTCGGAGACAGTGGAGTGGAGAGATGCCTGTCGCGGGCGCTAGCCAAAAACCCTACATGCATGTGAGGTCTGTGTCGAGTGGAGTCTGTTCGGGATCGACGCACCTTCTGTGATTCTCTGGCCACGCTGCGCGCTAACGCTATCCAGATAAGCGTTCTTTCTCCACGCAATGGAACCTTACCGGCTGGCCCCGTTTGAGATCAATCAATCGCTCTAGTCCTGCCCGTCACCCACTCGCTCCCTGGCCACTGAACGTACTCGCAGTCTCCCACCCATCATGATTGCCGCCCGTCCGTCTGAGACACGTTTCCTACAGTATGTACCTGCCTGGAACCTACCGTCGCCCGTTACCAGAAGTGCGGAAGCTTTGCGTTTCGTTGCAATCTTCATGCCAGCCGCCGCCGCTCAAAGGTGGAAGGTTCGTGGTAGCATCATCTGCAGCAGCAGTGCCCGGTTTTACTCCCTCTGTGTGTGCCAAAGTTTGTTGAATGGAGACTGCCCTTGTTTGGCACGCTCTGCCCGATGTCAATTGATCATTGGTCGTGGACTCGTGGTGATGTTCGCCATTTTTCACCGGCATCAATCTGCCACAACAACCCCCGATCGTCATCCCCATCCTTTCACTTTCATCACCTCGGACTGCTCGCCGGAGGTGCCTTTTGTGCCTCCAAAGGGTATGCGCATTTACCATGTTCCGCACCACCACCGGTTATTTGCATGTGTCTCCACTCGACCGCCTCCAGCCAGCTCACGGCTGGCTGCGGTAAGCCTTGCTTGTGACACGAACGAGCAATGCAGGTGCCAGGGTGACAATCCCACGGGCGTGGTAAATGCCAAAGGCCAGAGGCAGATGTGAGACAACATGTCTCCGGATGGTCAGCACTGTGAAAAGGCCACGCCAGGGTGGTGTTGGACAGGCTTCCATCTTCCATCATTGTTCCTGTCCGTCCTAAATAGTGTTTCGCGTACTGCGCATCTAATTTGGCGTTTCCTCCAGCCTTGCACGGGACCGACGTGCGTCACGCCTCAAGGCTGATTTCTGCGCATGCGCCGCCCGGTGCCACAAGGCTGTCTCGACCGGGGAGGTTGCACGGCAGGATGGCAGGCTCGGGGCAGCAAACTACTGTGCAGTATGTACCCAGACCTGCCTGACCTGATGGATTACATGACTGCAGCTCGCGTAGCAGACAGGGCGGCGATATGCAGTGTAAAGCCATCGGGCTGCCCTGCCGGAGCCATGCGAGACGGACGCAACGCACACCTCCTCCCTGTCGCGCTTGTCATCAAGCAGATGAGATACCTGCTGTATGCACCCAACAACACCTCCCTGACTAGGTGCATTAGACTTGGATCACCGACGGCTGCGGCGCGTTGCCGACGCACACTTGGCTGTCGAGCAGGCGGATCCACGCTACCTACCACTAGGTATGCATCTGCAACGACGGGAGGCGTGTGCGCGTGCGCCCGAGCATCCACTATCGTGCGCGAGGGGCTGGGGACGGATGATGGATGATGGATGATGAATTGATTAGTTGCCTGGTCAAGCTTTTCTGAGGCCCTCTTTCGCCAGCCGCTTACTTTAGCTTCCTTCTTCTGCCACAGTGCCTCCACCCCCGGTTGATGACGGCAGCTCCTGACCGACAGCACCCTTCAGGACAAATACCCGCCGACTGCGGCCTCGCGAGACTCCTTCTGCCACCTGTGCTTGGCGCGTCAATCTCGCTGTTGCGCGACACGCTCAAGAGCATTTGTTTCGTCCTGGCCGGCGCCGTGTAGCCTAACAACATCATCGCCATCGCCATCACCGCACAACCGACGGTGAACCATGGCCATGCCCGGCATCTGGTCTCGTGCTTGGCACCCGTGTCCTGATCTTCACTGTCCCAGATTTAGCCTCGCCTCGAGCGCGCGCACGGCAGCAGCCTCACACGCGCGCCCGGCCCACCTCATCACTTAATTTTGCAGCGCCCGTTGCCCGTTTCCTTTCCCGAAACACTTGGCAGCCGCCGAGAGGGAACCGAGGAGCGAACGTCAGGGAGGAACGGCGGCGGCGGCGGCAAAGATGGCGTGGGAGGGCAGCCTTTCGGCTTCAGACCAAGCTTCAAGCCACGACACATGGGCTGGCAAATGAGTGTCCCACAGCGAGGCGGAGGCGTTGCGGCTTGTCCTTATCCTCCGCGGCACGCCTGTCCAGATCGAGTCTCTGGGGTGGCTTGGCCTGGAGTCCTGAATGGCGGCGATGGCGCGCTCGTGTGCTCCTTTTCCATCCCACGAGTTGTGTCGTGTTGTATGACTGCCCAGTGCCGGGCCTGCGATGATTGGCAGGTTTTATTGCGCTATCTCTATCGGTAGATTATGGAGATGCTCCCGGTTACAGATACGCTCGGGATTTTATAGAGTTATGTTTGGACCATCGACCTGGATTGAGACTGGGGACGAGTCGCACCAACGGCAGCAATTAATTTTGATGTTCCCTCTTCGTGTCTGCGTTCATGACTAGCATGACACGACATGTAGGGTTGTTGACTGTCGTGTCGTGGTATAGCTTCTAGTTTGGCCGATCTTTGTCCATGTCGCGAGTTACAGTATAGCCGCTCTACAGAAGCACACGCGTGTCTCCTGGCGGCATATGTACAGTGCGATAGAACATGCACACTCAGCGGGTCATGCCTTGTGACAAGGTAGAATGCATCGGCTTGGCAGACCCATGTAGCATACATAGGTACCCAGTCGCGTTGCGAGTCTCTCTTGGTTCAGAAATGGTACAAGCTACCTACACGCAACGCGAACCAGGGAAGTATCATACACGTACATGGCAGAAATGAGTGCTATGGAGGAAACATGAAGCTTCACATGCTTCCGTTACATGTATAAAGCAGTACAACACCCTCAGGTGCCATATGTCTCACCCCCACGAGATGATGTTCTGTACTCAAGATGTACAAATATCCAGAACTCGAGAGAGCCGATCGTTATATTTACACTCGAGAACTTGAAGCATTGCGTAAAGGATCGACGAACAATGCAGAGATACCCTTCGCAAAACCATCCATTCTAAAGGATGTGATATGATTGAATTCGCTCAGACTGCTAAGGTAGTAACAGTAACCTCAAAGATACGGATTAAACCCAACACTAACCCTACTTCTAGAATCGTTCAATCTTTATGTTGATACGCAGGATATATACCGTACCTACTGTATGTCTACTTTTAGTGCATTGACTATATAGTATGTGCTCGTTGTATACCAGCGTTATGACAATCGTGGAAAGTCGAGCACAAGATTGGCTATATAGGCGGAGCCGGCTATTCCATTCGTGGTTTTGGAACCACGTCTCACCGATAACAAGACACTTCCGAGAGTGAGCATCACAATGCTGTCGACTTCATGGCAACAACCACGGATCAGCATTATTCACCCAGAGAGTCACATCTTTCCATTCGAGGGCTGTCTATCAAATGTGTTGTCGAAAAGAGACCGACCACCAGCAATCTTCGAGTACCTACTTGTATCTATGTCCCGTCTTGCACCGGCTATCTCCCCTGTGAGGAGTCCAGTGGGTACCTAGCAAGCGCCCAAAGAGGAAGGTGAAACCACGCGCCTCAATTCCAATTACATTCTACTCGAGTAGACATCACTTCGTGTAGAACACATAGCAGTATAATTACACCTGGTCATTATCATTCATCATGAATAGTGTCGCGATTCGACGAACCGCCTCAGCTTTTGCGCCGCAACTCACAAGACCTCGCCCAACGATCCGCAATGGATGTGCAACTAGATACGCCCGGCTGTTCTCGAACTCGCCTTGCAGGTCGCTTGCGGTTGCTGAAATGTCAGACAAGGACTTGAGTAGCCTCAAGATCAAGCGAGAGAGGTTAATGGAAGACATTCACAGTACGTGTGAATGGGGCAAGGGTGAACGATGGGGCGAGTAAGTTACGATCATGTCCAATGGCCGATCTTGCACATCTCCGAATGATCAACTTCATCGAGCAATTCACGCTTCTTGTCCAAAAGCAACAGTTTTCTACCACACTGCGAATGCCGTCAAGATGTTGACATGCTAACACTGCTCTACAAGTCACCCGACAGAAACGGGCATGTCTCGCCTCTCACTCTCTGACACAGACAAGCAAGCTCGTGACTGGTTTGCCGCAACAACAGAGTCACTCGGATGTAAGGTTACCACAGATGCTATGGGCAATCAGTTCGCGGTCCGACCGGGCCTCAACGATGGTCCCGCGACCTGCGCTGGCAGCCATCTCGACACGCAACCCAGTGGCGGACGTTATGATGGCATCCTGGGAGTTACCGCTGGCGTTGAGATGCTTCGCACCCTGAACGACAACTGGGTCGAGACCACGTACCCTGTAGGAGTAATCAACTGGACCAACGAAGAAGGCGCCCGCTTCCCCAAATCCATGGTCTCATCCGGCGTGTGGGCTGGCTCGATCCCTCTGGAAGATGCACACAACCTCAGATCCGTGATACCTGCCGGCGACACGGCTACTATGAGCTCCGAACTCGAACGTATTGGCTACTTGGGCTCTACGCCCTGCTCATGGGAAGCCATGCCCATCGCAGCCCACTTTGAACTGCATATCGAGCAAGGCCCAATCCTCGAAGCCGAGCAGCGCAAAGTAGGAATCGTCCGTGGCGTGCAAGCTTACAAGTGGTTTACCCTCACCGTCAGCGGCCGCGATAGCCACACCGGAGCAACATCTTTCCAGCACCGTGCAGACGCCCTTTTGACTGCCAGCAAGATGATCATCGCCAGCCACCGCATTGCTACCAGGCACGGCGCCCTGGCTTCCACAGGCATCCTGAACCTCAGACCCGGCTCGACCAACACCGTCCCTGGTTGGGTGCAATTCAGCCTGGATGTGCGCTCGCCCAAAGACGAAACCGTCGAAGCCGTCGAGAAAGACTGCAAAGCCGCCTTCGCTGCCATCGCCGCGGGAGAAGATGTCGAAGGCGTGAACGCCGGCTGCGCGCCCTCAGAGCGACACTGCAGCGTGGACTGGCGGACCGACTTCGTGTCGCCGGCGACCAACTTCCACGAGGACTGCATCAAGTGTGTGACCGATACCGGCAAGGACTTGTTCGGCGATGCTGAGGTGGTAGAAGGCAACCTTGGCGCTTGGGGCAAGATGATGACCAGCGGTGCAGGCCACGACTCGGTGTATGCTAACATGCGAGTTCCGGCTAGCATGATCTTTGCGCCTTGCAGGGATGGTGTTAGCCATAATCCGGTGGAGTATTCGAGTCCGGAGGATTGCGCGAATGGGGCGCAGATGCTATTGGGATCGGTGCTGAGGTTCGATTGCATGCGAATGTTGAAGGGGCAGTAAGTGCTTGCAAGGATAGTCTGAAGTCTACAAGGTGTAAGCGGTCATGGCAAGAGTACGTTCATTGAATGCACAGCATTGATGTAGCTACCGGCTTCTCACGTTGGTCGCATATAGCCAGTCTGAATAACATCCTCGAGACAATAATGTACCTACCATGACACCGTAGAGCAAATAGTTTATCAGGTCCTATCCATCATGCAACGAACTAACACACACAACACAGCATTAAGAAAGCGGCACGTGGGCTCGCGTGTGAGGCCGACTGGGATTATCTCGCTTATTCAGAGCCTGAAGCCCGTCTGTTCCTCTCTCGAACTATCTCCGATTTTGTTGTTGTTTTCATGTCGTAAAAAGCAAAAGTCCTCTCGTATCAATCCGATCCGGTCGAACAGTAACCATATGCGACACTACCAACCGGCGTCCTCCTAAGACGACGGGGCGGCGCCACGGCCACGGCCCATACCACCACGGGAGAACTCAGGGTTGAAGCCACCGGGGGCACCACCCTCCTTCTTCTCGCCATCCTCGCGACGGCGGTAGCCACCCTCGCGGTCGCCGCGGGGGCCACCACGGCCACCACCACGGCGCTCGTTGTCTCCGCCACCGAGCATGCCGCGCGGCGGGGCGTGAGAGCGCTGCTGCTTGACGTGGGTCTGGGGAACGATCTCGGCCGGGAGGTGGAGCCACTCGCGGAGGTAGTCAAGACCCTCGGGGGTGAGGGTGTAGTAGTACCACTGCCAGGAGAACTGGGTCTTCAGGTAGCCGCGGGAAGTCAGGGACTGGCAAGCCTTGATGACCTGTGGAACAAGTGTCAGACGTGCACCCATTGAGCATTGGTATTGCGCCTGAAACGTACGTAAAGGTTCTTGGTGTCGATGTCGCCGTGCTTGGGCTGGTTGAAGTCCTTCTTGGCGACGAGCACACCCTCACGGAAGAGGTACTCGTGGATCGCCTTGCGGTCGGCCTTGGGGATCAGCCTGGCGCATTGTCAGTATACCGTATTTTCACTGAGCGCGCGCACATTCAATACTCACATTTTGGCAGCGGTTGACTGTTAGTTAGTTGACTGGTGGGGAGGCTGACGAGAAGGTGGTCGTTTCGGTCGTCGCGAGCACAAGTATAACTTTCAAGTGCGGCGGTCGTCGGCGTTCGGAAAATCATTGTGCGCCGACGCTGCTCACATCGGCAGGTACGGCGGATCCCGTGCTCTCTCCGCAATCATGACAGGCTACAGCCAGCGTGTCGCGCGCTCGTCGTCGCATCGACATCTACAGCAACCTACCATTCACAAGACCACAACATTACACACCCGACAAAGACCACACTCGCCTACGTGCTGGAAACTCGCTCTGAACGATTACCCACAGCCATGGCTTCAACAGTCGCGATGCCCACCGCACCCGGCGCAACGCCACCCACTGATAGCCAACCGCAAGGCGTCAATCTTCTCATCACCTCATTCCCAGGACTTGGACTCCCAAGAACACTCGCTGTTCCAGTCGCATCAGATACGCGCGTATGCGACGTTCTTCACACGATCTACGCCCGCCTCCCTTCGAATGTCGACTCAACCCTGGTCATCAGCACAACCTCGGGCAAGGCGCTCCGTGCATCGGACGAATCTCTTGTCAGCACACTCCTTCCAGAATCTACAGCAACCTTCCTTCCGCTTCGCATCAGCGCGAAACTATGTGGTGGTAAGGGTGGTTTCGGCTCTCAGCTTCGTGCTGCTGGCGGCCGCATGAGTAGCAAGAAAAACCGCGACAGGCAGGATCAAAATGGAAGTAATCGCAACTTGGATGGCCGCAGACTACGAACTGTGGACGAGGCGAAACGCTTGGCCGAGTACCTCGCTACGAAGCCGGAGATGGAGCAAAGAGAAAAGGACGAGCGCCGAAAGCGATGGGAGGCAGTGATCGACGCCGCCGAGGCGACAGAGGCCAAGATCAAGGCTGGCAAAATGGGCAGCAATCAAGGGAGACTGGACGCGGAGTACGTGGAAAGCAAAGAGCTGGCGGAAGAGAAGGTCCGCGAAGCCGTTCAAAAAGCTATGCGAGAACAGAATCTCATGGATGAGAGGACTGGCAGTGAAAGCTCGGCTGAAGATCATGACGAGGGCAGCGATAGTGATGTTGAGGACGATGGTAGCTCAGGTCAAGAACAAGCCGGCACCAGCAAAGACACTGGAAGTCGGACCTTCTTTGGCTGGGATGAAGATGACGAGGATATGTCGGAGGACGAGGAGGACGTAGTGCCTGACACCAGCTGTAAAACAATTGAGGAAACTGTGGAAGAAATACCATCTTCAGGGAAAGGCAAAGGCAGGGCTGTAGAAAATTGAGATACACTGGGGTCGGTCATTGAGCATCGGGGATATTCTGGACCAATATTCAACCAACTACTTCCTCAGCGCAACTTCTTGGTAGAGCATACCATCGCCTATGACACACCCATATGGTCACAACAAATCATCCACCCGCCGACATGACCGATCCCGTGGCTTGCCTGGACCTGGCCATGCCGACAAATGTGTATCTACACCGACTCGCTGCTCCCCGCTATCATCTACTTGATGCTGCGATTGTGATCGAAATCACCAGACAAATCCAAATGGTCAAGACTGTTTTTCCTGAAATCTCTCCATCAATCAAGTAATTGAACTGATAAGGGGATATGGTCTAGCGGTATGACATCTTCTTAGCACTGTACAGCAATGTACCTGTTAAGTGGAGAAGGTTCCCGGTTCG
>Ga0265797_10011165_pt1 | contig 11313 bp, 9 predicted proteins | sample P2T30metagenome_FD_192433 | JGI IMG/M metagenome (GOLD analysis project Ga0265797, IMG submission 192433) | Plant litter microbial communities from East Loma Ridge, Irvine, California - P2 T30 | ecosystem: Environmental > Terrestrial > Plant litter > Unclassified | place: USA: California... | reverse complement strand
ACAGGGCCTGGGCCAGCAGCACGCGCAGCTTCCAGCCCGGCGCCACGGCGCTCATCAGGCCCTGGTGCAGATCGGTGCCGATGCCCAGGCCCAGCAGCAGTTCGCCGGCGCGCGCTTCGGCCGAGTAGCCGTCGTATTCGGCAACCTTGCCTTCGAGCTCGGCGGCTTTCATGTAGTCGTCGTCGGTCGCTTCCGGGTTGGCGTAGATGGCATCGCGCTCGGAAATGGCATTCCACAGCTCGGTGTGGCCCATCATGACCACGTCCAGCACGCGCACGTCTTCGTAGGCGAACTGGTCCTGGCGCAGCTTACCCAGGCGCTCGCCCGGATCGAGCGAGACGTTGCCGCCCGAGGGCTCGAGGTCGCCGCCCAGGATCTTCATGAAGGTCGACTTGCCGCAACCGTTGGCGCCGATCAGGCCGTAGCGGTTGCCGTCGCCGAATTTGACGGAAATGTTTTCGAACAGCGGCTTGGCGCCGAACTGCATCGTGATATTGGCTGTAGAGAGCACTGGAAAAACCTTCCTGCTGGGTTGGTCGCGCGGTGCTTGAAGCCAACATCGCGCGATGTATCTGGAATAACCGCGCATTCTACCATTGCGAACAGCGCTCGGGGCGACCTGCACCGGCGGACCCGCAAAGACGGATCAATGCCGCGTCAGCCCCGGCTGTGGCAGCACCCCGCTTGTCGAGCGGAACGGCACCGCCGGCAAACCGGCGCCGTTGGCCAGGTTAGGCTGCGCGGCCTCGTCCCAGGCAAATCTCACCGCCGCCGGTTGCGGCACTTTCGGGCTGGTCACGATGACGGTCTCGCCCACGATCGTGGCCGTGCCGGGATACCAGCGGCCGTCGCGGCCGGCCACGTCGAACCAGCTCAAGGGTTTGTTGTCGCGCGCCCCCAGGCCCTGCGCATTCCTGAAGCTGACGATGGCCTTGTCGCCGACGACGCGCATGCCCTGGTAGGCCGGGCCGAAGGGGACAATGCCGGTCTTGCCATAGCTCTGGGCCAGCGCGAGGTTGGCCAGGCGCACGCCGACGGTCTTCTTCTCGCGCGGGTGGATATCCTTCAGATCGTCGACCAGGTCGGTGGTGACGACCATGCCCGAGCCCGGAATGCGTTGCGCCTCCGCCTGCGCTTCCCACATCAGCGGCGCCGCCTGCGGGTCGATCACCCGGCTGTGGCGCACCACGTGGTACAGGTGGGGCGCCACCTGCACATAATAAAAGGCGAAGTCGCGGCCCCACTGGCGCCGCCAGCCGGACACCATGCTCTCCAGGCGCGCCGTGTACCCGGACGGATCGTCGTCGTCCGTGATGTTGGTCTCGCCCTGGTACCACAGCGCGCCCTTGAGCGCGAACGGCGCCAGCCCGGCGACCATGCCATTGTAGAGCTGGGCCGCGTCCTTGTGCGGGATGGTGGTCGGGTCGTCCGGCGCCGCGCCTGGCGTCCACAGCGCGATGTGGGTGCCGCCCCAGGTCGAGTCGATCAGCCCGACCGGCGCCTTGAGCTCGGCATGCAGGCGCTGGCCGAAGTAATAGGCCGCCGCCGAGAACGGCAAGCTGGCCAGGGTTTCGGGCGAACAGCGCACCCAGGTGCCGATGACGTCATCCAGCGGCTGCTGGGCCTTCTTGCGCCCGACCTTGAACAGGCGGATCTCCGGGTAATTCGCGGCCGCGATTTCCTGCTCGAAGTTGAAGGTCGGCTTCTGGCCCTGCTTTTCGCCCAGCGGCTTTTCCATGTTCGACTGGCCGGAGGCCAGCCAGACTTCACCGACCAGCACGTCCTCGACCCGGATCTCGTTGCGCTCGCCTTTTACGAGCAGCGTGCCGGCCCGCTCCGCCTTGCCGAGGTCGAGATCAAGGCGCCAGCGGCCGTCACTGCCGGCTTTCACGCGCCGGGATTGGCTGCCCAGCTGCACGCTCACCTGTTCGCCCGGGTCGGCCCAGCCCCAGACCGGCACGGCGGCAGCGCGCTGCAGCACCATGTGGTCGGAAATGATGGCGGGCAGGCGCACCGCGGCCGAGGCCCCGGTCGACAGGGCCAGCAAAGCGCTGGCGGCGGCAAGAAGGGGGAAGCGGCGCATCCGGGGTCCTCGGCAGTGAATAGGATTTCCCTGCGGATGCTAGGATGGCGCCGCCATTTGGTCAATCCGGGGCGCTCATTTGATCAAGATGATGAGCCGCTCGGGCGTCCGAACCGGGCGCTCGGGATCAGGCAAGCGGCACCGTCGGATAATCCCGCAGCGTGAGGCGCCAGGCATCGTCCTCGCACACCAGCCGGCCCTGCGCCCCGAACGGGATCGTCACATGGCGCGCGATGTGACCGAACTCGAGCCCGGTCAGCACCGGGCAAGGCAGAACCTCCCGCACATAGGCCAGCATCTGGTTGAGGTCGTAGCCGTTGTCGTGGGCGCCGAGGCGGTAGCCGGAAAAGTCGCCCAGCACGATCGCCCGCTGGCGCGCCAGCACGCCGGCCTGCATCAGCTGCAGCAGCATGCGCTCGACCCGGTACGGGTGCTCGGCGATGTCTTCCAGATACAGGATGCCGCCCTCGATGGCCGGGAAATATGCTGTGCCCAGCAGCGACACCATCATCGCCAGGTTACCGCCCCACACTGTGCCGGCCACGTCCAGCGTCGGGTTGCCGCTGCCCTTGCCTTGCACGAGGTGCGTCGGGCCGGCCAGGCAGGACCAGAAGTCGTCCAGCGTGAAGTCGCAGGGTTCCGCGGCGCCGAAGTCGGTGGCGAACATCGGACCGGCGTAGCTGAGCGCCCGCGTTTTGGCGTACAGGGCCATGTGGAAGGCGGTGACATCGGAAAAGCCGACGAAGATCTTGCCGCTGGTGGCCATCCGTTCGTAGTCGATGTGCGGCAGCAGGCGCGTCATGCCGTAGGCGCCGCGGATCGCCATCACGACCTGCACCTCGGGGTCGTCGGCGGCCGCGTTCAGCTGCGCCAGGCGGGCATCGTCTGTGCCGCCGAAGCGCAGGTGGCGTGCGTCGTGCTCGTAATAATTGTGGACCAGGATGCCCTGGGCATCGAGACGGGCGATGCCGCGCGGGATGGCTTCCGGGTCGGTGGCGAAACTGCCCGGCGCGACCAGGGCGATGCCGGGGCGCTTTGCAAATGGAGGAATGGTCACTGTCTGATGAAGAGCCGCGGTGTTGAGTCCGGCAACATCTTACCGTGGGCATGGGCGTCGATCAAGGCGAGCAAGCGCTCGAGCAGCTGGATCGGCAGGTCGTGGCCCATGCCTTCGATCAGCTCGATGCGGGCGCCGGGGATGGCCTTGCAGGTGTCGACGCCGCAGGCCGCCGGGGTCATCGGATCGGCGGCGCCATGGATCACCAGCGTCGGGGCGGCGATGGTGCGCAGCTGCGGCGTGCGGTCGCCGCAGGCGGCCACCGCCAGCATCTGGCGCGCGATGCCGCCAGGGCAGCAGCTGCGCCGCAGGGCACGGGCGACACGCCGGCGCAAATGTTTTTCCGGCGTCGGATAGGCCGGGCTGGACAGCGCGCGCAGCAGCTGGACGCCGTGTTCGATCATGGCGTCGACGTCGCCCGCGTTGCCCGGCCTGCGCAGCAAGGCGCGGCGCACGGCCGGGGTCGGGCCCGGCAAGCCGCGGCGGCCGCTGCTGGACATGATCGAGGTCAGGCTCAGTACGCGCGACGGGAACTTGGCCGCCATCAGCTGGGCGATCATGCCGCCCATCGAGACGCCGACCACATGGACGCGCGCCACGCCCAGGGCCGACAGCACGGCGACGGCGTCGTCGGCCATGTCTTCCAGCGTGTAGGGCGGGCGCAGCGGCAGGCGCAGCTTGGACTTGAGCCAGGCCATGGCCAGGCTCGGGGTGCCGCAGTGTTCGAACTTGGTGGACAGGCCGCAGTCGCGGTTGTCGTAGCGGATCACGTAGAAGCCGAGATCGGCGAGACCCTCGACGAATTCGTCCGGCCAGGAGCTCAGCTGGAGGCCAAGGCCGTTGATCAGCAGCAGGGGCACGGCTTTCGGATCGCCGCAGGTGTCGTAGGCGATGCGGATGCCGTTGGCATTCAGGCTAGGCATGGCGGCGGCGCCGGGACCGGGGTGGCCGGCGGCTGGAAACAGGGTTCAAGGGAAGACTCCCGCGCCGCACCATGCGGCTGCCGATCCAGCATACCATTTTTGCAAATTTGTGGGCGCGGCACGACGCCGTCGTCGCGTGCGCGCCCCCGCCGATTCAAGCAGCGTCGCTGCCCGCGTCCAGCACGGCCGGCAGCGGCGCGCGGCGCGCGGCACGGCGTTCGGCAAAGAAACCCTTCAGCATGGCACCGGCCTCGTCGGCCAGCACCCCGCCCACCACGGCCGTGTGGTGGTTCAGCTGTTCCAGCGCGAACAGGTCGAGCACCGAGCCGCACACGCCGGTCTTGGGGTCGCCGGCGGCGAACACCACGCGCGCCAGGCGCGCATGCATCATCGCGCCCGAGCACATGGCGCAGGGTTCCAGCGTCACGTACAGTTCGCAGCCCGGCAGGCGGTAGTTGCCCAGCTTGTCGGCGGCGGCGCGCAGCGCCATGATCTCGGCGTGGGCGGTGGGGTCGTGGCGGCCGATCGGCTGGTTGTAGCCGGTGGCGATGACCTCGCCGTCCTTGACGACCACGGCACCGACCGGGACCTCGCCCTGGTCCCAGGCCTTGCGCGCCTCGAGCAGGGCCAGGGCCATGTAGCGGCCATCGCCGTCGGTAGCGCTGTCCGCCATCACCCCTCCGTGATTTCGGCCCAGCAGTTTGGCGTCTCGTGCAGCACCAGCTTCTGCAGGCGAAGGCCGGTGCCGTAGCGGTCGGTGTAGGCCGCCTTCAGGATGTTCCAGGCGACCTGCGCCAGGTTCTCGACGGTCGGGATGCGGTCGATCACGACGGTCTTGTGGCCGGGCAGCGACTTCAGGAAGCCGTGGACCGCCTCGTCCTTTTCGTAGACCAGGAATGCATGGTCCCACACGTCGACCAGGTGTTCCTTGGCCAGCGCCTTGATGTCGGAAAAGTCCATGATCATGCCGTTGTCGGAATTGCCTTCGACATCGATGACGGCGCCGGTCAGCGTGATTTCCAGGGTGTAGCGGTGGCCGTGCAGGTTGCGGCACTGGCTTTTATGGTCGGGGATGCGGTGGCCGGCATCGAATTCGAGCTTGCGGGTAATGGTCAGCATGGTAAGGCTTAAGGAATTTGCAGGAGTTTGTGGGTCTGGAGGCTGAGCTTCCACTTGGGGTTGCTGCGGCAGGTGTCGATCGCCAGTTTCGTGTTGAACTCGGCCAGCGGCCCGTCCATCGGCTGCACGTAGAAGTTCTCGAAATCCAGGCCTTCGTAGGCGGACAGGTCTTGCCCCGCCTGCGGGATCACGACCTTGATCTCGTTGCCCTTGCCGACCACCAGCTTGCTGCCCATCTTCGGGCTGACGCAGATCCAGTCCACGCCTTCCGGCACCGGCAGCGTGCCGTTGGTCTCGATCGCGATGGTGAAGCCGCGCGCATGCATGGCGGCGATCAGCGGCGCGTCCAGCTGCAGCAGCGGCTCGCCGCCGGTGAACACCACGTATTTGCTGGCCGGGTAGCTTTGCGGCCACAGGCCGTCGATCTCGGCCGCAAGCGTGGCCGCATCCTTGAACTTGCCGCCGCGTTCGCCGTCGGTGCCGACGAAATCGGTGTCGCAGAACTGGCAGACCGCCGTCGCGCGGTCGCTTTCGCGGCCGGTCCACAGGTTGCAGCCGGAAAAACGGCAGAACACGGCGGGACGCCCGGCATGCGCGCCCTCCCCCTGCAAGGTATAGAAAATCTCTTTGATGCTGTATGTCACTGTAAGCCTCAGTCGACCCGGCGGGCCTGTCGTCAACCTTCCATTATAGCGTGGCCGGGCAAGGCTGTAGGTGGGCCCTCGGATTTTTCCTTTCGCACAGTAAATATATTTCCGTTGAGCATCAGCAAAATCCGATAGCGTCCTCTACCGTAATCTCACACGAATGCTCCTAACCCGGTCGGAAGGCGAGTCATGAAAACGCTGATGCATCCCGCGCTGCGATTGTCCCTCGGTGCCCTGTTCCTGCTCGGCGTCACGCTGGCCGCCCTGGCGCCGGACTGGGCCGGTGGCGCCGGCGCGGCGGCCGGCGTGCTGACGGCGATGCTGGCGGTCGGCCTGTTCGCCACGCTGCTGCGCCACCTGCGCCACGAAGACCACGCGGCGGCGCGCGACGCCGAGCAATGCCTGGCGGGCACCGGCGCCGACGAAGCGGTGCTGGAAGCCGACCTGCTGCTGGCGCGCCTGAGCGCCGGCAGCACCCGGCGCGGCGCCGATCCAGCCAGCCAGCTCATGATGATCCAGGCCGAGCTGACGCACATGCAGTACGGCGTCGCCGACCCGGCCGTCGCCGCGCGCCTGGAACGCGTGCGCGGGCGCGTCGAGCGCGTCGCCCACGCGCTACGGCGCAACGTCCGCGCGGCCGAAGCCAGCTGAACGGGGCAGCCGCTACCACCCTGGAGCCGGCGCGGGCAACCGTGCGGGCGCGATCGTTATTGTTCTAGATCAATGGCGCGTCATCTGACGTGACGCAAAATCGGTTCTTGTCAGCAACACCCGTAGCCTGAAACGCTCAACCGACAGACCGAAGGACGGCACATGACAAGTACCACGACCCTGCAGCGGCTCATGGATTCCTCGAGCGCGAATCCCGATCGCGCCTTTGCCCACCAGCTGATGGAAATGCTGGCCATCCCCGTATTCGTGCTCGACGCCACCTCGCACGTCATCATCTGGAACGGCGCCTGCGAACGCCTGACCGGGGTCCCGGCCGCGGACGTCATCGGCACGCGCGACCACTGGCGCAGCTTTTTCGACGACCACCGCCCGACCCTGGCCGACCTCCTGATCCAGGAACGCGGCGGCGACGACGTCCAGCAGCTGCGGCCGCGCCAGAACGCCAGCCACCTGTCGGCGGAAAGCTGGTGCGACATGCCGCGCGTGGGCCGGCGCCGCTACCTGGCGGCCGACGCCAGCCCGATCTACGACGAACGCGGCAAACTGTCGGCCGTGGTCCAGACGCTGCGCGACCTGACCGAGGAGAAGCAGGCCCAGCTCGCGCTCGAGCAACTGGCTATCCGCGACGGCCTGACCGGCCTGGCCAACCGCCGCTGCTTCGACGAGACCCTGCATGCGGAGTGGGCGCGCGCCATGCGCCAGCGCCAGCCGCTGTCGCTGCTGATGGTCGACGTCGACAACTTCAAAGCCTACAACGACGCCCACGGCCACCTGGGCGGCGACGAATGCCTGAAACGCATCGCCACCGCGGTCGCCAGCGAGATGCGCGCCAACGACCTGGTGGCGCGCTACGGCGGTGAGGAATTCGCGGTGATCCTGCCGAACCAGTCGCTGAAGGGCGCGGCCACCGTCGCCGAGCGCATCCGCTCCCGGGTCGAACAGCTGCAGGTGCCGAACGTGCTGGCACCGGGGCAGCACGTGACGGTGTCGATCGGCGCCGCCACGGCGCTGCCGGCCCCCGAGAACGCCGCCTCGGAACTGGTGGCGACCGCCGACGCCGCCCTCTACCGCGCCAAGCACATGGGCCGCAACCGGATCAGCTTGCCGCTGACCGATTCCGCCTGACCCCGGCTGCCCACCCGCTTGCCACCCTTGTATCTTTCCTTGGGAATACACTATGCTGTCGGCACAGCATTTTCCCAAGGAATCCCAGTGTCCCGAGCCGCACCCTCCCGTGTTCCGATGTCTCTCATGGCCCTGGCCATTGCCGGCGCCTTCAGTGGCACCCTCGGCGACGCCCATGCCGCGCCGGCCGCAAACCCCGCCAAGTCCGACGTGCTGCCCTTCCAGGCGGTCGAAAAGCAGCTGCCGAACGGCCTCAAGGTCATCGTCGTGCCGACCGGCTTCCCGAACCTGGTGTCGGTGACGATTCCGGTCCAGACCGGCTCGCGCAACGAAGTCGAGGCGGGCAAGTCGGGCTTCGCCCACTTCTTCGAGCACATGATGTTCCGCGGCACCAAGGCCTATCCACCGGAAAAATACCAGGACATCATCACCAAGGCCGGGGCGCGCCAGAACGCCTACACCAGCGACGACCTCACCAACTACTACACCACCTTCGCCAAGCAGGACCTGGAGACGGTGCTGAAGGTCGAGGCCGACCGCTTCCAGCACCTGGACTACCCGGAAGCCGTGTTCAAGACCGAGTCGCGCGCCGTGCTGGGCGAATACAACAAGAACAGCGCGAACCCGATGCAGAAGCTGTTCGAAGTGCAGCGCGACGCCGCCTTCGGCAGCCACACGTATAAACATACGACGATGGGCTTCCTGAAGGATATCGAGGACATGCCCAACCAGTACCAGTACTCGAAGGTATTTTTTGAGCGCTGGTACCGCCCGGAGCGCACCACCATCATCATCGCCGGCGACGTCGAGCCAAAGCAGGCGGTGGCGCTGGTCGAGAAATACTGGAGCGGCTGGCGCCGCGGCAGCTATGACGTGGCGGTGCCGGCCGAGCCGGCGCCCAAGGACGCGCAATACCGCCACGTCGACTGGCCGAGCCCGACGCTGCCGCTCGTCACCGTCGCCTTCCGCGGCCCGGCCTTCTCGGATACGCAAAAAGACCAGGCGGCGCTGTCGATGGCGCTGTCGCTGGCCTTCGGCCGCACCTCGCCATTGTATAAACGCCTGGTGCAGGACGAGCAGAAGGTCGACCAGCTGTTCGATTCGAGCCCGAACCGGGTCGACCCCGCCCTGGTCACCGTCGGTGCGCGCGTGAAGAATCCGGAAGATGCGCTGTATGTGCGAAACGCCATCCTGGAAACCATCGCCAAAATGCGCGAGGCGCCGGTTCCGGCCCAGACCCTGCTGGATGCCCAGTCGAATGAAAAGTACAGCCTGATCCGCTCGCTGGACAACACCGACGCCATTGCCCAGACGCTGGCCTCCTACGTGCACTTCCAGCGTTCCTATGGCACCCTGAATCGCTACTACCGCGTGGTCGACAGCCTGACCCCGGCCGACCTGCAGGCTGCCGCGCGCAAATACCTGGTCGACGATTCGATGGTCGTGACCACGCTGGCCCATTCCAAGCTGCCGGCCGGCATCGAGACCTTGCCCAAGCTGGCCGGGTTCACGCCCAAGGCCGGCGACGCGAAGTTCGACGTGCTGGTGCAGAAGTCGAGCCTGCCGCAGGTGCGCTTCAAGCTGCTGTTCGATGCCGGTTCCAGCCAGGACCCGGCCGGCAAGGAAGGCCTGGCGGCGCTCACCGCCGCAATGGTGGCGCGCGCCGGCTCGAGCGAGCGCAAATATGACGAGGTGACCCGCGCCCTGTTCCCGATCGCCGGCGCCTTCGGCGAGCAGGCCGACAAGGAGATGACGACCTTCACCGGCACCATCCACAAGGACAACTGGAACACCTTCCTCGACGTCGCCCTGCCCCAACTGCTGGACCCGGGCTTCCGCGAGGATGACTTCCGCCGCCTGAAGGATGCGCAGAAGAACGCGCTGGTGCTGGACCTGAAGGACAACAACGAGGAAGAGCTCGGCAAGGAACGCCTGCAGGCGAACATCTTCGGCGGCACGCCCTACGGCCACCCGGTGCTGGGCACGGTGAAGGGCATCGAGGCGATCACGCTGGACGACGTCAAGGCCTTCCATGCGAAAGCCTATACCCAGGGTGCGCTGCACGTGGGCGTGTCGGGCGACGTCAGCCCGGCCATGCTGGAGCAGTTCAAGCTGCGCCTGGCACGCTTGCCCCAAGGCGCAGGCCTGCCGCACATCAGCGCGCCGCAGGGCCACAGGCCGAAGGGCCTGGAAGTCGAGATCATCGAAAAGAACACGCGCGCGACCGCGATCTCCTTCGGCCTGCCGATCGCCGTCAACCGTACCCACTCGGACTTCCCGGCCCTGTGGCTGGCCAAGACCTGGCTGGGCGAGCACCGCGCGTCGAATTCCTACCTGTACCAGCGCATCCGCGAAGTGCGCGGCATGAACTACGGCGACTACGCCTACATCGAAGCTTTCCCGCGCGGGATGTTCGGCTTCTTCCCGAGCCCGAACCTGGGGCGCCAGTCGCAGATCTTCGAAGTCTGGATCCGCCCGGTCGCGCCGCAGAACGCCCACTTCGCGCTGCGCATCGCGCTGTCCGAGCTGGGCAAGCTGGTTGAGCAGGGGCTGACCCAGGCCCAGTTCGAGTCGACCCGCGACTACCTGATGAAGAACGTGTTCGTGATGACCGCGACCCAGGACCAGCAGCTCGGCTATGCGCTGGATGCGCAGTGGTACCGCACGCCGGAATTCACGCAGATGATGCGCGACGGCCTGTCGAAGCTCAGCGTGGCCGACGTGAATGCGGCCATCAGGAAGCACCTGTCGGCGCGCGACCTGTCCGTGGTGTTCATCACCCGGGATGCGGCCGGCCTGAAGGAAAAGCTCGTGACCGATGCGTTCTCGCCGATCACCTACGACGGCAGCAAGCCCCAGGAACTGCTGGACGAGGACAAGGCGATCGGGGCGATGAAGCTGGGAATCAAGCCGGAACAGGTGAAGATCACGCCGGCGGCGCAGGTGTTCGCGCAGTGATGCCCTCTATATAGTTGATGCATGAAAAAAACGCCGGCAGATGCCGGCGTTTTCCATTTACTGCCTCATTGAGCGGTTCAAGAAGTCATCTTGTCCCAGCCGTGGCGCACGGCCGCCTTCATCTTGTCCCAGGTCGACACGCCGCTCGAACCCGGGTAGCGCGTATCCCAGTCGCTGCGCAGGTCGGACTCGACGTCGTCCCAGTTGCGGCCCTGGTATTTCGGGTTGCGGCGGGCTTCGGTGCCGTAGCCGTAGGCCGGGGCCAGCGAGTCGTAGGTGTCGCCGCTGCTGGCGTACTGGGTGCTGTAGTGGGTGCGGTAGTAGGCGTCGTCATCCGTGTCCGGGGTGATCTTGTCCCAGCCATGGCGGACAGCGGCCTTCATCTTTTCCCAGGTCGACGGGCCACCGGTGTTGCGCGATTCCCAGCTCGATTTCAGGTCGGACTCGACGTCGTCCCAGTTGCGGCCCTTGTACTGGTCGCTGGAACGCATCTCGTTGCCGTAGCGGTAGGCCGGCGCGTAGTCGTCGTAGCTGCCGCCCAGGCTGGAGTAGTTGGTGTCCCAGTCCTTGCGCCAGGCATCGTCGTTGCCCAGGCCCAGAGCGCTGGACGAAGCCCCGATCGACTGGTCGCCGGCCAGGTTCTCGACCTGCACTTCGGTGTGGCGCACGGTGTCGTGGATGTTTTCCTGGCGCTGCGAGACTTCCTTGCCGACCAGGACTTCCTCGACC
>Ga0265797_10011164_pt1 | contig 11314 bp, 11 predicted proteins | sample P2T30metagenome_FD_192433 | JGI IMG/M metagenome (GOLD analysis project Ga0265797, IMG submission 192433) | Plant litter microbial communities from East Loma Ridge, Irvine, California - P2 T30 | ecosystem: Environmental > Terrestrial > Plant litter > Unclassified | place: USA: California... | reverse complement strand
TTCGTCGATCTCGGATCTGATGCAGCTCATGTTTGCTGATATCAAGACAGCAATTGCACGGGAGTCTTCATGTCTTTCGAACCATCGACTGGTTTGAACACTGAGCGAAGTAGGCAGTGGCATACTTGTGCTAGTCTTTGTGTGCGGCGGTGCTCTTACCCAGGCGCTGCGGTCAAATAGCAGTGTGGAAGCGGCGATGAGCCATCATTGCAAATGATGGTAGCCTCATGCCACAGTCTGGACAGCTCTCTCCATCGTCTTCCTCATCTTCGTTGTCCCAGTCGTCGTGTGTATCCTGTTCCTCCTGAATTCCTTCCAATTCATCTTCTTCTCGGTCTCTCTCGCGCTTCGCCTCTTGCGCGCCTGCGCCGAACGTATCATCTTCTGCGATCTCGTCGTCAAGATCCGTTACCCTGAAGTCCTTAAGCACATCTTCCTGCCTCTTGAACATATTGCCAATATCTCTGCCGTTGGCTGTCTTGCTATTTCCAGCGGTCTCCGCCATGTTCGTCACGGCCAGATTGACCAGACTCAGGTTCCATCCAGCTTTTTCTGGGTGTAGTTTGCGGAACATGCCGATCAAAGCCTCTTTCACCAGCTTTTCTGCTAAACTATCTACACTTTCATGCAAGCCGAAGACAAAGTTTGGCAAAGGTGCAGAATGAGATATCCGCTTGAAAGACCGTGGCCGAGTGCCATCTGGAAGAAGTGCCTGTCTGGGCCGCGTGGTCAAGCGCAGTGTTTTCGGATGAGCGAGCCACTTCTTGCCCTCGGTCACCACAACCTTGGCTTCTTCCTCTGCATCATCTTCCGGAGATGCTGGCTCGACATCGTCTTCGTTGCCAAGAAGATCAATCCGCATTCGAGTGAGCAAGCTCACGGCCAGCGTGTTTAGCTCCTTGAGAACTTCGGGCAGAGTGTCCAGTCGTACATAGCTATCTTCGATGCTGATCTGGCGAGGCACGGTCCGCATCTGACTGACTTCAGTATCGTCGACTGCGTGCAAGAGGCACCAAATCCTCTGGCCAATGCCATGTTGCGATCCTGGACCAGTGAGCAGCTTCTCGAGCATCTCTGGGTTCATCTCAGAGCATTCTCTCGCCGTAGCGACGGTGACATGCTCCTTGGTGCCGCCATACACAAGTCCATGGTCGATCTCTGCTGGGCGATTGAGCACAAATTCCCTGATCTTCTGGGCGAGTTTGAATCCAATTCCTGGTATCTTGCCGAGTTCATGATCGCCAACGAATGACATGGCGTTGCCGCCGATTGTTCCAGCATCTGGCATCAACGTGGTCTGGTCTTTTGGTTTGTGAAGGTTGCCAACTAGTTTAGCCAAGAGTTTGTTGGTCGCGATTCCGACGGTGGCGCTGTATCCTTTATGCTGCTCGAGTTCGTGTCGCATATAAATTGCTAAGTGGCTGCCGAGGCGAAGTCGCAGTGTCTGTTCATCTGCGATCTCCTCAGCAGGAGAACGGTAATCTGTGGGATAGACATGGCCCGCCACTGCAGAAGCGTCAAAAGCAAATCCGAGCGTAGGATCCTCTTTCGAGATCTGGAAAAAAGAGTGCTCTAGGTCGTTCCTGTTCAGGATGTCCATGTTGTAGTCGACCATGTCAGTGACATCCATGAAGACCTCATCAAAGCCCAAACGCTCCACCTTGCCATTCCACGTGTACGCTTCAATAAACTTATAAAGTTCTTTGCTCGCGTCCCGGAATCGGCTTATATCTTCTCCCAACTCGATGATGACATCTGGACAGATTCGCCTTGCGTCGCGAATGAGCTGCAGCTTGTGCAGACCGCGACTCCGAGCTGTGTAGTTGCACGTAACGATGATCTGTTTTTGCTGTACCGCAAATGGAAGAGCTTTCAGACTCGGATTCTTGGCTTCAAAGACGGCCGCGTAGAAGCAGTCGTAATCCTGCGTGGCGTTGAAATATCAGTTGGATGGAACGACATCAAGCGGCATGCGCATACGTACGAAATGCACAATCACCCGATTGTCTTTACGTGGCGGTATCTTCCTGCTTTCCATCTTTCCCTCATCGTATTACATACCAGTCACTCCGAGATAGCAGTGAGAATGTCAGGGATTTTCGTGGCTCGTGAGGAGTCGCAAAATGAGAAGAGATGGCCAACTGCTGGTGGAGCGTTCACTTCAAGCACGCGTTTCGCGCTTGCTCGTTAACTTCAACAAATTCCGATACAGTAACACATTCAGTATCTTGATACACACCACCTCAGAATGGAAGATCATACAAGCTTAGAATCCCAATCAAGCGAGCACGGCATTTACAAAGCATCCAAGGATAAATCAAGAGTAAAGATTTTTCCCAATTACTGCACCACGACTAATTGCAAACAGTCACCGTTGATATGTCAAAGATCAAAACTTTGGTGATGCACGTTGTTGACGTGTTCTTCGACGAGCACGTTCACGTCAGTCCTGGTAAGAAGTCGGCTGAACTGCACATGTTCATGCCTTTCCATCACGTACCGATTTCTGTTGTCTAATATACAATTTTACATGCAATAAGCAGGCCTCTCAAGTCGCTCCCGGGCCATGCGGGTTAAAAATGACTCTTTACACAGCCATAGAGGCAGGATCGACTTCCACAAGCTTGTCTTCCGGCTTGCCCTCTCTCCTCTCGAGTAGTTTCCTCTCCTTGCGAGCCTGCATCTTGCGAATAGGGTATTCGTACTTGTCCTGCACCATACGTTCAATCTGAGCCTTCACCGAACGCTTGTGCATTGTCTCCAGCTCGGCCTCGACCGATGCAATCTCCTCTTCGGTCATAGGCCGTGTCCTCGTCTCGAGCATTGAGCCGGATTGTGATGAACCACCAACGCTCTTAACCTCCGAGCCGTCCGCCGCGACTTCTACTGTGTACTTCACAAACTTGTTCTTCAGCTCTGTTCTGACGTCCTCGAGCTTGTCGGCGAGGAGTCGAATTCGGTATTCTGACAGCTCTTGTCTGATCTTTTCCTTTGCAAGCAGTTCCTGTTTCGCCAGCGTGACCGGAGAGGGCGTCAAGGCACGCCAACCATCCTCGGTCAACATGATATACTTGTTGCGGGCGACACGGAACCTGAGTGGTGGGAGATCCTTAGATTGCTCCACCTGGAAGACATCGTCTTCGGCCAGGACTTCCGAGACCAAGGGCTCGGGCTCAAGGTCGGGATCAGCATCTTGCTCGAGTGTGAGTTCCGCGATCTCAGCATCGGGTATGGAAGCGGCAAGAACAGCCTCCGCGTCTTCTTCTTCGATGCGCAGCTCCTCGGGACTGTCAGGCAGACCCAGTGCTCTACGCTCTGCAGCGAATCTGTTCTTGACTGTGTTGGTCTGCATGATGGCCCATCTTAGCCACCAACCACTCTCTCCCAGTTCCCTAATCCTGGTCTCCTTCTCTCCAAGCAGATATTCGTCCAGACCGCCAAGCTTGTCCATCGTTCTCAGTACCCTCGAGCTGACCCTGACCTGCACATGCCTGTTAAGCGCCTTCGAGAATAACCTCTTCATCATAATATTGGGGCGCCATGATCGCCTGCTCTTGTTCTTGCCCTTGACTGAGACGTTGTTTCCAAAACGGATGCGCTGCTCGCCGTAGAGACCGCGACGAGACTGCTTGTACAATGTGGGAGGGCCATAGGGATATTCTGGCACGGTGTCTGCAAGGACCTCTGAATTGTTCCTGTCCCATTGCAGACTGGCGAGGCGGGGAGTGGAAGTCGAGAATGCCCTCCTCGCAGGGGCCAGCGTGCAGGAGCGGCGGAGTAGTGAGGCCATCGTGGCCGGATGTGTGCAGCGCGGTGTATGCAGCCGCAGTCGATGCTGGGAGGCGGGTCGAATGGGAGAGTGCCGGGGGGTGAGAGCAGTGTATAGCGCTGTGCTCTCAATGCGCTTCGCTTCTTGCCTCGCCGTCCTGCAGCTCGGGAGTGAAGTGGCTCTCCGCAAAAAGCGACCAGAAGGCCACATGACTCGCGCCGTCAGTGCAGTCTGAACAGGGTGCTACCTCACTGCTGTGGGATATTGGTGTTCAGCAGCAAATAATTGATTCTTCTCTCACACGCCTACAGTCATGGTGTCCAACTCGCTCTCTCAGCGCATGCGTAAGCTGCAAACCAAGCTGCTCTCCATTCGCCTCGGCTCCGGCGCATACGTCTTGCCCAAGGACATCAAGAGAATCCACCTTCGTTTCGCGCCCAAGATCAATGGCGGCCACATGGGACCCAGGTAGGTGTGGAAGTGCTCTTTCTACGTTCGATACCTTCTGACAATCGTCCCAGGATGTTCTGGCGCCACGAGCTCGTCCGCCTAAAGTTCCACAACCCTGCTATTCCAATGAGCATCGACCGGACCGCCGCACAAACCGACCCAGCCCTGCTCAGCGTTCACTACACCAACCCTGATGCCGTACAATCATCTTCATCTGCCACATCTGCGCCCGCCGCCCGCGACAGCACGACCAAGAACACTACACCTTCAGAAGCAGCTTCCACGGAGAGGGTAGAGACGATCAACATGACACACTCCAACAACACAGAGATTCTCGAAGCTTTCGTGCGGTTAACAAAGGCCTACCCTGTGGAGCCGACGGCGGCGGAGAAGGAGGAATTGGCCTCGCTTGAGGAGCAGAGAGTGAGGAGCGCTGCTGCATCGAAGCTGAGTGCTGAGGTTCGCGCCAGGCAGAAGAGGGAGAAGGAGCTGCTTGAGCAGGCTCGTGGCGACATTGCGGCCTCGCAGAGTGCCTAAAGGTCGGGGCCTGACATTATTGAGTGAGCATAGCATGGCGTTTTGAGGAAAACTGGATTTGGGGAACTTCATGTAACCATGATGGCTGTACACTATGATTTTCTTGATCTGTACTAAAACTATGATGCATCCGTGCCATTTGGACTAGCAAATCGCTCAAATCGCAAAACAAAAATTATAGGGTTTATGATACGGCTAGACCCTTCCACCAGGCAACTGCTCCCAACACGAAGACAACAACCATGGCATCGCTCACAATCGTAGTGTAAATGGTCGAGTATCTCCCAATGGTCCTGATCAGCTGTGCATAAGGCTCAGGAACGAAGCCACTGTTCGCAATTGTGGCAAGTATGCCACCTCCTTGCAGCTGGCCCTTCTCGACGAAATACCTTGAGGTCTGCAGTACCAGCTCGGCGGTTGCAAAGATGTAGAAAGGCTTGGCTCCAAGACCGTAGTTGACGTCCTGGATGAATGCGTTTTCGGTTCTGGCGAGTTTGGATCCGCTGAAGGTCGTGGTGAGAGCGATGTAGACAGCGATGATCAGGGCAGAGATGGCGTGCACGATGCGCCACAGGTATGCTGATCCAGTGGATGGTTGCTGTTGACCAGCCCCTCCCATTCCTCCACCTCCCATCATTGTGCTCAGCATCTGTGCCATCTGCGGGAGATCCTGACCCATGGCGTTTGGGTCGTTCGGGTCCTGTCCACCTTGCATGCCCAGAAGTTGCTGCATCATCTTCGCCATGGGGTCCTCTTCTCCACCACCCTGGGCCTGCTGAGCCTGTTGAGCCTGCATCTGCATCATAGCTTGCTGAAGTGGGTTTTGCTGTGCTGCGCCATCTCCTCTGGGTGTGCCGGTCTGAGACACATTCTTGGAAGTGTATGGGTGGTCCGAGATGTCGACCTCTTCGGGATCATCGTGGACGGTCGCAGCCTTTGGAACACTTGCAGTTGGAGGAACAACCGGTCCTCCAAGTGCCTCCTCGGGAGGCGCGATGCCACCATTCAGTCCCTTGATTTTAGCCAGGCGGTCTTCGCCAGTGGCTGCCATTTTGGCGTTGCGCTTCTCGCGGCGAAGGCGAGCTGTTCGCTGGTTCGGGGTCTCGTTTTCGGGAGCATCGCTGCTCGTGGTGGTGGCGGTGTCTGCCATTTTTTTTCTGCGAGAGGTAATCTCCTGTTGTTTTGCGTGGTGTATTTACACGTGATAACTTTATGTGTCGGCGCAAGCTGGATCGCAAGTGGAAAGTGGGATGGATGACTGTGAGGTCATGCCACATAATAGCTTAGGGTAGATACCCTACCAAATAATGCTTGGGGTTAGCCATATGTGTACGGACGACTTGTTTCGAGGTCAGAATATCGCAACACACCTATGTTAGCCGAGTTCACTCATCTGTCCCGACCTCCAGCATACTGCATGCCTTCGTGGTGGAGTCGTTGTGTTGCAGCACATGACGATGCCACTGTGACATGAGCCATCATGATCAAGTCCGATTCGAGCGTCAGCACCGCATCCTACAAGTACAACCACTACGCTGCTGACAGACTTCTATGTTCGCACTACCGATTTACATCTTTGTGAACACCAGAATCGATATACTGCACTTCTGTTCAATCATTCATCGTGACATATCCAATTGTCATTAGAAACCAACAACCAGGATACGAAGTGAAACGATGACACATCCTAGAGGCAATCGAAAACCACCGGCCACAAAGAAACCTCCCTTGACACATTTCCTGTGTCTACCTTTGATCACTCCTGTCTCGAAGCCCCAACTTGAAGCGAGTATAGCGTCGTTTCGACAAGACGTCGCTTCGGAACAACCGCAAGAAAGGGCTAGCGAAAATGGCGTCACCCGTATACAGCCCAAAGCTATTCGACCCGTGGGCGTAATGCACTGCACGCTCGGAGTGATGAGCTTGGATCAGAGTCGGTTAGAGAAGGCAATCAATTTACTTCGGAGCCTCGACATCACGCAATTACTCACCGATGCGGCATATGCGCCACCCGGGACCACCGTCGATCCGCAAGTAACGCCGAAGGAACCTTTGGCTAAAGATGAACCTTCAACTAAATATGAACGACCCATTTCTCTGCATCGGCCTGTCTCTCCATCTGATGGGCGTGGATCGCGAGCGAATGGACAGCCTATCAAGATCGAACTGAAAGGGCTTGTCTCGATGCACGACCCGGAGAAGACATCAATCATCTACATTGAGCCCCGTGACTCGTCCGAGCGACTGTACCCGTTATGCCTAGCATTACAAAACATTTTCAACAAAGAAGGCATCCTCGTCCCCGATGATAGGAAGCTCAAGCTGCACGCAACGCTTGTCAATACCATATATGCAAAAGGAAGGAAGTCGCAAGGTCACGGCCCGAACGCCAATGCACCACTGAAGATTGACGCCCGTGCCCTGTTGGAGAAGTATGTAAGTTTCGTTTGGGCTGAAGATGTAGTGCTTGATAGGATTGCTATCTGTGAGATGGGTGCTAAGAAGCGAATTGAGAATGGCGAGGTTGCAGGCGAGGAGTACACAGAGGTCGCCAGTGTGCCGCTACTGGCAGGCTAGAGTAGCACGGTTGCTGGGATGACTGTAATTATCGTCTCAATGGCAATGGCATACGCACCTATACCAACTCCTGTGACTTCTGATACTAGCATACCGGATAGCCAGAAGCAATGTATCAATGGCTTGCATGACGATTGAATCACCCATACCCATACCCATACCCATACCCACAGAGCAGGAAATAAGGCTGGTTGGATGTTCACGACTCTGGACACAAACTTAACGCGTCTAGTCGCTGCGTTACTCAGATGTCAACCCTGTATAATCTGAGTGATACAAGTAGGCACATCAGGTTGTTTGGGAAATTACAAACTTTTCATTCAATATCTCGATGTTTCAATAAATAATCGTTCCATGGTATTCCCGAATCCAATATTGTGGTGTGATTTACAAGTATGTTGGTGTTGATGTTTCTTCGAGCAAGCGACTCAAGATCAGGCTGGTGTGCTTCTTGCCTTGCGGCGAGCTCAGCTGTAAATCGCAGCATACGCGTAGATTCATCTGTCTTTTCGCCAGAATGGACAGGCCCAAGGTGCTTACTGCTGAGCAGCGGGGGCAGGAGCGGCAGTGCGGCGGGCGGCTTGTCTTCCCCTGTATAAGTTGTTAGTACTTGCACGATAGAACTTGCAGGAAATACATGGGAATACGCACATGATGTTGCGGCTGATGAAAGAGACACCAATCATGAAAGCCCAGCTGGGGATCTTGGAGAAGCCCCAGATAGCGTATCCGACAGGAATGTTGAGTCCGTACTCAGCGAGAGGGCCGTTGAAAGGGTGGAAGAAGCCCTCGTAGGGTGCGGTCTGCTTGTATGTCTCTTGAAGGTGAACAGCGGCGACCTCGGCGGCGCTGATGGTGGTGCGGTTGAAAGAGATGGCGCGAACAGTGGTAGCGGGGGTGCTTTGGTCGGCGAGCGGCTGGGGGAGCTGGATGTGCAGGACACGAGGAGGGCTGACACCCCAGGCGTTGCAGAGGACACCATCCTGGTCGCAGTTCAAGTAGGCGAGGTGAGGAGGGTTGGGGGTGGCGGAGAGGAGAGCCACGCTGCCGTTGAAGGCCTCCTCAGGACGCTTGCATAGGCCAAAGCATGTTGCATTGCCGCCAGTGACGAAGACCATCCATTCCTCGATGCCGGGGCTGGCTGATGCGGCGCCGGGCACGATAAGCTCCTTGTGGTTGGCAAGAGTCAGAGCAGGCACCTGAATGTCGGCGACCTTCGCAGTGGCGGCGTTGACCGGGTTTGGTATCGAAGACGGCGCGGCGGGGATGGCAGAAGAGGCAGTCTCGGAAGCCTGTGCGAACCAGCCCTTGACCTGGCCAACGACGTCGTCAAGAAAGGGGATCTGCTGCGCGACGGAGAGCGCCGGCAGGGCGAGGAGCACGGAGGAGGCGCGCATGTTGTGTTTTGTGTATGGTGTGGTGGGAGGTTTGTCGTCGCGACTGTGGTGCTGTGGTGGTGGAGATGGATTCGATGGGAGGGACAACTGGCGCAAGGGCTCAAATGACGGCACTGTGCAGCGAAGCAAAGCTTGGGCGAAGGAGCTATATTATCGGTGAGTATAGTCGAGCTTGCGGCAGTTTCAGGACGATGGAGAGACTTACGGTGATGAAGAAGGATGAAACGAACACAAGCAGGGTCTGGTATTCCGCACGTTGGTGATGTGAAGAGAGAAGGGATGGGATCGATGGCGAACATGCTGCTGGTCCAAGCGTAACTAATATACAATGGCTCCCCTCTCCCTAGGCAACGCGACTCGAACACGTTCAACCTCAAATATCAGATAGACATCTACAACTCTTGCCCAGAAGTAAGCATACAACTTTGGGGATCTCATACTGGGTACTCTATCAGTATGAGACGTTATCGCTTACCATTGGAGCGCCGGCAGAGACTCACAAGTATCCCAGTCTTGGTGATCTAGACCGTGGCTTCGACATCGCCATCGCCATGCGCGACCAGTCAACACGACACAACGAGCGTGGCTGCATCCATACCCATACCTTACAGATCTCTGCATCTTTGCGATCCACCTCAGAATCTATGGATGCTACCTGGTCGCAGTCGTGGAATCGCAGGGACTCATGTATGCAGACAATGTCCAAGTATCGAAGTTTGTGCATATATATGAATATGGGCTCGCATCTCAACGTTTGGTAAGGCAGGAGCATCGGGACATTATGGTTCATCACACCTTCCTCCACTTGACGACCGGTGCAAACTTCACATTCACATCCGCATCCACGTTGGTGGACCAGACAGAGCCGGTTTCAATGTACATGTTAGTCAGCTCGGGCGAATTGTACTCGAGTCTCAAGCGCTCCACGTTGAAAGGGCTGGCTGACTACATCAGGACATCAGGACTGTATATCTCTTGATAGCCATGATGTGAAGTGGTACACGACAGTCGATGTCAAGGATCTGTTTCGTTGGCAAGGCTGAGGCCAGACGCATCAACTGGGTTGCCTTGTACGCCTAGAGCGATGGAGCGGTCATCAACCTGCTTGACCGAAGTATCTGCGCGACTATTATTGGCGCTATCTGCAAGCACGTTGTTGCATACAATAGTGTCTTCTGCAGGTGAGCTCGTCACGAAAGCTTCAGTTCTGCAGGTCTCAGTGACGTACATGGCTGTATGCACGTCCACGAGTATCAATACCGCTGCAACGAGCTGGCACCAAAAGGGTGCGGCAGCTCCAATACTAGTCGAGCACACGCATAGTGCAATCATGCAAGAGACGTTCTCGACGTTCTCTTGCCTTCTCCCTGCACACCACCTGCAGTGTCACTGCCGCTGCATTGCAGTAGCGTCATGACTAGCCAGGGAAAGCTCGACAGATTGATGAAGACGAGTAGTACAGGCTGTATGTAGGCGTTACCCTCATGCTGGTTGTTCTGTCGTGAAATATGGTGACGCAGTATGTCTCGACTGGATTGCTCTGCGATCCTCGCAAGAGTGGGCAATTTTGTTCGTCCTCTTTGGGGTGAGGACTACGCTTCCATGAATGATGATTAGTGGCAGCTGTACCTTGCTCATCTATATTGAGAACGCAGTAGAACGCGCTACAGAATGATGTCTGATAGCTGTAGATCAGGTTTCCACCAAGTGGGTTACCTTCAAAAAGAACCAGATGCAACGCCCGCCCGCGGTACGGGAAAATGCTGTGTTGTACCACAGTACCGACCCATCGATCGTGACCACGTGGACCAGCACAAGGTGTACTGTACACTGTACAAGCCGTCGGCCGCTGATAAGATCATGATCTAGAGAGTGCGTTGACACACCCACTGCTTTCGCACCACTGCCTTGAGTACGGTATCTCTTGCCAAGGTGCCCACGAGCCTCTGTCCCGTGTTCCACGGAGACAGGTCCAGCGAAGGGCAAAGGCAAAGTCGCAGTGGAGATCTTCTACCTTGAGCCGCGTGTGCGTTGCGAAGGAGGCGGAAAATTGGGTTGCACTCTCCATGTTCAGCGGAGGGTGGCTGCCTGTCAAAAGTATGTATCTAAAAACATCATCCTCACAGCAAAGTAGAGTCGCCCACTGCTATTACTTAGCGACTGTGTATCTGTGCCTCAGTCCCAGATTCAGGCTATCCAACAACTACTACACCCGGCCCCACATAGATGCGATAACAGATTCCACCTCCACTGCATCGCAGCGGCTACCACCCCACAACGCGCATTTACTACGCGCACGGTGCTCCGGTGATACGTTCATTGTCTGTCGAAGGTTCAGCTCGCTCATGTCGTATCTTGAAGATAGGCACGACACAATTCAGGCCGGAACGACAATGCTCCGCCACCGTGACGCGTTCTTGTACCAGAGGCCAAGTCGATATCCGGTCGTCGTTCCGTCCAGCACCCGGCAGGCTGGGCAAGAAGTCAGTTGTCGCCGCACATTGTCCCCATGCACAAGTGTTACCACCTCATGCCTCCTCAAACGGCCTGCCCTACAGACATATTCACAGCGATGGATGCGGGG
>Ga0265797_10011163_pt1 | contig 11314 bp, 9 predicted proteins | sample P2T30metagenome_FD_192433 | JGI IMG/M metagenome (GOLD analysis project Ga0265797, IMG submission 192433) | Plant litter microbial communities from East Loma Ridge, Irvine, California - P2 T30 | ecosystem: Environmental > Terrestrial > Plant litter > Unclassified | place: USA: California... | reverse complement strand
GGGTGTGTTAGTAAGAAAAAAACGGGGTTTTTCTTTTTGTGAGGATGGAAAGTTTGAGACTTACGAGACGGCAGTGTAATAGAGGGGTCGGTAGAGGACGAAGAGGACAATGTTGGCGTATGCAGCCCATGTCTCCGGTATTACGCCGAGGACACCGATGGTGGTGGCGATGGTGACGAGGAGAGATAGGGTGAATGTGGTACTTGTGTTGTCGAGTAATAGGCCGATAAAGGGTACGGACAAGACACCGCCTACGGGCAGCGCGACGTCGAAGAAGTTGTTAATTTCCACTGCCTTGTTGTAGTCGTGAAAGAGGTAGGTGTATTGTGTCCGGATTGTGGCGACAAAATAGTTGATTCGTGTCATTTGCAGTACGGTGAAGAGCGTGATGAGTATGAACCAAGGTGTACGGATCTGTTCGCGTGCTGTGCGGCCGTGAAGGGCACCCCAGACACCGGATGTGTTCTTTTTCTTCTCTTCCTCTTGCGCTTGCTTCTGGCCGTCCTTGGTGCCGAGTAGAGAGGTGATTTCGCTGACTATGCTTTCTCGGCGTACGCGACGGGCCTCTCGGATGCTTCGAACAGTGGCTGCATCTTCGATTTCGTCGTCCGAATCGTGTATAACCTGCTCGTCTTCTACCGTGGTAACAAGCTCACCGACTGTCTTGTACGACACCGAGGGCATGAAAAGGACCTGCACGGCGAGGATAAAGGCTGGAACAATAAGGTAGATGAGGAAAAACTTCTTGACCGAGAAGTTGCCATCTGTGCCCTGGTAGATCAAGCGGTAAATCAAGAAGATGGCGCTCGAGGTATCGAAAGCTCCAGTGAGCAGGGCCAGGATAAGGCCAGAGTATTGCGGGAACGTGTTACTGAGCTGAAAGGACGAGATGAAAATGAACGGTCCGCCCAGAGCCAAAAACAAGTAGCCGGGAATATATCTGCAAAAGTTAGCGTGTACCCGCAGGAGCTGTGCCGCCAAACTCACCCATCCACAGGAAGCTGGCGTGCAAAAGCGAAAAGCAAGGCGCCGATTGTAATCGATGCCGCACCAGTGATTCCGCATACTCGTGGTCCGAAGCGATCGAGAATCCAGCCAACGGGCAGCGCGACAACATTCGTGGACACGGCGGCAATGGTGAACATGAGGTTCAGTCGAAGCTCCTGTTCGTAGCATACATGCACGTCCTTTTCGAGTTCCTCTTGTGTGCAATAATCTCTGTATACGCCTTCCTCGAGTAGTACGGGTTTTATGGCGGCGTAACCGAAGACGACGCCGGCAGCAAAGAGGCAGTAGATGACGGCGAAGAAGACCTGGACTATACGACATCAGCATGTGCACCGTTGTAGTTCTAGTGCTATACATACGCATTCTTTTCCACTTGGGCACCTCAAAGGCACCTATGGTTGGCTCCTCGCCAGTCTGTTCGGTCCATGTTCCCACAGGATTGAAGCTCATCTTTCGGTGTCGCGAGTCTGGGCTCGCCTCTCTGCTCCAGGGCTCATGCTCCTCCATGGCCGTGACGCGTTGGGAGAGCGACATGGTGGGCAATTGGTGCTCCTCTTCTTACAATATGCCCAATGCACTCCCTTTCAAGTGGCGACTGTGGTTGCAGTCCCGACGCGCTCTGTGGACGGTGGCTGAAGAATAAGTTGAGACGAGCTCTAACAGCAGCCACAAAGTTCGTGAAGCAGCAATCAGTCAGCCAAACTACCTCAGCAAGAGCCGCAACCAGGAGTACTTTGCGCAACGGAACAGACGGGCGTCGGGGTCATATATGCGCAAGCGCGGCATTGGATGGCGTAAAGCGGGGACGGTCTGGCTTACAGCCGGCACAGGTGCAGGATGATCTGGGTTTCGCGTGCGCGCGTGATTCCAAAAAGCACGGCTCCTTGGCTGCTTGAATATCTATTACGCTGTTGTACCACGTGTCAAGTGTCGGCGAGCGGTTTGCAAGGCCACTCCCGATGACTTGATGCTCGTTTTGTGCATTGCGGCTTGAGACTCGATTCTTGCTGCTGTTGCGACGTCTTGCTGGAGGCTCCATGGGTGAAGGTTGCCGATTGCTGCAGCCAATAAGTGGACGACTCAGCCGCGGACAATGGAGCTTTGGTAGCCCTGAGGACCGTGCACACGGATGAGCCGCCGAAGGCACATGAAATTTTCCTCTCCTCCTCTTTCGCACCTTCGCTGAACGCCGATGCACCATGGCTGCTCCCGCTCCCTCTGCTACAGCAAATCCACGGTCTGGAATCTCGGATGTGGTTGCAGAGATTTCGTCCGTGTGCAGACGGCTTGCATGTTCCCGTCGGAGAGGTTGTGTCTTCGCCTTTGTTTCCATGTCTTCATTACTCAAACATTGGAACCCTCAAACTGCGTATGTTGTTGTGCTTGAGTCAGTCCATACCAGAGATTGCGATTACATTATTTCCAGTGTATATACGATCGCTTCCTTTCTTGCGAATGACGTGCTCGGCTACATGCCTCCTGCCATGTCAAAGAAGCAAACGCACATGTTGAACAGCGAGTTATATATCCATCTGCAGCCGACATAGTTTCACATAGACAGTCATCCCACAACCGCATATTCTTGGAAGAATTGACAATGAAGACGGCGCATCAGACCTCGTTACGCCATCTCCCTTCAGTCTACCACCATTATTGAGTCTGCTCTAGACTAGAACACTCCCGTATGAGAGCAGACAGGATACAATGCTCTTAATAAAGGGACCGACTTGATGGTTCAGCTCCTCGTCGTTGCCAGTGACATCATTGTCACGTGTCACATCTAAGCCTCGGCATCGACTGGCACTCAACACAACCACAATATCACTACCAAAATTCGACTCCCTGGCGTTGGCGACTCGAAAAGACCGAATTGGGAGTAAATGTAAACAAAGAGAGTTTGAAGAATAGATGATTGTTCTAGATGGAATGGCTTTCCGCGGACCCATTCAACACGAGACGCAACGCGTAATCGTTGCTTGCCAAGATGATCCAGGAACCGCCAACCACTCCATTTCCTACTTCCACCATCACCCAATTACGTCTACTCGACAGCGATGCGAACGGATATGGAGCCCTTGGTGGTCTGTGCGACAATCAAGTCGTGGTCATACCAAATGTCGTCCTTGACAGTGTCCACCAGCTTTGCACGCGGGACAACGTCAAGGACCATGTGCGCACACATAATGTACAACTCACAGTACGCCAGTTGTTCGCCGATGCAGCTACGGGTACCCTTTCCGAACGCGATAAGCTTCTTTTGCAGCGTGTAGTTTTGCGATCCATCTTCCAATAACCATCGTTCTGGAAGAAACTCATCAGGGTCGGGAAAAAGCTCAGTGTTCCAGTGGTTGATCATGGATGTCATGCCAATGGGTGTGCCTCTTGGAATCACCCAGTCTGACTTGCCGTCTGCGGATACATAGTGCAGGTCCTCATGAGTCGCAATTCTGGCCGAACGGTGGGATACGCCAGGCATCATACGCAGACACTCTTGCAGGACAGCCCAGAAATACGGAACTTTTTCGAGCTCGACCCATTTGATCGTACTCGAAGTAATGCCGGCTTGTGCAAGGTCCATCCTGAGTCTCTGGGAGACTTCAGGTTTGGCGAGTGCCCAGTATGTGAAGACGGTGAGTATGGCCTGGTGTTTGTGTTGTTAGTACTGAAGATCGCACCCCTAAAACTCCCCCGGATAGCTTACAGCAGTCGTTTCGGTACCGGCCAACAGGAAGTTGAAGCCCTCGCCCGAGTATCGGTACTTCTCCTCCTCCGACATGGATTTGTCTTTGCCCATCACTTCCGCAAATACACGTCCGTTGTCGGGGTTACTCAGAGCCTGACTGATGTACTGGGGGATGGTCACGTTCATAATCCTCATAATAGTCTTGACGTCTTCCCCCAGGTAGTCGGCCATGAACGGAAGGGCCTGCGCCATCTTTCGGCCCAAGGCATTGTGTCGCATCATGTATGCACTCTTGAAGAAGGATTTGACCCATGTCGCGAAATTGGGCTCCCAGCCTTCCTGTGCTACGAAACCCATGGGCTCACCGAATGCGTACTGAGAGATGACGTCGGCAGTATAGCAGTTGAAGGCTTCCTTGACGTCGAATGCACCTTTACCGGCCGAAGCCAGCATCTTATTTGCCACCATGGTCGCAAACTCGTGCACCTCACCCTCCAACTTTAACATCTGTTGGCGGGAGAAGAACTTGCTCAACGGGGCCTTGCGCTGACGATGAAGCTCATGATTGACGGTGGAGAAGCCGGTGACTGAAACAGGTCCCGCCCCACCAGTGTTCAGTTGATGCTGCCACTTATCCCGAATGCGTCCCGGTCCAGCGTAGATCTCGTCAGTAAAGGCAGGGTCAGCGCAATGCAGTTCGTCTGGGTTGATGCGCACGATAGGACCATATTGCTCGTGCATCTGCGCGATAGCTTTGCCATATCGGCCAACCAGCCACCAGTCGTAGTATGCTTCGTAAAGGTACGACGCAGCGGCGATCTTGGGCCCAGGGAACCGAGCGAGGGGGTGATATGGTGAGATGTTGTAAAGCGCAATACCGACTCGATAGCCAATCCAGAGCGCGCCCAGCCAAGCGAGGCTGGCAAAAGAGAAGGTCGACTTTAGGCCAGACGAAAGGCCCGATTGCTCGTCCATGTTGCCGGTGTTGAGCACTCTAGCGATGCACAACTGCACAAGAAAAGAGCGAATGGCTCCATCAAATTCCAGCGAGAGGTACGGTATATATTAAGCTGACACAAACTACGCTTCTGATATCTCTGTAGGGTCGATCCCCCCTCTTCGTAATTGCTGGATTTTGCGACAGTACCGCCATTGGCGATAAGCCGATGCCTTGCATACCACGTGCCGAACTTTGACCGGGCTACCACGCTTAAATTTTCTTTCGACGCGGTGTGATTGGCGTCCACGGCTCTTAATAATCCACGGACCACATCGGAGCGTTGAAAACCCTGAGCGCGGAAGTGCACACCATCTCCGCAACGGGGGTGGAACTGTCATGTTGAGTCATGTCCTGGCCGACGTTCTGCCAATGTACGTCCATAGTCAAACACCAGCGCTATCCTTGTCAAGGAAGCTACGCAATGTCCGGACAATGCTATTGCAAGAGAAAGAAAAAAAGACAAGCGATCTGCACCCTATCCGCATTCAGCAAAATACTAAAATATCCTCTCGTTTCGCCTGCTGCCCTGGAAGAACACGAGTCGACCACAGTAATGCATCTCCAACGCTCTGGAGACGACGGTGAGGCTTTGTGTTCGACTAGGATAGCTGACCACTAACGGGGACGGAATGGTCGCGTCACGGTTAGGGCATCCGGCTCTGTATTCTTGGCACGACGGCAGCTCCCAGGCTAGACTGTTTCACTATCAGCTCCTCGCTACCCACTGCTGTCTGCTTACGGCGGAGAGATGTTCTCCGTCGCAGCCCAAGCTGGTCCTGCGATCCAGGCTAACGATGCCTCATTACGATCGTCAGCACGCCTAAGCGATCCTGCACGTATTCTCGGGTGAACTCAGACCCTGCACTCAATCCTTCGACCGTTGTGGCAATGATGTTAGAGAGGGTGCTGGCAGACAGGGTGCGGAATCCGCCTCGCGGTTCTCTACTGTATCCCGTCATGCGTGCTTTGATCAACGAAAATAGGATCCCTGGAGATAGCCGCCAAATGCCCAGCTTGCTTCTGGTTCTTGACAAAACTCCTTCACCTCCGACCCATTGCCGTGTCCATTGCTTTGCGCCTACTTTGACTTGAACACCAGTTTCCAGAGGCGGGCTCCACCCTTTCTGGTTCTGTCTGCTGCCTTGTATCTTATCGTCATTCACTGCATCGGCTCTGTGCACTTCCGATACGCGATAACATGTTGGACACGATCGACTTGCCCATGACGAGGAGTTCTCGTGACTCGCTCATAGCAATATCATGTTTGTGGCTCGTTCTTGCAGGGACTATAGGGCTTCGATTTCATGGACGCATACGAGGACCCGGTTTGGCACTGGATGATCTCTTCGCCGGTTTTGCATTCGTACGTTGAGCAAGTCCAGAGTCAGTCGTCACTTTTGCTTACATGTACCTCCAGATCTTGACCTCAAGCACCATCGGCCTATGTGCTACAGGTAAAATTCCAGTTTGAAGCAAAGCAACGAGCATAACACTAATCGTGGTAGTATACTCTATCGGCGTGGGCTACGACTTCTTTCCCTCAAGCGAAGATTTTCCCAAACGTGAGTACATCCATACCGACAACCATTTCCCAAGAGAACGTACCGTCTAATTCTTGTTTTCACAGTCGTTCACAACCTCCCTTATATCATGCAGATAACTTTTGCGTTCACTCTCATCTACATCTGGAGTCTGGCCGCACTCAAGCTTTCCCAATTGGCCCTCTACCACCGCGTCTTCGCCCTCCAGCTGCGCATACCGGTCTACATTGTTAGCGGCATAATCGTTGCATGGGCCCTCGTCTTCAACTTTGTCTTCATCTTCCTCTGCGATCCAATCTCCCAGCAGTGGACCATTGAGCGCGTCGGGCACTGCATGGACCAGATGTTGTTGCTCAAGTTCCTGATCCTGTCCAACATGGTGACGGATCTCATGATCGTGGTACTACCCATTCACAGCGTGTGGCAGTTGCAGATGCGGAAGACGGAAAAGTTTGCTGTATTGGCTTGTTTCGGATTGGGTCTGGCTTGCGTGATTATTGGTATCGCGCGCATCATTCTTGTCTACACCATTGGTATGTTCACACGCCTCTGATGTTCGCTATCCCCCTTCTGGAGACTAATGTTTTTGCAGACCTTATCGGCAACCTCACGGGAACATCAGGCACCACCTTTATGCTATGCTCCATCGAGTTGATGCTGGCTGGCCTGTGCATCAACATCCCTATGTTGCGCCCCTTTTACCTTGCATGGCGTAGGAGGTACAAGGAATCGTCCATGGGCAACAGCGCCAGCGGTCCAGGCACTGGAAGAGAGCCTGGCGCAAACCAGCAAAGGCCAGGGCAGTACACGCAGTGGATGGAGCTAGTGAGTTTAATCCTAGAAACACGAAAAGAGATCGACATGATATACACAAAAAACTAACGTTATGCAGGCTGACAAAGACATGACAAACATGACCGTCACCGGCGATGACGCGAGCTCCGAGAGAAAACTGACTGCAGAACCCATACCATTCGATGCCATACAGGTATCCAAGGACTTTCAGGTCACGCGTCAATAAGGTTCTGCTTTTGTATATGAGCATCTTTTTTTATTTCCTCCATCGCAAAATTTGCCCACCAACAAAGTGGGATCTTGCGGGTACCGGGCCCGCCAACTTAGCGGTGCAGCCGTGAATGACGGTCAGCTGACACAGCACGTACCTGAGTGTGTGTCCGCTCTTTTTTTCTTTGCACCATACGCTTCACGCACATCTTGTCAGGTACCTCTCACTGCACAATTCACGACAACACGCTATGAAAGAAAAAGGAGGTGACGAGGGGCTGTGAACTTGTACCAACATACCACGCATAACGAAATCGAAGCTAAGTAATGTAACGGCCAGATACCAATCACATGTACAAATGTTTACTTTCGTTTTTTTTTCCTCCCCACCCTTCTTACCGTGGACTCGCTCTGAACAACCACGCCTTGATGCCCTCTGTATGTCTCCTGGGCAGGCCCTGCCACCTCGCTTCATCATACGTGGCGTCCAGCGCCTTTAGTAAGTTTTGGGCCTTCCTCAGCGCCACCCTCTTGGCCCCCGCCCAAGGTGTCTTGTCGATAAACGCATCCACTTCCCCCAGCAGCTCCATGCGCCTATCCCTGACCTCCTTGCCATCCTCATCTTCCGCCTGGCAGAGGTTACACAAGCACTGAAACCCCCATGTCCGGTCCAAGAAGCCCTGCCTGGTCGTGTAGTCAAGCGAGGCATCGTACGGGTGAAAGATTTCGTCGCCGGCCTTGATGTCCTGCGTGGCGCGAATGATGAGCAGGTCGCCAGCGAATTCCTTTGCCGTGTTTGCGAGGCAGGAATGGTTAATGTAGGCGGCGTGTATCCACACCCCCGTGCTCGCATTCCGCGCGCTTTCCTCGCCAAACTGGCTGCCGGGCCCAAAGCTATTGCGCGACATGATGTCGTGGACGCGGAAGATGTCGACGACGGGCCCGTCGTCGTTGACAAACACGTTTGCCACGTCACCCGTGTAGTCGCCAAAGAGGTCCATGAAGCCGTCTGTGAGCGAGGGCTGGTTGAGGCATTTTTGCACCAGCGCCTTTGCGAGGCCGACGGGGGCGACGCGGATCCTCGAGTCGCGTACGTCGTACGTCATGGCGGTTAGCGAGTCGGGTTCGTGGCCCCAGACGACGCAAAACGCCTTTTCGCACATGACGATGGAGCCAGAGGGCATGTCGCAGGTTGCGTAGAGGCCGCGGCCTTTGCCGGGACTTTGTTTGACCGTGGTGTTGCGGGTAAAGTTTCCGGCGTCGATGCGTGAGCGTGCTTTGGAGAGGGAGGTGCGGATCTTGAGGAGGTCGTAGGATCCGGTTTGTTCTTCGCGGAGACGGGCTTCAATCTTTTTGAGTTGGGCTTTGGCGTCCTTGTCGTCGGGCGTGAGGCTTTGTTGCTGTTGGAACAAGTCTTTGGCTGAGAGCCAGCGGCCTTGGCTGTAGGCGGCCATGCCCGCTCGGTAGAAGGCTTTGCTGTCTAGTTCTTTGGACTTTTGGTCCTCTTTGCCGGTTAGGGAGGCGCGCGCGTCCGTCTGGACTTGGTCCAACCGGCCCAGCAAGAGATTAACGTAAGCGCGGTTGCGGTAGATGTCGCGCGCCAGATCCGGGTTCGAGTCTGATACGATGCTCTGCGTTGCGATTGCCAGGCCCGCAGAGTACTTTTCATGTGCCACTGGAAGGTCCTGCTTCTTGAGGGCGTCGTTTCCCTGCTTCTTGAACCTAGTTGCCGCCTTCTCCGCCGCCGCTGTGTCGTCGAATTGCTTCAGGTTTAGAATATCCTGACTGCAAATGACCAAGTCGGAGGGATGGTCGATCCGCAGTGTAGGCTCCCCCTGTTCAGTCAGTGTAAAGTACGGTTCCTTGATGACGAAGAGCTTGGTCGATTCCAGTATATCTTCGCCATAGCGGGATTTGTGCAGCAGAATTTCCAGACGCTCGGAATCGCTTCCATCTTCATCCTGCACCATGGTCCACGAGCGAGCCACGAGCGTAACTACAGGGCTCTCCCGCTTAACCACTAGCTTACGGCCTCGATGGTGCGTTTCCATGCGAAGCTCCGACATTTTCATCGGCTCGAGCTCAGACACTGGCACTTTACATGGTGGATACGGCTGTCCCACTCCGATGGCGGGAATCGTGCTCGCGGTTTTGCCTTGGGTTTGCAACAAATCCGGATCCGGTGCGCCGCCCATATCGGCCATGAGGGCGGCGCCGGTGGCTTGTTGGTGGGCCGCTACCTTGTCTCTTGGTACTTTTGGGCTGCCATGTTGTTCAGAGCACTTTTTTATTCGCTCCTCAACTGTGTTTTGGATGCGCTCCGCCTCTTTCTCCGTAAGGTAGATGGTGTTGTCTTCTCGTTGAGTGCTTGCCATTTTGAAAACTCTCTACGCCTCGGAAACGAATCCGTTGCCCCTCCAAAAAAATGAATGCTGCTCTTGCTGTTCTTTTCTCGTCTTGTTACTGTACTCTGCCACTTTTTTTTTTGAATGATCCTATGCAGTGACTTGGACGTATCTGAAAACCAGACAACAAAACCGTTCAAAATACATGTGCCGCTCCTGTAATTAGAAACAGGCCCATGCAGAGCTTGAAACGAGAGTCTTACCCTTGGGGAAAAAAAATAACACAATGAATATTCGTCAATGTCAAGTACCGCTACAACTCAACGCCTGGAGAAAAAAAAGGACGAATGTGGAGGGGCTCCAGCTAGTGGAAATTTGTTATCGATAAAAAGCGGGGCAAAAAAAAGCGAACAGCCTGAGAAGAGACGCGGAAGTAGCAGCCGCTGGTCTCTTTAGCTCCTACACCAGCCACAAGTAAAAACATCATTATCGTAATCATTATTGTTAACAACAGTGAAAACAACAAGTCCTTCCCAAATAAAGAAAAAAAAATACCCTCATCATCACTACTTCCACACACTCGAGCTCTCTGCACCCGCCCTCTTCCCCTCCTGATACGTCTCACTCAACCCCCTATACAGCGCCTTTACCCTCTGAATCTCGGCCAACATGCTCGTCCTCGTGCCTTGATCCTGCACGTCCGCCACGACATCGGCAAAGCTCCTCGCAGTAAAGAACTTGTTCGTCCTGTTATACAACGGTCTCGATTGCATACTCTCTTCGCTGTCCCCGGGGCCTTTTACCCTAAACACTTCCTGCAGGATATCAATGTCGTACGGGATGCCAAAGAGATCGCGGCTGTCTTCGTAGGTGAATAGGTAGTAAAACTCGTTGAAACCGGCCCAGGTGATGCCGCTCAGGCAGAGCGAGCAGGGCTCGTGTGTGGCGAGGAAGATGCAGTCTTTGGCTGGGTGGGGCCGTGTGGAGGGGTCGGGGAAGTCTACGGTGCAGAATTGCTGGATGCAATTTATTTCGCCGTGGAGTAGGGGGGAGATGCGTTCGTTGTTTGTGGCGAGGGTGTAGGGGGTTAAATGTTTGCGGGAGAGGATGGCAGCGCCAAAGAGCTTGGAGCCGGATGAGACGCCTTGTTTTGTGAGGGGGATGATATGGTCTTCGATTGTGGACAGGAGTTTGGAGACGAGTTGGTCGGGAGGTGGTGTGGTGGACATTTTTGTGATTGTCTTTTTATGCCTGGATGGAAGACTTGGTCTGCGGTGAGATTGGGAGCCCTGGCTGGAATTTTCTCAGACTGGAAAAAAATGGGGGGGTTATACACTGTAAATTTCGTCCTCGGTCTGTTGGTCCTTTTATCGGGTTATCCAGATGCTGTCGTTTCTTCGGAGTCGACCGGTGGCTGTCGGTGCGGGGCCTGCCGATGTGTTTACAGCGGGGCGCTCCCGTCTTCACATTCAGAGTGTGCATCTCACCCATTACAGTCATGGTATTACTCATCAAATGCACCTTGATTGATAGCTAGTATTTTAGATGCCAATAAACCGGGTGGTAGTTACAAGCGAATTTTACGTATTGCTCCTTGCTTCCAACCGCATGCGACTTGAACTACACCTCGTCATTTTGAAATGACAAAGCCAGTTGACAAGATGGAATATATCACATGGGGTTTTCAATACCTGCATCATCTGGCTATAAGATACAGCCAGAAATAATTACA
>Ga0265797_10011161_pt1 | contig 11315 bp, 10 predicted proteins | sample P2T30metagenome_FD_192433 | JGI IMG/M metagenome (GOLD analysis project Ga0265797, IMG submission 192433) | Plant litter microbial communities from East Loma Ridge, Irvine, California - P2 T30 | ecosystem: Environmental > Terrestrial > Plant litter > Unclassified | place: USA: California... | reverse complement strand
AAGACGGCTTGATCCAAAGGTGTGACCGCGTGCTGACGATCCCTGACGTCGCCGCCCTACGATACGCGGCCGGTTTCGATCCCAGCTATTTGTATATGCACCGGCATATTGATGCCGCGGCTCGTCCTAAGGCAGACGCGGCATGACACGGAATAATCTGCGCTCAGCCATAACGTCGAACTCAGTCGACAAAGCACGCCGCACGCACCGAGATCATGACCTGCTGCTTCGCGAAACCAACCACCGGTGCAGCAACGATCTACAGCTCGTGGTCAGCCTGCTCGCACTACAAAGTCAGCGTGCGACGAACTCGGAAGCACGTCAGGCGCTTACCGATGCCATGGAGCGGGTTTCCATACTTGCCCGCGCTCGCAGTACCATGCACGGCGATCAGAAGCCGTCGATAGAGGCTGCCCTACGCCAAGTCTGCGAAGCTTTGCATGCGCAGGCGGAGCCAAGGTCCATTCTCGTCTCGCTACAGGTCACCGATGACGTCGACGGGCTTACGCAGAATGAGGTCACCACTCTCGCTCTTGTCGCCAACGAGCTCACCACGAATGCGATCAAGCATGGCTATAAGGACGGCAAGGCCGGCCACATTCGTATCACGCTTGGCCGGACACCTGGCGGCGACGTATCGGTGATTGTCGACGATGACGGGCTGCCGTTTCCTGAACTCCAGCGGCCTAGTCATAGCGGGCTAGGTCTTGGGTTAGTCAAACGGCTGACGGCCTCGATTGGCGGTCTTTTTATCCCGCCCGAGGCAGGATCCAAAGCGTTCGAGCTTCGCGTTTCTGAGAAACTGCGAATAGCCCAGGCTACGTGAAGCTTCACGGCGCAGCACAATTTCCCGGCGGGCACGTAAATGAAAACCTTAATTCTCGATGCGTCCAGAATAAGGGTCGGCGCTAATTTCAAGTCCGATGCGGTTTTCAAGCTTAGCTAAGGCGCTCTTAAGCGCCGAGAGATTTGAGCTGAGCTTGACTAGAGCGCTCCGCTCAACTCTATCGCAAAGCTCCTCGTTATAGACTTTGACAATATCTTGACGCATGCAACCCATGTCGTCAGCGAGTTTGTGAGTCAGCTTCATTATGCAAAGAATATCATCTCGAGGTAGCAATGCTACCTATAACACATTAACTTAGATTACAACTACTAAGGCTTTTTGCCTTTTACTGGAACTGTGCGGATTCCCGAACCAATTGCCAAGATAGCCGACGCGGCCTACGTGTTCGATGGTAATGTATCGAACAAACTAGGCCTAATCACTCGCAAAAGTTAGTCACAGGTCCTAGGGGTTAGGTGGTCCCCAAGCGACGCTGGCGAATGCGCAAGTCGTGAAATGCGAAGGACAACGTCGTTTCAACCACCATCGCGACTTATGGTAATCGACTTCTCCAGACGCTTTCGCCTAGCGATTAGGAGGTGCTGCGTCCAAGGCTTCATTGGTCGGAGTTAGAACGCGGCCGCGTTCTCGTTTCCCCAAACGAACTTATTTCGGGAGTATGGTTTCTCGAAACTTGACGAACTTCGATCGTTCAACGCCGGCACGGGATCGGTGTATAACGTTGCAAGCAAGGTTGAGATGGACGCTGCGATCATGGATGGCGCGACGTTGGCGATTGGCGCCGTCGCTGGAGTCCGCATGCTACGCAACCCGATCGACGCGGCGCATGCGATGCTCGATGCGCCACCAATCCTGTTGATAGGCGAAGGTGCGGAACGCTTCGCAGCGGACCACGGGCTTGCGCTCTGCGACTGGGCAGCACCGCCCGGCGAGGATCACGAACACGATACCGTAGGCTGCGTAGCCCTCGACATCGCGGGCCATCTCGCCGCTGCGACCTCGACCGGCGGTCTCAAGGGAACGCTACCCGGACGCGTTGGCGATTCCCCCCTGCCCGGCTGCGGTTTCTATGCTGAAGACCTGATCGGTGGCGTGTCGCTGTCGGGCGACGGCGAGGCGATCGCGAGGACGCTGCTCGCGGGGCGGATCATGCGCGCACTGGAAGGCAGCACCGCAGGCGTCGCAGCGACGATGATTTTGGCACCGCTCTCGCGCGTCGGCGGCGAAGCCGGCGCGATCGTACTCGACTCGGCCGGCCGCATCGGCGTGTCGCATACTTCCGACCATTTCGCGCTCGCGCTCGCCGCGAGCGATATAGATAACATCGCCTGTGGGATCCACGCCGACGAACTGAAGGACCATCTCGACCATGGCTAATACCGCCGGGCCCCTGATCGCAATCGGTGGCCATGAGGATAAAGAGGGTGAACGTGTCATCCTGCGCGCCATCGCTGACCGACTGAACGGCGGAAAGTTGGTCGTCGCGACCGTCGCGAGCCATCAGCCGGAAGGCTATTTCGACGCGTATTGTAAGGCGTTCGGCGGAATTGGCGTGACTGACTTAGTCGAACTTTATGTAGACGACCGTGCGGAGGCAGTCGACGGAGAGATCGGCGCAGCATTGGCGGACGCGTCCGGGGTATTCTTCACCGGCGGCGACCAGCTACGGATCGTTAGCCAGATCGGCGATACCCGACTAGACGCCCTGGTACGCGAGCTCCACTGCCGCGGCGGCGTCGTTGCCGGCACGTCCGCGGGCGCGTCGGCGCAGAGCGACACCATGCTCGTTGCGGGCTCCGGTCGGGAATCGCACCGGATCGGCGACCTGCACATGGTGCCAGGTCTCGGCCTCATTCCCAACGTTATAATCGATCAGCATTTTGCCGAGCGCGGCCGCATTGGCCGTCTGCTTGGCGCGGTCGCTCACAATCCGCGGATGCTCGGCATCGGCATCGACGAGGACACCGCGATCGTGGCTGAGGCCGATGTTTTGACGGTAATCGGCTCTGGTGGCGTCACCATTATCGATGCCTCTGCGGTTACCCGGTCCAATATCGCTGAGGCAAAGCCCGACCGCGTGCTGTCAATGCACGACGTCACGCTTCACGCGCTGAGCGCAGGTGACCGCTTTCACCTGCCGACCCGACGACCAAGGGTGCCGTGATCACAATTCTCCAGATAGGCGAAAAGGTCAGATGCTGCCGCGGCTTCGAACTGGAAAACAATGGGCGGCTCGTGCATCCTTTGCTCTACGATCCCAAGTCAGACATCCGCTACCGGTCTCCTGTGTCCAACCGATCAATTCGCCAGACGCACGCGCAGCACGAGTGAGAACTGATCAAACGTTGCCGGGAGCTGGTCAGGGTCGATCCGACTTGAAGGTGGCAGTACGAACCGATGCCTATCGAGCATCGCAGCCAAGGTGTTGCTAGCGAGCAGTAGAACAAGATTCTTCGCGGGGCATTGGCCCGGCCCGGCACTGAACGGGATCAGGGGCCATATAGTCGGTTCGCCGTCGAGCCATGCGTCGGGCGCGAACCGGTGCGCGAAGGGAAGGCTCTCGTCGTCGCGATGTCGGAACGGTGTATGGATGAGAACGCCGGTATCCTTCCGCATCACGTTCCCATTCCAGCCGGTCGCCCGGTCGCTCTGGCGCAGGATCGCCGGAGTGGTTGGCCACAGCCGCACTGATTCAAGCAGACTTGCGCGCAGGAACGGCATCTCTGGTACGGCGTCGCCACGGGCACGTTCCATGAACCGATCGGTGGACGCGAGGACGGCAAGCGCGCGGAACGTGGCGATACCTGCCGCATTGAAGGCGAACAGCCATTGCCCCACTTGGTCTTCCGCCGCTGCACGACGTGTTGCGTATGCCGCGAGGCGTTCGGCCAGCGTTCCTGGTGCCGGCACGTGAAGATAGGCGGCGACACGCGACAGGAAGCGCGCGCGCAAAGTGCGTCTTTTGGGATAAAGGAACGCCCAATTGCCGGCGCTGCGCAATCGGATCAGCATGTCCGTCAACGCCTGATCGTCCGCGGCGTGATCGCCGAACAGGCATCGACGGGCGATACGGAACCAGTGATCCTTGAAGGCACCCCAGCCGAGTTCGCCCGTCTCACTGCTCATCTGCAGCAAGGCGGCGGTCTCCTCCGCTATGATATTGTGGAACTGCGGCGCAAGTGAATGGATCGGGCAATTGCTTTCGAGTGCCCGGTCGTTGAGCGCGCGCCGCTCGGCACGTGCCGTACCGCGCGAAATCAGCGAACCTTTCGGCTCGAAATGCGTGAGCGTCGCGTGTTTCTCGCTGCTGTCCGTCTCGAACGGCTCGGGCGTCTCGGCGAGCACGCGGCGGACATGGTCGGGTGACAGCAGCACAGCTTGCTCGCGCCCGGGCAGGCGCAGCATCACCGGGCCATCGCCGTATCGGCGACGCAGTCGCTGGAGCAGCGCGACCGCGGACCGCTCGATGCCGGTCGCGTGCAATACGCCGACGACCCACGGGCGCCGAACCATGACGCCTTTCGCCAAAAGGGGCCCGCCAACGACTGCCAGCACCAAAGCAGTCTCGACAGCGGTCAGCCGCACCAACTCGCTCGGCAAAGTATTTGTCATAATACTCTGAACTCTCGAAGGCCGACTTCGTTGTCGGCAAAACCAGCTTTTTTAGACTTAAACTCAGGTATTTAACCCATATTTATGAGGTCGAATCATGGCTTTGAAACCTTTATCTGAACAGACGATCGTCATTACCGGCGCAAGCAGTGGCATTGGACTGGTAACGGCGCGAAGGGCGGCCAAGGCTGGTGCTGCAGTCATTGCCGCGGCGCGAAACGAAGAGGCGCTTCGGACGCTGGTTGATGAGATCCGGGAAGCCGGTGGCCGCGCCGCCTTCGTGATCTGTGACGTCGGCAACGAGGCGGATGTCGCGCGCATCGTCGACGTCGCGGTGGCTGAGTTCGGCGGGTTCGACGCCTGGGTCAATAATGCCGGCATCTCGATCTTCGGCAGACTATGGGATGTGCCGATGCCGGAATGGCACCGCATGTTCGACACGGTGTATTGGGGCACGGTCTATGGCTCGCTTGCTGCGGTCCGGCACTTCCGCGATGCCGATAAACCCGGCGCGATCGTCAACATCGGCAGTTTCTTCGGCGACAAGGCACCGGCGGTGCAAAGCACATACGCCTCCGCCAAGTTCGCGCTGCACGGATTTACCGGTTCGCTACGGCAGGAGGTGGAGCATGAAGGTTGGCCGGTTTCGGTCTCGCTGATCCATCCCGGCCGGATCGACACGCCGTACAACGAACATGCGGGCAATTTCATGCCCATGCAGCCTGTCCACCGCGGCATGATCTACCCGCCCGAGGCGGTAGCGGAGGCGATCCTTTGGTGCGCGGCGCATCCCAAGCGCGACATGTTCGTCGGCAGCCAGGCGAAGTTCGCCGCCGTGCTCGGCGCGGTGGCGCCGCGGTTTACCGACCGCGTGATGGAGAAGCTGATGTACACGTCGCAACAGTCGCGAACCCGCAAGGCAAGCGGCGACCACCCGCGGGCGTTGTTCGAAGCCGGCTATGGCGGGCACGAACGCGGCACACACGAGCCACATTTGATGCGCGGCGGCAGCCTGTACGTGAAGGCGACCAAGCGCCCGGCGGTCACTGTGGCCGTCATGCTGGGCGGCGGTGCGCTGGCTTGGAGATTGTTGCGCGGGCGTGACACGCAGGATCCGGCGCCATCGCCACAGGCTGGCGACATGGCGCAGATTTCGACCGGCAACGGCATCCACGTTGCCCAGCCGGACGGAGCCTGAGAGGTGCGCCGCCAAGCCCGTCTGCTACTTGCCCCTGCGTTGCTAGCTGCGCTCTCGCTCAGCGGGTGCGCCACCTCGACGCATCTCGCCCGGAACGAACTGTCGCGGGTCGCCGGACGCACCTATGTGATCGCCGGCGCATCGAGCGGTTTTGGTCAGGGCGCCGCACTTCGGCTGGGCGCGTTGCGCGCCAACGTCGTCCTGGCAGCCCGGCGGACCGATTTGCTGGAGGAGGTTGCCGCCAAGGTGCGCGCGGGCGGCGGGCAGGCCCTGGCCGTCACTACCGACGTCGCCGATCCCGCGCAGGTCGAGGCGCTGGCTAATGCAGCGACCGCGCGATTTGGCCGCATCGACGTGTGGATGAACATCGCTGGGGTCGGCGCGACGGGACGCTTCTGGGACGTGCCGGTGGCGGATTATTCGCGCATCGTCGACGTGAACCTGAAGGGCGTGATCTATGGCAGCCATGCCGCTGTTCGGCGCTTCCTGACTCAAGGCCACGGCACGCTGGTGAACATGGGGTCGGTCGAAAGCAAGATCCCGCTCGCCTACCACGGCACCTACGCAGCAACGAAGGCTGGCGTGCTAAGCCTCGGCCGATCCCTCAACGAAGAGCTTCGCCACGCCGGGCAGGACAAGACTATAACGGTGGCGACCGTCATGCCCTGGGCGGTTGATACGCCCTTCTTCCAGCACACTGCCAACTATAGCGGCCATGCCGACCGCATGGCGATGATGGATGGGCCGGAGAAGGTTGTGCAGGCGCTGGTCTGGGTTTCGATGCATCCGCGCGAAGAGCTGCCGGTAGGATGGAAGGCAAAGGCCGCATCCTCGGCACACCACATCTTCCCCGACCTGACCGAACGGATCTCGGCAAACATCCACCGCGCCGAGCTCAGTCAGGGCATGCCGCTGGCACCCACTGCGGGTTCGGTCCACCGGCCCGTCGCGGAAGGCCGCGGCGTTGAAGGCGGCGTGCGCGACCGAATGCAACGCGAAAACGCAGCGGCGAAGGCTGGCACCCCGCCACTTGCCCTACCGACTACCGCCTTCTCGCCTACGGCCGCCAAGCTAGAGGAGTCACGTTGAGGCGATGCCCCACGATCTCCACGTGACGGTCATTCGTAGCGACTCCTATAGCGCCCCACCCCCTCCGGGCAGACACGTCCTATCGTGCGGAGCTGCATGAAGCTCGCTGAGCGCCTCGCTACAATTCCGTTGTTCATAACCGCGACACCAGCGTGGGCGTGCACCCTCTGTCACAGCAGAACGGCGGAGGCGGTTCGCGCAGCCGTTCTTGGCTCCGATTTCGCCAGCAATTGTGCTGCTTTGGCTGCGCCAGCGCCCGTACTGATCATGGCCGCTTACGCAGTTCGCAAGTATCTTTTGTAAGGTAGCAACTATGCCGGACCGCGTACTGACAACGAAGCCGTTGACAACCGCTGGCATGGTGATTGGGATCGGGATGGGAGGCTTCGTAGACGGCATCCTGTTTCACCAGATCCTACAGATCCACAACATGCTGTCCACGCGGATATCGACGAACACTCTTATCGGCGCCAAGACCAACATGGTGTGGGATGGGCTGTTTCACGCCTTGGTGTGGATAGCGACCGCGGCCGGCATCATTATGCTCTGGAAGGCCGTAAAGCGCGCTAACGTGCTACTTTCCGGCCAGGCCTTATTCGGATCGACCCTGCTGGGGTTCGGCTTATTCAATTTCGTCGAGGGAATCATTGATCACCACATCCTGAGCCTCCACCACGTCTACGAGCGGATTGGATCATCGATCTGGGACTACGTCTTCCTGGCGTCCGGGGTGGCACTGATACTGACGGGCTGGTTGATGATCCGTTACAGTCGATCGGCGCCAATAAATTAGGGTCAGGACCCATCGATGTGAGAGGCGCGATCTGGTTCAGGCTCCGTGAGGAGACTGAGGATAAGCAATCTGTACTGGCGGACGGAGGAGCAGATGGCGCGCCTGCGGCCATATTTCCCAAAAGAGCCATGGCAAGCCGGGAGTTGACGACCGGCGGGTGTTAAGCGGCATCGTTAACGATCTGCGTGATTTCCTGGAGCTTGTGCGCCAAACCGGCAATGATGCAGGCTCCGTCGCGGCTACGTAGGTCAGTCTCGACAATGCCACGGGCACCAAACGTGCAAGTCATAAAGCCCCGCTTGCACGTCTGAAACCCGCTCACCAAGGAAGATGGGATCGCATAATCACGTTAATGTAAGGTATTACCGGTGACCGGAGCATGCGAATGTTCAAGCCGCATGGACTCCGCTCTTCGGCAAATCTTGGTATGAGGTTTTAAATAATCGGCTTACCGCCAGTTACGGCAACCGTTGCCCCCGATACGTAACTTGCTTCGTCTGTCGCGAGCATTACGTAGACAGGTGCTAATTCTTTAGGCTGAGCCGGACGACCCATAGGATAGCTTTTACCGAACTCTTTGACCTGTTCAGATGGCATGGTGGCCGGGATAAGTGGGGTCCACACCGGACCAGGGGCAACACAATTCACCCGAATCCCTCTTTCGGCAAGCAACTGTGCCAACCCGCCGGTAAAGTTCTGGATAGCCCCCTTTGTGGTGGCATAGGGCAGCAGAGACTGTGACGGCATATCAGCGTTGACAGAGGTCGTGTTTATTATCGCACCGCCCTCAGCCATGAGTGGCACTGCGGCCTTTGCCAAAAAGAACATTGCATGGATATTGGTACGGAACGTTTTTTCCCACTCCTGGTCCGGGATATCCTCAAGGTTTTGGAATGTCATTTGGTGCGCGGCATTGTTGACCAAGATATCGATGCGACCAAGCTCCTTGATCGTCTCAGCGACAATGGCTCGACAATGATCAGCTGAGCCAATGTCGCGGCGTACCAAAACCGCCTTTTGGCCAGCCTTCTCGATCCAGCGTGCGGTATCGTGCGCGTCATCGTCCTCGTTGAGGTACGCAATTACAACGTCTGCTCCTTCGCGTGCATAGGCAATGGCAACCGCACGACCGATGCCACTATCGCCACCTGTGATTATTGCCACCTTGCCCTTGAGTCTCATAGATCCCTGATAGCTGTCCTCACCGTGATCGGGCTTTGGATTCATCTTGGCGGTTGTTCCGGGGACATCCTGCTGCTGATCGGGCAACGGTGGCTTAACATCGTCTGTCGTACTCATGATATTGCTCCTTTTTAACAAACCCGGTTCTAAATCGGCGATACATCCAACCGCCAACGCGTCGGACAGCGCGGGCGCAAATCAGAATGATCTGAATACTTTAAGTTCATGCGGGCTTCATTATTAGCGGAAGTTATCGGCGTAGCTCTGAAGAAGTAGCTTTCGCCGCGGGGCCGGGATTAGTTCAAAGTCGAAACCTTGCCGCTCGCAATAGGCGATCGCCGCTTCCGCCGTCGGGAATCTAAGGCTGACCTGCGACTGCGTTTCAGCGCCGCCCGACCACCCTGTCAAGGGATCGGGCCGTTGCGCGCGGCTACTTTGAAATGCAACAACCCAACCGTCCCTCCCCCTGCGCAGCACTGGGCTACCAAGTGGCTGATCCTGTTGTATCAATGCCTTTCCCACAATCTTCTCCAAAGCGTACTGTGTCGTGCTGTAGGCCTATCCCCATGGAAGACGTAAGCGTCGGATACATCAAACATTTCCGATTGTTCGTTGATCCAATCATTCGTACTAACTTACATTTAATAACTTATATCATTGGTCTTTCGGTCAATCTTGACAGTTCTAAGATCGTTTTAATCTGCGTTTAAGTCCCGGAACGCATCGTAATAAGCGGTGTTTAAGAGGGCCATGTCGATGCGTGAGGTCGCCTTTGATTTCAGCTGTTACTCACGGGAGCCGCATCTGCTTCCTCCGTGATCTCATCACAATGTTTGGAATTTTCAGAACCGATTTACCCTGCTCTATTGCTGACTTAGTCAGCTATTTCGATGCGGGGGGGCTGCGGTCTCGTATCGCGAACGTCTTGACCCACAGAAGCGTAGTTAATTGAGCGACGCGACAGGAGACCTGCGATAGCCTTGAGGTGCTCACCTAGAGCTTGTGGATATGCGGGGCTTTGCCTCACGCCTTCGAAACTGCGCCAACCGAGGCGGATATCTGCGTGGGATACCAGGACGGCCGCGTGTTTGAGCTGGTGCAGGGTATCACCCGTTGAAGACACTCTATTTTGGAGTGTGTCGAGGATGGTCTCGTACGCTTTATAAAAATTGCTGACGTAGGAAATAGCTATGGTCGAAGGTCGCAAGAACGCTCCCCCGCAAGCACCGGCTGGTGGTTGGGGCGCATTGAACGCAACCGAGCGTCAGCTCGGTCGCCAGCGGATCCTGGTGAAAGGCAATCGCGCACTACTCAACATGAACAAGCCGGGTGGCTTTGACTGCCCGAGTTGTGCGTGGCCAGACCCAGCGAAGCCGCATACCGCCGAATATTGCGAGAATGGCGCTAAAGCGGTAGCTTGGGAGGCGACCGCTAAGCGGACAACGCCGGAGTTCTTTGCCGATCACACGGTCGAACGGATGAAGGGTTGGAGCGACTTCGCGCTGGAGGACAATGGCAGGTTGACGCATCCGCTGCGCTACAATGCCGCCACCGATACATACGAACCGGTCGCTTGGGACGTGGCGATCCGCGAGATTGGAGAGACGGTACGCGCGCTCGACCCGAAACGCGTCAATCTCTACACATCGGGGCGCACGTCGAACGAGGCCGCCTTCCTATGGCAGCTTTATGGCCGGGTACTGGGCACCAATAACTTTCCGGACTGCTCCGACATGTGTCACGCCACCACCACCGTGGCGCTGCCCGAGAGTATCGGCGTCGGCAAAGGCACCGTGACACTTGAGGATTGGGCGCATTGCGACGCACTCTTCATCATCGGACAAAACCCTGGCACCAACAGCCCCCGCATGTTGGGGTACCTACACGACATGGCAAAGCGCGGCGTGCCGATCGTCAGCTTCAACCCGCTGAAAGAACGCGGACTGGTCAAGTTCACCGATCCGCAAAGCCCTCTGGAAATGCTGACGGGTCGGGGGCAACAAATCAGCTCCAATTACCTGCAAGTCCGGACCGGTGGTGACATTGTTGCCATGCAAGCGTTGTGCAAGCTGGTGATCGAAGCCGATGATGCTGCGCGTACCGCCGGCTCTCCACGCATACTCGACGTCGATTTCATTACCGAGCACACGCACGGATTCGAGGCGTTTGCCAAATACGTCCGCGCCCTGACCTGGGATGAGATCGAGCATTGGACCGCGCTATCACGTGAGCAGCTCGAACAAGTCGGCCAGATTTATATGAAAGCAGATCGCGTAATCGCTTGCTGGGGAATGGGCATCACGCAACATCGGCGTGGCGGCGACGCGATGCAGCAAATCTGCAACTTGTTGCTTCTACGAGGCAATATAGGCCGGCTGGGCGCCGGTGCCTGCCCCATACGCGGGCACTCTAACGTGCAGGGTGATCGCACCGTCGGCATCAACAAGACTCCTACCGAGCCTTTCCTGCAAAAGCTTGACGCCGCGTTCGGAATCACCTCACCGCGCGAATGGGGCCATGACACTGCGGAATGCTGCGAGGCGATCCTTGCTGGTGAAGTCGATGCGTTTCTGGCAATGGGTGGCAACTTCTTT
>Ga0265797_10011160_pt1 | contig 11315 bp, 7 predicted proteins | sample P2T30metagenome_FD_192433 | JGI IMG/M metagenome (GOLD analysis project Ga0265797, IMG submission 192433) | Plant litter microbial communities from East Loma Ridge, Irvine, California - P2 T30 | ecosystem: Environmental > Terrestrial > Plant litter > Unclassified | place: USA: California... | reverse complement strand
TGCTGCCGCGCCTCGCCTTCCCAAAAAGCCCAACTCGTAAAATCCATCCGCAAGCGCGTGAAGAAGAGTATCACACTCGCTATCGGCGACGGCGCAAACGACATCGCCATGATCCAAGAAGCACACGTGGGAATCGGCATTACCGGAAAAGAAGGCTTACAGGCGGCAAGAACGAGTGATTACAGTATCGCGCAATTCAGGTTCCTCACCAAATTGCTACTGGTGCATGGACGTTGGAATTACATACGCACGTGTAAATACACCGTCGGCACGTTTTGGAAAGAACTTCTTTTCTACCTCACGCAAGCGCTTTTCCAGCGTTCCGTGGGTTATACCGGGACGAGTCTGTACGAGAGCTGGAGTCTGAGTATGTTCAACACGCTATTCACCTCTCTACCCGTCATCTTCATGGGCGTGTTTGAGAAGGATCTTAGTGCGAGTACGCTGCTTGCTGTTCCTGAACTCTACACCATCGGCCAGGTGAACGGCGGGTTCAACTTTAAGGTGTATCTATGGTGGATGTTCATGGCGAGTGGGGAGGCGATGTTGGTGTATTTTTGCATGTTGGGGTTGTATGGCGATGCGCTTTGGACGGAGGATAATAGTATCTTTGCGATGGGGAGTATTACGTATACGGCGGCGGTTTGGTTGATTGCGTTGAAGATGCAGTATGTGTTCCCCTTCCTTTCCCATTCCCTTTTTATCCTGGAGCTTGATGCTTGATGCTAACGTACCCCACAGATTCATAGAAACCCACACCAAAACCCTCACCAACGCCCTCGCCCTCCTCCTCTCCATCGGCGGCTGGTTCCTCTGGAACATCATCCTGTCCTCCGTCTACAACCCTAGCAACAAAATCTACTACGTCCGCGACACCTTTCTCCGAGGCTTCGGCTCAAGTTGGAGTTGGTGGCTGTGTCTTGTGCTCATCCTCTTGGCGGTTATCGTCTTCGAGTTGGCTGTCAAGAGCGGTGCGGCCGCGTGGTGGACGAGCGATACGCATGTGTTTCAGGCGTTGGAACGCGATCCGGGGGTTAAGAGGAGGTTTGAGGAGGCTAGTGCGGGGGAGTTGCAGATGGGCTGGGATAGGAAGGGTGGGGTTGATGGGGTTAGTGGAGTTGGTGGTGTGGGAAGTGGGGTTGGGGTTGAAGGAGGAATGGAGAGCGAGAAGGAGAAGGAGGAACGGAGAAGAGAGGGCGAGATTAAGGACTTGATTAGGAATCGGGTTGAGGTTGTGGGCGCCGACGGAGTACATGATGGTGGCGATGTCAATAGGATTCTTAGTCGTGGGTTTGGGGATGTGAAGAGATAGGGGTGAGGTGGGGGTAGGAATGTATTCCTTTAACGACTTTATGGGTCTTCGTGTGCGTGTCTCCGTTTTTCTCTGTCGCTGTTCTCACTCCAAGCCAGATGGCTGGTACTTCCAGTGGTAGATGCGCGCTTTTATCATGCAGCTATCTGCTCTTGTGCTATGCAAGTACTCGCTTGTCTTGCGCTGTACACCTCCTAAGGTACATGTAAAATGAATATGATCCTTGTGCTGCGCATTTTTTCCTCCCCGCCGTTTGCCTTCACCGCAATGAAGCACGCTACTGGTTCTTGTGCGCACACTTAGACCGAGGCTGTGCGTACACAAAAGGCTCAGCAAAACACCACCAAGGCAACGTATTTGCAGCGTCGCGGTGCATCGTTTTCGGCTCGCGGCATCTGAGATCGTTCTTTTCGTCTATAGTTAGTCCGCCTCAGCCGCACTTCCTGTCTCACATGGCTGCCAAACTTGCCACGATCACTTGTTACAAAACCGAGCATTGTTGTCACGCTATGGCTGACCGCTTAGCCTCTAGCTTATCAAGTTGTGGTTGTCTTTTGCCTGTCATCTTCATTCTTTGAGCCTCCGTGGTCCTTCCACTCACTTTACCCCGCTCTCGCATGCTTTTCTCGTACTTCGTTCAACGCCAGCATGGATGCTACGCACGATGCAGTGTCGATTGATGAGAGTGAGGATGAGTTTAAGCTTTTCCCGGAGAGTGATGATGATTCTAAGCTTTTCCCGGGTCTTGGGATTAGCATACTTCCCGGCATTGTGGGGTCACCGACAGTCAATCCCGCGCGTCCAGCGCGAAATCCCTACCCCGAAGAAATCGTACCCCTTCATCGCATGTGTGAACGCTGCCAGCGATTCTTCGACAACTACGAAATGCTTACGTGGTTGGAGGACCCTTCGTTGGACGACCATCCGGACACGGACTGGCCACGTAATTATTCCGGCGGAGTATCTGGGTTGTGCACTGTGTCAGAGCTTCTCGAATCAAGGCAGTCTTGTCACTTCTGCGAGATGGTAGCGGTTCACATGGGAAGCTGGATTGACGAATCACCACATGAGTCTATTCAACTTACAGGCCGGTCATCCAGGGGAAGCTGGACTTACCAATCACCACCTGAGTTAATCGAACTTTCAGTCCGGTCATCACCGGTCCAGATGGGTGCGCTAGCCATAGTAATATTTCCCCTGGGATCCACCAGAGACGAAGGTGTAGATAACGTAAAGAAGTTGCACGTCATAGCCCTTGATTGTCAGTTATACTCTCTTTTGGCTAGATATCAGCACTGACCTGTCATAGATAGATCCCAGGACAACGTATTCGACCATCCATTCATGGCACACCATGTCCCACGCGAACCTGCCAACAACTTGGCTAAGCTCCGAGAATGGCTACAAAAGTGTCGTTCAGAACACTACAGATGCAACAATTGGTGCTCAAATTTGGGTGCGAGAAGACTTCGTCCAACGAGAGCTCTCGAACTTACCCACGGTGGTATTAGACTGCGATGCGATCTCGAAACCATCGAAGAATTTGAGTATCTGGCTCTCAGCCACATATGGGGTACGGATCCTTCCCAGCAACTTCAATTGACGGTTTCAACATTGCACGAGTATCAGAGAGCTATGCCTCTGAATGAGTTGTCTCCCATGTTTATCGAGGCTATCCGAATCACTCGCAGCTTAGGGTTCTTCTATCTCTGGATAGACTCTCTGTGTATCATACAGGATTGCGATTCAGACTGGAAAACAGAAGCAAGCATGATGTCTACAGTCTACAGTAACGCCGTATGCACTATTGTACTCTCGTCACCACCTCAACTCGGCCCTATTCCATCAAGAGACGACCCACGAGGGTTGACACCCTGCATCGTTCGGAGAGCCACGAAAGCAAGAAAAGGCCTTTATGTCGTTCCTTTTGAAGATACCGGAACGTCGAGGTTGATACAGCGGAATTGGCCTATATCGTCCCGAGCTTGGACCTTCCAAGAGCAGATACTCAGTCCACGCACGATCATTTTTGGCTACGAAACTATCATGTGGGAATGCGTTGAGAGGTTCTGCGACGAGTTAGCCGGTAGCTGGTTAACGGGGCTTGGAAGCACAAGACACGACCACGATGTAACCCAGAAAGCGCTTCTGTGTGCGCGGCGCCGATACGAAGGACCAGAAAAGCCTCGAGACAAGGATGAAAGATACTCTATGACGATCGCAGACGAAACAAAATACTTGGAGACCTTCCCCAACTGGGACGATATAATATCCGAGTATAGAATGAGACATCTCACTCGGTCAAGCGATAGAATCATGGCCTTTGCTGGAGTAGCACAAGCTTACTCAGCGGAGCACGGCTTGACTTACCTTGCAGGCATGTGGAAAGAACATTTACCATGTTCTCTGCGATGGCACTTCACACTCGAAAGCAGAGACTTTTGGCTTGGTCTTCCCCAAGAGTCACCACCGCAGTCCGTACCCTCGTGGTCATGGTTCGCCGCTCCTATTTACTTCACAGATCCTGCGCAACTTAGCCACGGACAATTTGAGTACACTGTTCTCTCTCACTTGTTCTTAGCAAGTCTGGTGAGCTTTGGATGGCCAAACGCACCCATCAACAGTACACCACCAACAGCTTATTTCGACTTTGTTGGGCTGCAGATTACGCTCGAACTTCCAGTCTGTACTACCACGATCGCACCGAAAGACTCCCTAATCGAGTACAAAAAGCGCGAACTACAGTGCGTAGGTCTTGAAGAGCAGTTGGCTTTGCTGCCAAACTGTAGCAGTACGTGCACATATCTTTGTGATGATCTTCGGGAGTTCGATGAACCGCCGGCCACGATCCGTATAGCTCTAATTTCCGATGACCTTGTAACCATGTCTCCTGGATATACACTTGGACATCATTTTCTGCAAGGATTAGCATTGGCGCCCGGAGCAAACAAGAGCACTTGGAAGCGAGTGGGGTATTGGAGCGCGAATGTCTTGTACGATCACCCATCCACCTCAAAACATGTGTATCGCCAAGACACTGGCAAAGAAGGCTTGATGTCGAGAGCAGAAGGGAAGAGTTCAGATTCCAGTGAATTCATATGGGGCAAGGAATCAATATTTCTGCGCCTACCAGGGGTGCAGATGGAAACTATTACTCTGGTTTGAGTATGAGTAGGTTCATCCATTCAGAGTGGTATGTTCACGAGCCCTCAAGCTGCTGAATTTCGTCTAATAAAGCTCGTAGATCTGTGACATGAACAAGTCACAATCCTCAGCAAACTACGAACAAGACACTAATTACGTCTGGGAAATTAGGTGTATATTTCAGCATGTTTTCATACCGTCGCGTACATTTTCGTCCAGCTGTCTTCCAAAAATGCGGTCACTAGTCATGTGCGCATTGATGGAATGTTGAGAAGGCGTCCGATGGATAAGACCAAGCGAAGAGGAAGTCCTCTTCGCTTTATCTGTCATCCGGATTGCTTTTCTGTTAGCTCTACAAATTCTCCTTGTTCGATAAGTTCACGCCACTGTGGTCTCTTAATGTTCCCGGTTTGTAGGCGCTTTTTTTCTTGCATGTTTCGCTCGTGTTCTGCTAGTTGTGAGGTACTTATCGCGTGTACATTGTCGCAGTCTTATGAGTTACAGTGAGTTGGTCGGTAGTGATGAGTTTTCCGCGCCAGTTTTAGTCTGGGTGAAATAGACGCAATGTTGGTGGTAAATGATGTAGAATATCTCTACTCGGATAGGCAGCTAGTTAGAGGAACTACGAAGTGCGTTTGTTGACTGTTGCACCCCTGTAAGGTGAAACACTATAACGTACTCTTGACATATACATTATGTCGCATGTGACTTTTTTTTTTCGCGATATAGTGCAATATTAGCTCCAGGGTGCGTTTTTGGTCATGGGTACAGCCAAGAGAAGCGAGCTCATGCGTACATGTGGCACAGTTGCATGGGTGTTCACGCGGGGTTGCCTTATGCGATGCACCACCTCGCGATCCATCTTTACACCACACAACATCCCTCAACCTCCCTCATCACGATTAACAGTACCCATTCTGGTGCAATGTCAACGATTCCAGATTCCCAGGATGACGACGCAGATTCCGTGGATGGCTTCGCGCCACATTTGACGCAAACGGACGCAAAAGACTCGGTCACGCTGCATCAACTGTGCGATCATTGTAAAACCTTTATCGATGGTTGGAAGTTCTTAAAATTGGCCAAGGATGATATCGAATACATACACAACGTCCGAGCTGGAGATTCCGATCCGGCCCACTTTTCCACCGTGGCGCAATTGTTGCAGTCAAGAGATGCTTGCCACATGTGTGCAATGGTCCTTTCCATACTGAGTTGTTCTAATCTAGATCATAACGGACCTGTAGAATTCCGGATATGCGGAGATAAGTGGAAGAAACCGCCTGGCTACTTGCCTTTGATCCTGGGTTTAGGTGGTCGCAAATATGTTCAGTATCGATGGGCGTCAATGTACCTGAAATGTTTCGATGGTAAGTAGGCATTTCCAAGCCTTTAGCGAAGCCATTTGACAATTTAGTATCGAGTAACAATGAATTCGACGCGCCAGAACAAAAGCAGAGCGTACCGAGCCAGCCCACTGCCAATCTGGGCCAGATCAATACGTGGCTCAATGCATGTATCCGGACGCACGAGAGCTGCTCTAGCTGCTCATCGGGTTTATCAGCGTCATCCCAGCGGCCGAGCCGACTACTAGAACTCACATCCGACGGCGTGAGATTACGATGCGATACTAGTACAATTAGAGACCTACAATACCTTACACTCAGCCATGTCTGGGGAAATGCGCCCCATCGTCTTCGCTTGACACTGTCAAGGCTTGAAGAATTCCAAGTCGCAATACCATGGTCGGAAATACCGGCCATATTCGTCGAAGCCTTGAGAATCGTTCGACACACTGGCTTCCGCTACCTGTGGGTGGATGTACTATGTATTATCCAAGACTCACCATCGGATTGGGAAGTTGAATCCGCCTCAATGACTTCAATTTATAGCAATGCGATCTGCAGCATAGCGTTCTTGTTCCCGCCCGGAAGAGATCTCATCAAAACACGGGAAGACCCTAGGACTATGAGCCCCTGCGTCATTCGCAAAGCGACTAATACCAGCGAAGGGATCTATATCATCGCTTCTGGAGGTCAGTATGTGTCTGGTCCCGCAGCTCCCACAGAGCCCGAGATTTACACATCTAGATTCAATTACCACGAATGGCCTATATCTCAGCGAGCATGGACGTTCCAGGAGCATCTTTTATGCCCACGCACAATACTTTTTGGACACCAAACCCTCATGTGGGAGTGCGTGGAGGAGTTCTGTGATGAGCTGGCGGGCTCATGGCTTCCGAAGACTGAAACACGGCTCTACAACCGTAGTGGTGGGTACAATAACCGTAAGATTACGCAGAAATCGCATCTGCTATCAAGTCATGTTGCTCACCGAGGTTATACTCCAAACTCGTTTGCAGGCTACGAGCACGTTCTAGAGTATTTCCGAAACTGGAAAGACCTGGTTTGGGAATACAGAGCGAGGGATCTGACCTTCCCCAGCGACAGGCCCGTCGCCTTTGCCGGGGTCGCTCGAGCTTTCCAGGCTGAAGCACGAATCACGTATCTTGCGGGTATCTGGGCAGAATCCTTTCCTGAAGGCTTACTGTGGTATATACGTGCCCAGCCTGACTGGGATAAAGATGGGAAAAGATTACCAATATCCAAGTCAATACGTGAGCATGGATCCAAAACGGTGCCTTCTTGGTCGTGGCTCTCGAGCCATCTTTACGTGTATCACCCGCTCAGGTACTTCGGTCGTTACGAATGCTGGACCCGGAATTGTGACGGCGACGAATACCAACTCAGCGACTTACTATTCTTAGCGCAGCTCTCTTACTTCCAGTGGCCGGGCTGGCCTGTCGATACGATGCCTTCGACAGCATATCACGACTTCTCTGGACTGCAGATCACCCTACAAGTACCTACGTTCCACGAAACCCGAATAGAAAGCGACGATAATCCTTACAGCGCTAATTGTCTTTGCTTAGAGGAAAAGCTTGCATCTTTCTACGTCGGGCCCCATGACATTAAAAAACACACCTGGACTTCCCTATATTATGACGATATCGAATACAACATCCAGCCTCCAGAGAGAGTTCTGCTGGCTCTTCTAGTTGAGACTCGGGATCCTTTTGATCCGCAAAGCATTTTTGGAGGCCTAGCGCTGATTCCCGGTGGAGAAGAGGGTACGTGGAAACGTATTGGATACTGGGACGCTCAAAGAGATCTGCAGGTAGACGAGGCGCTCGATAATGAGCAGACTGGTCCAAGACACGAGCATACGTCAAAACAGTGGCGGCGAAGCGATCCATCGGTTTTCTTGCGCCTCGAAGGAGCAAAGATGGAAAGCCTTACTCTGGTCTGAACATCTCGTAGCGTCTTGATAGAGATCTGTGTATCTAGTAGCCGTCGAATCATCGGCAATGTATCGGACTATGAGCACATAACTTAAAGTGAGGTGGCGTTTCCGCAGCCTGTATCAACACACAAGCATGCAAATCAGGTAATGTAACGTTGATGTAGGCTCTAGACCTGTTTGGACTTGATTGGCGAGAGGTGGAAAGAAGATTTAAGACTCGAAAATATATACAACGAGAACGAGCAAGATGCTCAGAAGCCTCATAAAACGGCAGACCTGCTCGATCAGCGTCTGTTCATGTAGCATGACCTGCTCAGTAGTCCTGCGCAAACTCCCTGGCATCCTTCCTTCCCTTCTTCCATGCCGTACTCTCACTAGCCCCCTTAACTTTCTTCGCCAACTTTGCATTGAAGTTCGTAATAACACCCTTCGCAACCGGCTTCCCAAGGTTATCGCTCATAGGCCTAACAACATCGCACCTAAGCGCCTGCGCAGGGCTCATACGCTCCATCTTAGTGTTGTTGGTCTGGATGAAGAGCCTCTCACGCGACTTGGGACCAGTGTAAGGCTTCCACTCGACAGCGCGTTCGGCGCGATCAGTGTTGGGGTCGAGGTTGCGGATGAAGCTCGTCCAGTAGCTGCGGACTTGGTGGATGATGGGCGCGTTGGTGGTGAAGTAGCTCGCTGGCTCGCTGTTGTCGGTGCGGTTTACGCCCCAGAAAGCATAGGCGTTGACGGTGTGCCATGCGCCGTAGCCAGCGGCCTCGTCGGCAGGGTCCTGTACGGCGTACTTGTAGTTCCATGTCGGTACGTCGTCGGCTGCGATTGCGTTTTGGATGTTGCGTGTGGGGCAGTGGGTGCCAATGTCGCCAATGGCATCAGCGGCATGGCGCCAGTAGAGGCCTTTGCCGGGGAATGTAGGCTTCTTGGGCTTCATGTAGAGATCATCGAGGATGGAGATGGAAGAGTTGCTGAGACTTGGGTCCTGGTCGGCTACCCATTTGACTGCATCGGCGGTGGTGTTGACATCCTCCGGCGCATTGTATTTGGTGCCTTCTTGGGCGCAGGTTCCCATAATCGTCGGCACCTTGGCGTACTTGCCCTGTTCGAAAAGGTTGACGAGTGAGTCGGTGTAGAGGTCGCCGTCGATGTTGGGGTTGAACCAGCAGTTGGAAGTTCGGATAGCGGACTCGTTCAATGCGCGCAGGCAGGATAGGCCGTTCGTCGCATTGGCACAACCCTTGTCTTCGAGCAAGCACTGGTATTGCTCTTCGCCCAGTTCCGGGGTGCGCATCGTAACCCAGCCGCCCGACTCCATGATGCCACCAGCGAACAGCTCCTTGCCGGTGTTGGCCGCTAGCATGAGCGCAACAGAAGATCCACCAGCACTGACTCCGTCAAGAACAACATGGTCGGGGTCGCCGCCGAATCGTTCGATATGTTCCTTGACCCACTCAAGGAGCTTGATCTGGTCGCGAAGTCCAGCATTGACGTCGCCACCTCCAGCCTTGACCGCTTCACTGCTGAGGAAACCGTAGAGACCCACGCGGTAGCTGAACTGAACGAAGACGACCTGGCCGTCTGACACGATCTCCGTAGGGTCCCAGTTGGCGCTAGACTGCGATGAGAAGCCTCCTCCCTGGAAGAAGACCACCACTGGCAGCTTTGAGTCGACTTTGGCCTCGGATGGCGCATAGACGCTAAGGTAAAGACAGTCTTCCGCGACGTGGAAGCGATCGGTGGCTCCGGATATGGTCCAATCATCAGGGCGGTTGGGTGGGCATGTTGCGCCGTGCCTAGTCGCGTTGATGCGTCCGGAGACGATGGGGTCCTGCGGGGCAGCGAAGCGTCGTTCGCCGGTGGGAGGCGCCGCATACTGGATGCCTTTCCAGGCAGAGACGCCAAGCTGAGAGTCGACGACGGCTCCCTGATACTTCGCGTAGCCAACATCGACGAGGGTGTTGACAGCCTGCGCGATTGAAGAGAAGCCCGCTCCAGCAACGAGCAATTGGTGGAAATGCCTCATCTTCGAGATGGGATAGGAATGGAAAAATGAATGTGAACGAGCAATGCTCTGGTAAAGAATGGATACGTGCACAAAGGCACGAAAGCTGAACTGGGTGGGCGAAGAAAGGACTGACTGCTGTGTCTACTACAGCCTCCTTATGGTGAGCATATAAATCCACTTCTCCGGATCTTCATGGATGCGCTCGAAACATATCAAGCCCGTTATCGCCGGGATATCATATATGTGCTGCGTTCGGGCCGCACGGAGAATGAACGTGGAAATTGTGCGTTCATGTTGCTGTGCTGCTCAGAGTCGGCCCGTTGGGTGATGCGGCGATTGAGCTGTTTCACGGCGGCATGGCAGGGTATCGATGTATGAGCTGACCCAGCCTCAAGCAGAAAGAGGCTATTATTCCAGTGGTTTTCTTGGGGGCCGATCGTGTTCGTCCGCAAATCACGGGCTCCAGTCAGATGAAGAATGATTCGAGATGGGTTGTTGATGAGTAAACGCGAAGGATCGAACGCGCGGGGACGCTAACAACAGCGCACTAGTCGTCGTTATGTAAGCACAAGAAGAGATTGAGAGGATCGCCAAGCCGTACCTAGAGTTGAGTCTACGGAACATCTACATCGTGATTCCGTCCACAATGTAGCGCTGACAGCAGGATACACGCGGTCGTAGAGCTCAACATTGAGTCTACATGCCTTTTACCCCCACGGCCCTACCGGAGTGTCATAGACCCCAGCCTGCCCGAATTTCTGGAACAGCTCAGCATCGCGGAAACGCCACCATCCACCATGTGGCTTTGTGTATCGACACCAGAACGGGAAACCCTCAGCAAGACAATGCTCTCGATACACCTGTTGTGTGTAACCGACGTGACATCCGTAACTGTAACCAAGTGGTCTCCAGTCCCTGTTCCGTGCATCAGCTCGACCCTCACGATGTGTCGCAGGCGTGTCGAGCCAAGTCTTTGACTTTTTCGCGAACTTAGAACTTCGATTCCGGTCGTGACAAGGAGCGGGTCTGATTCTGACATACGGGACCATGTCGTTGTAGAAATGTCTGTCCACACAGGCAAACAACTTGCGGATACTGGCGTCGTAATCTCGCGGTAGAAACGGACGTTCGATTTTGATCCATTCGGCTAAGCTTCTCACCTCGTCAAACTCCCACGTCGTCCACATCGAGAACAAGCTTCTGATCTTCCGTTTGAAGCCTTTCCCTTTTCCATAGAGTTTCCGGATTACAGTGTAGAGTTGCAACCGGAAAAATGCACGAAGTATACGATGATGCTCGATATCAGACAGGGTATCGGTACCATAGCGAGACTGACCGGATGAGGCCCACCGAGCTACTGCATTGCCTAGTGCTATGTGAACGAACTGATCTGTAAGGACATCCGCGTCGATTAAGAGAGCTTGGTACTCGGCGAGCATGCCGACAGCATGATCAGGGCTATCCACTGATATACGCAGGTTTTCATCATGTAGATTGCTGTTCAAGAACTCAGCTAGCTGCTCGCTTGAGCGCGGGCGGTTTGTATGC
>Ga0265797_10011159_pt1 | contig 11315 bp, 10 predicted proteins | sample P2T30metagenome_FD_192433 | JGI IMG/M metagenome (GOLD analysis project Ga0265797, IMG submission 192433) | Plant litter microbial communities from East Loma Ridge, Irvine, California - P2 T30 | ecosystem: Environmental > Terrestrial > Plant litter > Unclassified | place: USA: California... | reverse complement strand
ACCTAGTACCGTTCGACAAAGTCGTGAAGGCTGCGGAGAAAACTGGCATGAAGCTCATCGTTGCTTTGACGAACAATTGGGCCGACTATGGTGGCATGGATGTCTACACGACCAACCTCGGCTACAAATACCATGACGATGTAAGTCACACAGTCTTTGCCTACATGATCATAGACTAACATAACCTTCATTAGTTCTATCATGTCCCAGCCATCAAGAAAGCGTACAAGAAGTACGTCAAGGAGATCGTCAAGCGCTACGCCAAGTCTTCGGCCATCATGGCATGGGAGTTGGCGAACGAGCCACGATGCGGTGCTGATGGTGTGCGAAACTTGCCGCGCAGCGAGAACTGCACCCCTCACATGATCACCGAATGGATCGATGAGATGAGCACATATGTCAAGTCACTCGACAAGAACCATCTTGTTACATGGGGTGGTGAAGGAGGTTTCAACAGGGCTAGTGACGATGGCTTCTACAACGGTTACGATGGTGGAGATTATGATAAGGAGTTGGCACTCAAGAACATCGACTTCGGTACCTTCCACACGTATCCCGATTGTACGTATATCTCATCCGACAAGCCCCATAATCGCTACTTCTTAAGCCCACACTGACTAGATTGCTGCATATAGGGTGGTCAAAGACTGTCGAATGGGCAAACCAATGGATCATCGATCACGCCGAAGCCTCTCGCGCCGTTGGAAAGCCAGTCGTACACGAAGAGTATGGATGGCTGACCGACGACAAGAGGCAAGAATACCTCAGCAAGACCTCGAATGTTACAAGACTTGAAGCCATCGGACTATGGCAGGCCACCAGTCTGAAGGAGAAGATGCCGGATATGTACTGGCAATTTGGCTACTCCGGCTACTCCTATGGAAGCAATCACGACGACGGATTTACGATCTTTCTGGAAGACGCGGAGGCCAAACAGCTTGTTTACGAGCATGCGAAGAAGGTCAATGCTTTGAACAAGAAGTGAGATTTTGCGCTGTCTGGTTTGGCTCGCACTTGTCTCACAGCAAACACTTAGTCTTGTATGCACTAGAGCTCTATCTTACTGCAAAAGGCGTGTGTTTGTCCGGTAATGCGTCGAACTGTGTGGTGTCTTTATGCACATTGGTCCGGTTTGTGGAGTGTTCCCACAATGTATATAGTCGAATTCTTTCACTTCCTCCCCACGCCACCCATTATTTCGTTCGCCATCGTGCACTGAAAAGGGTACAGCAACGTACTTCATTGTTTCGAACTACACCAACGTGTTTCTTCGATCCTGCCAAGACGAATAGGTTGCACTCCCCTTCCGTCCGACTACACCACACTAGCTTCCGCTACTACAGCCGCCTGAATCTACACCATCCTAGGCCTATTATTCTACGTCTATTCTCAGACCATCCCACACACAACCTCAAGTCCGCTACCCGATTCTGTCGACGATGTGCGGCTTCGCATGCATCACATACAGCGAGTGCGCCCACACCATGCTCTCAACGAAGCCCGAGCACACCTCTCTTTGCTTTAACGTGAAAGAAATACATTTGGTCCAAGGCGTCGACTGTGCACCTGCGAAATGTGTCCCGACTGACGACACAGAAACCCCGATTGCCGCTGAGAACACTATCTTTGATTACTGCGATGACTGCCGAGCCGAAGCACGCGCTGCTAAACGGATTGAGCGCGGTGAGATGGACGATATCGTCCAGGCTCATGCGCACGCAAAAGAAGAAGATCAAGGCTCGTACGACGAAGACGAGACGGAGCTGCTGCAAGATTTAGCCACCTACCTCGATACAAAGCATGCTGTTGGCCTGGAGATTGTCCAACAGCTCAAAGCTTTACCATCAAATCCGCTTGCGCTCTCGCATATCACAGACCCCGAGCTTCGCGCCCTTCTGTGTGCACCAGACGTGGAAAGACACTTCGCTACTTTCGAGTACTGTTCAGAACTCTTTCCAGTCATGGGCAGTTACATCCAACAGCGCGCTCCAAACAAACTTTTCGTAGAGACGTTCGTGTACATGCGCGACAAGGCGAAGAAGGCAACGAGCTTACTAGAGTGTTTCCAAATCGTCATCCAGTGCCTGCTAAGCTACGAGCCGTCCCGACCGGAAGAACACTTCAACGGTAGCGAAGCCCGATTGGAGTTCTTTGGCGATATGCTTAAGTGCATGATTACCGATAGGGATCTTGACGTCCCTCCGATCGCCTTCCATCTTCAAGAGAACAGCTTTGTAGTTCCCGAAGCTACAATTCAGCAGCTTGAAGAGGATCAAGACGTGCCGCAAGCTTGCACCAAGGACGAGAAGAAGAACTCGGAGATGAAACCATCGCGGAAGGAGCGTGGCATTCTGAACATACATCACCTGGCGTTCGACCCAGAGTCACTGAAAGGACTACTGGACGACGAACCGTCCCGTAACTTCGAAGCAGCACATATCGCATTTCCGGAAGATGAGAATGCTGTGGGTATAGACGTGGAAGATGAGCAGGGTAACAAGCTCGTTTGGAAAGACGGGAAGCCGCACATCGTCCTGGCTGTCATCGAAACTGAAGATAAGAATGCTGTCAATGAGACAGATGAGCTTCGGACTGCGCCAACGAAGACACCAAATCAACCAACAGGGGGATTTGGGTTCGATTACTCAGATGATGAAGACGATACAATCGTTCAGACTGAAGAGGAAACTAAGACTATCGCGGACAAGAGCAACGACATATCTTCAGATCCATCTCCGTACCTATGCATACCCTCCTCCCCACCCGTATCGGCCGCAGAGTGTTCATTCCAGTCTCATTCATCCAGTACGTCTAATCCATCCTCACCATCTCTTCCAGCTCTTCTGGATAAACGCGAGAACGAAAGCGCGGAAGCAAGTCAATCCAACAGTGGTTCCTCCCCACCATCGTCTCGTAAGCGCAAGTCGTTGTTAAGCGAGTCAAGCGAAGAGAAACAAGGTATCAGCAGTGACGAGGAAGAAGATAAACAACACTCCGACCCTCCCACGAAGCGAAGCTGCAGGACCAGTCTGTCATCCTCCTCTTCCTCCTCTCGGTCTACAACGTCCGTAGAAGCGAAGTTGCGCAATTCTCCATCAGCGCCAGGTTCGCCGTTGGCGGACCTACCTCCTCTACCATCTTCGCCTACATCTCCAGATAGCTCGTCTTTGTATTCTGCATCGTCTTCAGCGGACTCGGCATTACCATCACAACAACGTCCTACGCCCCTTCCGCCACAGCCAACAACACCACAGCATCGCATGCAGACGCGTGCTATGACACGCAGTGCAAGTACCACACCAGCGCCTCCGGATGCGGCATCTAGGAGAGCAACGCGTTCACCGAGGAAGTGATGGAAAGAACAGTGTCAGCATAACAGACAGAGGGGGCTGACAAAATGGATGGGACTGGGAGAGAAGAGGAAACGAGAGGGAATAAGGCTAGATCTCAGGAAACTGCACGAGAGATATTCGAGCGGCTTGAGGTCTCGTGGATCAGTGTTGTTGTATATGCTTTGGGCGTCGCATTCCGTCGACAGTTATCGTGTGTTTTGTTACGACTAGTGTCAAGACTATTCCATTCCTTTAGTCAACAAGAGTTTCCAAATATGTGGTCGCGGAAGTTGTGACAAAATTAACGAATTCGTATTCAAGAAGAACAGAAAAGCTTTGGTGGGTATCAAACGACTCACTACGCTCCGACTAAACCATGCGCACGTATTAGATATGGTGTCGTATGCTCCACAATGACAAGCGTACGCAAGCGCGGAGAACCTCGATAAAAGTTGCAGACGTAGCTCAATCAGAGTCGTCACCTCCGCTGTCGCCGCTCTTATCATCCTCCTCGTCTTCCGATTCGCCCTGGACATCGTCGTCATCATCGTCATCGTCGTCGTCGTTGTCATCACCGCCAGCCTCTTCCTCGCTATCATCTTCCAGTACAACCTTCTGCTGTGGTACAGGTTTTGCTGCTGCCCTTCGGCTTGGCCGACCCGTAGCTGTGACTTCACTTGCCTTTCCCCACGCCGCTTCGCCCTCTTTGATTGCCTCGAGGTCTTTCGCAAACTCCCTCTGCTCCTTGATCTTGGCTGCCTTTTCAACGGAGTATTTGCCATCCATGCCCACATCCTTCAGCCAACCCTTGAGCACGCGGATCTTGTCCTTCGAGGTGTCGCACTGGGACAGTTCGGGGTCGCGCGACCAGACTTTTCGAATGCCGCACTTCACGAGCCAGCCTTGGATTCGCTTGACTTCCGCGGTGTCGGGATCGTCCTCGGTCTTCGCTTTGGGCGCCGCTTTTGGTTTCGCTGGGGCCTTTTCTTTCTTGCCCTTCGCTGCAGGGGCTTTCTTCTTCTTCTTGGGCTCTTCGTCTATGACACTGGACAGATCACTGTCAGATACATCGCCCTTTATGTCTGCCTTCTTCGCTGGCTCGGGTTCGACGTCGCTCTCATCGTCGACCGCGGCGCCGGGTCTGGACGTCGGCTTCGGCGAATCCTCGTCGTCCGAGTCTTCTGTCACAGTCTTCTTCCCCCGCCGTACTAACTTCTTGGGTGGCTCGCTCTCTGCGTCGGATATCTCGGCGGGTGGTTCTGAAAGCTCAGCTTCAGATTCTTCGGACTCGGTCTTCGCGCGCTTCTTGGGTTTCTTGGCAGGTGCCGCAGCCTTGCGCTTGGTGCCTCTGGCGTTCTCGGTGGCAGCCTGGGTCTTCTTTTCGGCGGGCTTCGCTTTGGGTTTGGGGGCGGCTTTTTTGGGAGTAGGCTGTGGTGAGGGCTCGTCGGAGCAGAACTTCTCCTACATTATTTTAGTACCTGGTCAGGAATTGGGAGTCGGGCTTCGTACCACTGCGTCTACAATGACTTTCTGTGATTTCTCTTTCCATGTCGAGTCTGTCCTGAAGAAGCCCTCGTCTAGGGCTAGTTCCTTCTCTGCGCGCGCCCGAACGCGCTTCACAGTCAGATCATCGCTTTTTCCAGATTTGTGGATCGCGATGACAATGTCGCGCAATTTGTTTGAAATGTTCGCCTCAGAGGGCCGGTCTGCTTCGGATTCCGACATGATGGGCGGCGCGTTCGTAGATGGTGTTGATGATCGACGGCCGTACGCGATAGACGCGGCGGTTAGGGCAGGCACGTCGCCAGTAGCGTACACGTGACTCCGCGGAGAGATCCAATGGCGTCAAGTGGCATCAGGGCCTGCGGGGAATTTGTCGTGTCGAGCCACGGCGATGTATCAGTTGAATCGCATTCCTTCCTACTGATTGCATGAATAGCATGGTATTGCCAATGCAGATGCCCATAGATGATGCTGGGCGCCGCCCTTTGACGTCGAGTTGGTCTGTGAGCGCCCCGCGTCTGCTGGGTTGGGCAGCTCCACGACCGACGTCACATTTATTCGCAAGTTTCACACAGACACCGCCAGCTTCATTCAGTGTTTTCCAACGCGGCCTACACCTGTCAGCGACCGAGCTGCATGCCGCCAGTCCCGACCGCCCCTAGCCCCAGTCATCTTTAACTTTAGCATCTGCCCGGGTTGTAACTGCGCCCTGCCGTCTGCCAACTCTGGACGCTTGAGCTCGGAACCTGCGAGAAGCCGCCTCCACCTTCGAGCGGGCCTTGATCTATTATCATTCTTTCGTCACGCCAGCACCACAATTAAAATAACTGATCCCTCCCCCCTCGCGCCAGAGGAAACCTACCCACACCGCCTGCTCACCGGCCCCAGCCACATTGCGGAGGTGAATGCTGACCTCGCCCAACACCCTACGCCGCAGATAAATTTCCTGTTAGGAGTTTCGCGACTCAACCACCTTACAACCCCCACTATCCAACACATCCACCGCCAAGATGTCTAACGCGCCTACAACCCTCAAGCAGCCCGAGTCGTCGGAGGGACGTCTGCTACTCGTGTCGAACCGACTGCCCATCACCATCAAGCGCTCCGATGAGGGCAAGTACGACATGTCCATGTCCTCGGGAGGACTGGTCAGCGGTTTGAGCGGACTCTCCAAGACCACCACCTTCCAGTGGTATGGCTGGCCCGGACTTGAAGTCCCTGAGGACGAGACAGAGACCTTGAACGACCAGCTCAAGGAGAAGTACAACGCGGTACCTGTCATGCTCGACGACGAGCTCGCAGACAGGCATTACAACGGATTCTCAAGTGAGATTGCCTATATAGAACCATATCGCTGCCAGCACTAACAATTGCAGACGAGATCATGTGGCCGCTCTTCCACTACCACCCCGGTGAGATTACCTTCGACGAGTCCGCTTGGGACGCCTATACCGAGGCCAACCGCCTGTTCGCAAAGGCCGTCGCAAAGGACGTACAAGACAACGACATGGTCTGGGTGCACGACTACCACCTGATGCTCATGCCCGCCATGTTGCGCGAAGAGCTCGGTAACACCAAGAAGAATGTCAAGATTGGCTTCTTCCTGCACACACCTTTCCCCAGTTCCGAGATCTACCGAATCCTCCCCGTCCGCAATGAGATCCTGCTCGGCGTACTCCACTGCGACCTCATTGGCTTCCACACATACGACTATGCTCGTCATTTCCTGAGCAGTTGCTCGCGAATTCTGTAGGTATCAGCCCAAGGGCAGAGTTCGCATTTACTAACTCGGACCAGGGGACTTGCCACAACACCAAACGGAGTCGAGTTCAAGGGCAAGGTCGTTACTGTCGGCGCTTTCCCCATCGGTATCGATCCCGAGAAGTTCGACGAGGGTCTCCAGAAGCCCAAGGTACAAGAGCGGATAGCAGCCCTCGAGAAGAAGTTCCAGGGTGTGAAGCTCATCGTTGGTGTTGATCGCCTCGACTACATCAAGGGTGTACCACAGAAGCTGCACGCTCTCGAGGTGTTCCTCACAGAGCATCCCGAATGGATCGGTAAGGTCGTGCTTGTACAAGTCGCCGTTCCTTCTCGACAAGACGTCGAGGAGTACCAGAACCTCCGTGCTGTCGTCAATGAGCTCGTAGGACGCATCAACGGCAAGTTCGGCACTATCGAGTTCATGCCCATCCACTTCATGCACAAGTCGGTCTCTTTCGACGAGCTTATTGCGCTCTACGCTGTCTCGGATGTCTGTCTCGTGTCTTCGACACGCGACGGTATGAACCTGGTGTCCTACGAGTACATCGCGACACAGGAGAAGCGACACGGTGTCATGATCTTGTCGGAGTTCACTGGTGCTGCACAGAGCTTGAACGGCAGTCTTATCGTCAACCCATGGAACACCGAGGAGTTGGCGGATGCTATTCATGACGCAGTCACCATGGGCGATGAGCAACGCAGTCTAAACTACCAGAAGCTGTCCAAATACGTCCGGAAATACACTAGGTAAGTACTTACGATCACATCTCGATCGACACGTTCTAACTTCACACAGCGCATGGTGGGGCGAGTCGTTTGTCACCGAACTTAGAAGGATCTCGGAGACGCCAGACCGCAAAGTACACTTCGCTAACGCTCCGGTTGCGGGAGTTGATGACGCTACAAAGACTGCTGGTGAGACGAGCTCAGAGCTACCGATTCGTCAGGAAACCGGCAACAAGGACAAAGAGTCAGACCCGGCCGCTGCTGTCGATGCTCAAAAGGAGATCGACGGCGCATCTAGCCGATAGGCGCTGTGCCCCACGGTGAGCACCTCTGATTATTACGACGGATGATTTCACGTGACGAAAGTTCGGCGTGATGGATTCGCTTGGGTTAAACGATTGATGAAGGTTCCGATTCTCACAGTACCCCCTCAATTACTAGATCTTCTTACCTAGAAGCTGTAGTGGAAACATCACTGCAGTAACAATATACCCCCTCTACACACGACCTTGTTCTTTGTACTCTGATCGTAACTGTTTTGTTCCGCGAGTGAGTTCGTACCTTCGTGAGAAACAGGTATACGAGAGCGTGGGATGTTCCTGCCTACGAAGGTCACTGCCAAGCCATTAGCGCGTCATCATCCGCTGTCGCAAACCTCACGCAATTTCGCGTCTTCTGCGCCCCCAACCCCCATCACGCCGACAAGAAAACTTCCACCGGCAACTTCGGAAACGATTGGTAAAGAGTTTGAGTTTACGCGTCAATACGAATCAGTCCTCGATGTTGACGCGCAAAACACGCTCATGAGAAACCACAATGGAGTGACCCGCGTCTTTTATTAGAAGTCTGACAACGTAGGTCTGACACTGACATGACCGAATCTCAGCAGTCGACTTAATCAGCACCGCCTATCTACCACTCAATTATAGCGCCACCAAACTCACGCTCCACGAAGTCGACAAAAAGGAGCGTACGTGTGCGGCTGCTGCGCTAGCTCCGAAGAAACGCCAGACGCTCCTTCCAGATAGTACCAGTCCCCTCAAATACCGACATTTACTGCCATCACAAACGCCAAGTCACCGCATGAGCTGACAGTCTCACTTCTGCTTGAACATCGCTGCCTCCCATCCATACGCACGCGCTAGTCGACGTCCGTAGCGTCTAGCCAAAGTCAATGGCACTTCACCGCTCGGATGCGGCTCATGGAACTGGATACCGCGTGGCAAGTTCAGCTTCTTCGGTGTGAACTGCCACGCAGACCCGTGTAGCTTCTCGACGGCGAATCCAAGCTTGGCAAGCGTTGCTACGATTTGATCCCAGCGGACTTTACCCGGGGGTTCGCTATCGTTTGGCACATGAAAGAGTGCTTTGATCACGATATAGGCGTCCTTGCCGACGTGGTACAATGGTTTTGAAATGGCAGCCGATCGCTCAAGCACATCCTCATCGGCAACCTGGGCCATGGCTGTTGTCTCGCCGTGCGTCTTCGCTTTGGTTCTATCCGTGACATCGAGGCGATTGAAATTCCCAGTGATTTCTTTGGTTGGGTCGTGGAAGATCTCAGATGTGGGCTGATACTCGTACACGGGAGACGGTGTTGACGCCATGTCAAGATCTTCGGAGTCACTCCACGGAGCCGTTCTTAGCATCAGGCCACCTTTGTCCAAGAGTCTGCGAATTGTATCATGCTGAGAATAACCTGTACGCTTGCGAAAGGCATTGTCGATGTATCTCCAAAACTTGTCCAGGTTGCGTTCCGCCTTTCGACGCGCTCCCACCGTCTGCTTTGTTCGGACGCTCTCACTCGGATAATCGAGCCTTCCATTGGATGGATTACCAATATCTGGGGCAATGACACCTCCATCGCCTAGAACTTTCCTCCAGCGCGCCAAAGGTTGCACAAATTTGCCATGCCACTTGGCGTAAATGGGGCCCTTTTGCGCACAATCGAAATGGTTCCTCAGCTTGACGTAGCAGGAAGACACTCGCAGTTGATGAAGACACTCAACGCACACTGAAAGAGTATTCAGATAGTCCTCTATGAATGGCGAGACTTTCTCTTTGGCGGAGACCTCTTGCCTGAAGTACGTTTCAAGGCAATCTAGATCGATATGGGAGTAGTCGACGATCTGAGTGAAGGCGGTCGCCCGGGTCAGGAGCTTCCTCACGCGCTGTCCGATGACATCGTTACTATCCACTTCTGTGGTTCTGTAATCAGATTCACCTTCGAGCACGTTGTCGCATCCTGCTGGTATGGTAACTCTCATCATGAGATGGCGTAATTGTGGTGCTCCCATCAAGAAGTGCCTGATGAGACCAGCGGCGTCGAAACTACCTAGACTCAGCATGTAGTACAACATCTCCACACTATCTGAATAGCGCTTGACAAGCTCTTCGCTTTCTTCCACATGCAAAGTCAGTGCGTGAAGAACTTCGACTTCGGTTGAAAGTTGGTAAAGCTGATCCCAGAAGACCAGGCCCGCATACGCCTTGTTCAAAACCTCACGGAGAACCAGAGAGTAGAACTCGCTTGTTCCAAGTCTCTTCGATGGTTCTCCGGCTTCGTTCAGTATGTTCTCATGTCGATGTTCGGCGTGATCTTGAACATACTCTGCGAAATACGCAGGGTCTTCGCGCAAAGTCCAGGCATGGTCCTCGCATTTTTCCACTGCTGTCGAGATCAGGTGGCGGATACGTGCAAAGTTTGGCTCGCCTCGCGGACCAAATGGCGCCTTTCTGCATGCATCTGCAAGACTACTGCTCAGCTCTTCCGAATCTGACAAGCTCGGCGGTTCTGACAAAAGCGGATAATCGTCGCTGCACAGCGTCCCTGGAAGGATGTCATGCATGATATTTTCGCAACAGCCGACGAGGAACTTTAGTACGCCTTCCTGGATGCGGAGTATCTGGAGGCCCTCTCCTAGGTGATGCAAAACACGCATCGCCTGATCTTCAGAGACAGCGTGGGTTTCGGACTCAAACCCTTTGATTCGGCAATACATCTCTTCCTTGACTTCCTGTGTCTTTGAGTATTGGTCCGAGAGATTTATGAGGACATGCTGATAGCGGATAGCCTGGCATGGGACGGCCATGGGAGAGAAGCTGAGCTCCGATGAAGCAAACGTAGCAGGACGATTGCGCGCCCGGGCGTTGATGAACACAAGCAGGGATTTGGCGTCCAACAAGTCTTCTGAATTGATATAAGGTCTGAGCTCGCTGCTGATTGCCGCATGGTATGGTTGTCCGCAAGGACAATCGGTGAAATTGCCATGCATATTGTCCACATCCGGTCGGTGCAGGTCGGGAATTCCGGGAAAGACTACTTGAAGTAGTTCTCGACGCTTCGCCGGAGACTTCCTTCTCCATCGAATCCGTATGGCGCCTTCGTGTCGCTGCACGATTGCGTTCAGACGGTGCCAGTGCGTGAAGATGTTGCGGCTCAGCGTGGCAGCTGTATCAAGTACCAACTCCGGTGGCAGGTCAGCGTCGTTGTCCTTCCGCAGGATCTCGATGATGGTATCAACATCGTCCATCTTGCCAATTCTATGGGTATGTCAGTATTTTGCGCGATCGAAAGAGGTCAACACATACATCGATGCTTCACTGATCTGGATGTAGCTGATAGCACTGGACCAGTCCAGCGACTGCTGTTCGATCGCGACCAAAGAAAGATATTTACGCCAATGTGTGCGGTGGAGGGTCGGGTGTGTAAAATTGAGGTAGTGTGGTGTTTACGCAAACAACAAGCTCTTGGCGCTATGACCGCCGATGGCTCTCAAGAGCAGAGAGCGCGTCACGTGTTGGCAAACAAGACTCTCATGCGACTGATTCGCATATCCTACTCCAAATCCTGATCACAGTCATGCTCATACACCTACCTGATGAGATGGGTTATGTCTTTCGTTGCGAACCATTACCTTTGCCTTCGCTTCTTTGATCTCACTGGCATCTCTCACCACGCGCATAATTGACAACTGGATCGCTCATATCAGA
>Ga0265797_10011156_pt1 | contig 11317 bp, 5 predicted proteins | sample P2T30metagenome_FD_192433 | JGI IMG/M metagenome (GOLD analysis project Ga0265797, IMG submission 192433) | Plant litter microbial communities from East Loma Ridge, Irvine, California - P2 T30 | ecosystem: Environmental > Terrestrial > Plant litter > Unclassified | place: USA: California... | reverse complement strand
GAGAGCCACAATAGCTCCGAAGCTTGCTTGGAGCTGATGCGTGCTCCGCGCTCTAACAACAGCCGAATTGATCTTTCCGGTTCCTTCTCAGGTAAAAGGAGCAGGGCCTGCCTAAACATGCTGTAATACGATACGCCGCCGTCGTCGTCGAAACGAGCCCCTCCGTCGAGAAGTAACTCCATGACTTCGTGGTAGCCTTCCGCCGCAGCCGTGACCAAGGGCTGGCCATAGTGATGCTTCTGACCGTTGGGATCCGCGCCGCGGTCTAACAACAGCCGTACGACAGCACCACAGTCTCTGTTGACTGCTTGCGAGAGGGCAGAACCATCTGCACAGCCGTGCTCGTCGGGGTATGTTGCGTCCGCGCCGTACTCAAGAAGTAGCTTCACTATGTCGCTAAGTCCGTGATACGCCGCTGCTCCTAAACAACTGAAATGTGGCCTGCCACATCGATGATTTAGGATACTGCCAATGTTTCGCCCAGCGGCACACGACTCTGTGAGCAATTTGAGATAGGCTTTGGCGAGACCGCCGAGCCCTTCTGCTAATATGCAATACAACACGCTTATTGGATGCTCGAAGTCTAACTTTTCTACCGCATACGAGTCGATATCCTCGATCAACCAAGCGCGGATGTTTTTGATGTTGATCCACTGTCTGAAGGGAAAATTGTGTAGGTCTTCGACAGATATGACGTCCCCCAGATGCGCGGCTTCCAGGGAAGCCAACGCGGAACAATGCACGTAGTTAAGTAAAGGGAAGTGTGCCCATTCCGACTCGAAAATGAGGTCCCCGGTGAGCAAACTTGTGTCTACCAGCCCGCTGGATTGATGGCCTGGGAGGTGCATGCATGCTGCCACGGTAGACCGGATCCAGAGCTTGCACCACTCTGCCACCAGAGCGTGGCTTTTGGCTACCACATTGGGCAGTAAATCTGGACACAGTCTAGCTAGTCCACCCGCGAGGAAGTAATCGCGAACGGTCTCATGAATGAACTGGACTTTCAAGTAGTCGTAAATATCGTCGTTGAACTCGCGTAAGCTGTAGTCGGGCTTATTGAATTCCCTCTGGATCGCGGAAGATGTTACTTCGATGAGGCCTTTGGATGCGCTCAACACAAAACGTTGCATATGTGCCGGATCGTCGCCGTCACGACACCATTCGATCATGTCCGGTAGTTCGGGTTGCTGTAGGCCTAGTCGGATAGCAAAGTACAGCTCGCGAATGTCCAGCGTCCACTGTGCGACAAGCATCCAGACGACAGCCGGCACGAGGCGCGGATCAGCAGCCCCTTTGACAACGATGTCGTGCAGGAGATCGTTGAGATCGTCCGGCACAGCGTCAAGTACTTCGAAGAGTTCTGCACGTCCCGCGCCATCGTCGAAAGCTTCGTTCAGTCGCCTGATGACGAGTACCACCCAGAGGAACACCGCCTGTGACTTTTTCACTAATGCGAGCCGCAGATCATCCCGTAGCACACCGCGAGTGACTCTCAGCTTGTTTGAAACATAAAAATGAATGTCTTGCGTATGCTCGGGACTTTCTTCAACAATCATCGACTCGCAAGACTTCGCGGTGATGTGTGGGTAGTGACGGCTTGCGTAGCATACTTCGAGCGAGATCTCTTTCGACTGTGCAGCTTCCGTCAGGCTCTCGAGATATTCCACCATGGCACGTACGCCAGCTTGGTCGCCTTCGTCCAGCGCGTCCACGATGATGATCAGGCATTCTCGTTGCAGTCCAAGTACAGCTTTACGGAAGATGTCCTGTAGGACGCTCGGCTCCCAGTTCTGGCTTGCGATCGAGAACCGGGGTAGTTTGACGACTTTTTGCAGTCTTGGTACCTTTTCCAGCAACTGGCACAGCAGCGAGCGATACATGCCCTCGACAGATCTTTCCAAAGGCTGGCCTCGGGCGTTGAAGAAGAAAGATATGATGCAGTGGTCCGGCATGCTCTCTGCCGCATTCTCGAGAATACACCTCATGATGGTGGACTTACCCACTCCTGCCTTGCCCTTGATCCAGAACAATCCTCCGTGTGTACTGCGTAGGTCCGGATCGCGCCATCTCAGGTATTCTGGCCTTCTGAAGACCCAGCGGCATGTTTCTCCTTGCGCGGGCGTGATTGCTGCCAGTCGAAAGTCCATACGCTCGAAGCTGAGAGCTTTCAGAAACTCCGTCCAGCGATTTTGTTCCGTGTCTTCTTCGCGTGTGCCATAGTTGTTGTTGACGACGCTGGTGTGGTTATCGCCAAAGTGCGCTCTTGCATTGCCGCTGATTGCATTGTCTTGGTAGCGGTGTCCGGTGTGCCTGCTAGTGCTGACTAGTGGTTCATCACCAGTGACCTCCGGTCGCAGGTGTACAGGTGGATGGTTCGTGTTGTCATCTGTAGTGTTCGCTTCATGTTGGTGCAGATGCGCACAAGAGGCTGACGTCACACTCATGGCGTTCGGTTGCTGCATCTTGCCTTCCGTATGTTGGTTCGGTCCGTGTCATGACAGCACGCATGGTGGTGTGAATCAATATCATGGTATCATGTACGATATGAAGACGGCGAACGCTGAGTAACTCCATGATCTGTGTCTCCCATCAGGCTGAACGACGTCTAAGAATAGCAATTTGCACTCGTGCCGCCCTGCATGTACGCCACACTTGGCGGCATGTTTGTACGATACCGACTTTGAAGATGCACAAGCTTTACACCGCCGTGCACCACTGCACGAATTCCTGCCATACGATGACCAAGGTCAAGAGTGATGGGTCTAACGGCGTACGCGTCTTTCGTGCTTGCCCAGAGGTGAGCATTTCGTGGTAATTTGCGCAAGATGTCATGACAAAATATGCCATAGCCAGAGAGCTAAGGATGGATTACGATTAGCACCGTACCTCCGCAGACCTTCGTGGGCGCTGTCAAGAAAACTGCCCTTGCTGCAATTAAGATCAGGAGACTCAAGTAGCTAGGGCGAAAAGGTTAACAGCCCGGTAGGTCCTGAGTGTAAGTAAGTCTGTTCCTAGGCTGCCAAATACGACCTGAGACCGAAACAAGACTTTGATGCTGACGTAGAAGAACAAGATCGATTCGTGGGATCTCTCAGCCAAGGGCATCATTCTCTACAGCAAGAAACTCGTCAACTCCCCAAGGAAAGTCTGGCCCTAGACCCATCGTCCCTTTGAGCCGCGCACAACGGACGGAGATGTCATGTACGTTTTGAGGTGGACAGTTGACGTATGAATTTCTCAGGACGCGATGCATTAACCGAGGCAGAGGTAGCTCGTAGTCTGCATCGATCCCTTCGCATCCAGTCGTCGCCAAACTGAGAAGGCTATATACTTTGTCTCGGGGATCGTAATAATTCAGATTCGAAGTCAGTTGTAGTAGAAGCCATAGTAAGGAGGGTGTAGCACCGCTGCAGAGGTCTATCATCTTCGTAGCCGAACTCAGCTTCCCGTAGATGGGGGTGTTTCGTTTGGCGACGTCTAATGTAAGCAAGCGGGACTTGCGAGAGCTTGGAGTATCGCCCCTGATTCCCATGGCGGCTTCATAGAGAATCGTCACGAATAGTTCCCAGTCGAGTTTGTGAGGTCCGCATGCGAGTGTGATTTTCCTGGCTGGTTTCAGTTCTTGAACGACCCAGAGTCGCCTCCAGTAAGGTCGTTCACAGAGCCCCTGTACGCCCGGCACAAGATTGAGTTGTCGACCGCGAGCGATACTTTCCGGGAAACCATATATCCACCAATCTCTCAAGTCATCGACCTCTTTGTTGGCCAGTCCAAGCCAAATGAGTACCCCGTCCGCGCCTTCGAATATACGTGACATGACACGGACCTGATGCATGCGCTCTTGCCGATTCGTTTGGTCAATGCAAAGGGCGTCCACCCATAGCCAGTCGCTGGATGTCTCCAGTGAGTCCAGTCGCGATTGAGCTTCTTGCTTGCGTTGACCTTCCTCGAGGCCGGGTGGGAGTTGCCGAAATTGCTTCCACATGCTCAGGTCATTTGCGTGAAAAACTTCGTTGTCATCGTCGCTATCATAAGGAACATGTCCCGTACTATCCGAACGAGATCTCCATGTAACAAGAAAATGCCACAGATTGTTCGGTAACATATGCCTTCGTCCGTCCAACATGATAGCGTGTTCTGCAATAGGTGGTCCCCAGGCATAAGACACTGCAGTGTACTCGTTTCGCTCGGACACGGGCACGATCCGAGTCTCGTAGTGCACAACTTCATCTGTCGGTCCGGATAGAACTCTGACTAGTCGCGGGTGGTCTTCTTTCAGCTCCTCGCGATGATGCGACACGCATGTATTCTGCTCTATCTCCAGCCTTGCGTCGTGTGGGCCCCCCTGCGTCTTGGGGTGTTCTGGATTGGAAAGATCGCTCCTTTTGGTAGCCTGTCTCTCATGTTGGTCGTCCACATCGAGGGCTATGGCGGCTAGATTACTGCTACTCCAGTCCCAGGAAGCATCAGAATGGCGTTTTTGGGCGCTAAGACCATCGGGGATTATGCTACCGCAATTCTCCATCGCACGTCGGTAATGCGCATTGATATCGGTTTGGTTGAATCAGGTACCGGCGACAACAAGACGCATTCCGGCTGGCTTGGAACACATGCAAAGGATTCCGAGATAGTGTTCCACATCAGCACAACGTGAAGAGGATGTTGCAGCACCCAGGGATGCGAAAGGGGACGGTTCGATAGTTGGCTATGTAGTATTCAGGAGGTGCTGCGTCTTTGAACTAGGATTAGATTTTGAAGGAGCATGTGAGTCGCCTCACACCATATGTTGTCAGGCGAAGTCATGGCGCAGCTCACATATAGCTACGCCTCGCATGTTGCAGGCACACAAGCTGTGCTCAGCCCGAACACGAGGCTATGCTCGTCATGAATATGGCAGGCCAAAGAACGGTAGCTTGTAGATCATGGTGGATGCGTAATTTGAGGATCTTGACGATACATACACAAGATGACTTTTCTACCTATGTAGACAATCATGTCTGATGATTCGGCGCATGATACAGGCAAGAAGGACTCTGCCATAGAGCTTCGGCGAAGCAGTTTGATTCTGGCTAGTGGTGGCTGAGAAAACCCCGCTTCGTTCGCCGGCAGTAGCTCCTGCCGTCAGCCTTGCAAGTAGGAAGGCTGTTCCCGAGAACAATTCCAGACAACCAAAGCCATTAGGGATAGTGGACGGCGATGCTTTATGGACAAGACATGATGGATTGCTGGGGCTCAAAACACTTCGATAATGGAAGCTACCTCCTATCTCGTGTGACAGCGGGTAACGGATTGCAGCAGGAGCGCACAATTGCATTCGCCCGCACATCCACATCCTCTACGAAGGAAGGGAGGAATAAGTTCAACTGTCATGTGCGTCATAAAAGCATGAAACCTCCAAACAGTAAGACACATTGTGACATACAGATCCTACCAGGCTTCGCGACGCGACGCTCGGAACTGGTTTTGCTAGGAGAAAGATCCAGATAGATGCTTATAGTGGTGAATGGCTGTAATGCACTCCACGTACAAGCTGAGTCATCACGGAACATACCAGGAGAATAGAATTAAGGCTGGGTCTCGACGAGAAAGTCAAGGTATCTAATCACCAGCGCCGGGCCTAGAACATGAAAACAAGTCTATTAATTTGTAAGAATAGGAAAGATCTCCACATCGGACCGTACCGACCGATCTGGCCAGGGTCTCAGGCTCGCAGGCAAGGCAGGGTCCGATCATTCATGATTCCAGACTCCTCGACTCCGTGAGCGAAAGTCGCTCGCTCGCCTTCTAAATTCCTATAGCCAGATTATATCTCAGAATTCGGTCTACTGGAGGCCATTTCCGTGGTGCTTTGATTCACACTTTCCACAACAGTCTCCGCCGGGGCTGTTGTGCTGGGCCGTTGACAGAATGCAGCTCTCACCTCTGCCTATCCGAGGACTGTCGCAAGAATGCTGCTGGACAGACTGCATCCTAAGAACAGAACACAACGCCTTGTTCCTAAACTGCGATTTCGCTACCACGCCGCTGGGCCCGAAATCAGAATGGGGTCCAGTTCTACGCGCGTATGTCACTATGATCTTTGCTGACTCTCGTGGCGCCTGCCTTTACTGGGGTCCGGACCGGATAGCCATCTACAACGAGCCCTTCGCTGTGAGTTGTGAAGCAAAGCACCCATTCCTTATGGGTCAAGCTTTTGCGGAAGCCTTTCCAGAGTTGTCGGCCAGCATAGATCCAGTTTTCGAGCTGGCGTCTACCTCAGGACAAACGGTCAATGTTGACAACATCCAATTGTTCGTAAACCGAGGCAACTACATCGAGGAAACGTATTTCATCGGACAGATCATTCCACTTCGTGGAGAGGATGGCAAAGTTGCAGGATTCTACAACTCCGTGCTCGAATCGACATCGCAGGTCATTTTTGAGCGACGACGGCAGGTTACGGACAAGATCTCGAGCATCCTACCACACTCGATTGAGCAGACGCTTTTAGCATTTGTTCAAGCGTTGCAAATCAATTCCCACGATATTACGGCTATGCTTCTATACACCTTCGATGACCATGTTCCCGGAGAAACCGACAATCTCTTTCTCGAAAAGAGTATAGCCATTCCGGAAAGCTGTGGCTGCCACCTCAAAACAGCAAACCTGCAGACAAGCCGAGATGGACTGGTCCCGCTGTTTCGCCAGGCGAGACAAACTGGACAACGTGTGGTGCTCGATTTAGCGGACGACAGTTTCTCGCAATACAGAGGATTATTCGATGGTGTAAATTGGCGAGGTTTCGGCGAGCGACCACGATTCATCATCATTTGTCCCTTGACAATCAGTGGCGAACTTCTGGGATTCTATGTTCAGGGCACAAATCCCCGAAGAGAGTATGACGATACCACGGAAAGAAGTATTGCAGAAATCACGACTCGACTGGAGCTGAAATGGGCCGATTCGAGCTCAAGAGAGCAGGCACATCTAAGAGCAAAGATGGCTGAACGGCGAGCCATTGAGAGCGAAAACCAGCTACGAAGTCTAGCACAGAACGCACCTCTGGGAATGTACCAGATCGGCCCAGATCAGAAGATCAAGTGGGCGAACGATCAGTTCTACGAGATTACCGGACACGATCGCTCGCGTTCCGAAATGGTGCACTTCAGAGAAACACTGGCTGCAGACGAACGCGAAAACGATCGCAGGATCATGGATGATCTACTTGCTGGAGGCTTTCGTACAGTGCGGAACGTCCGATTGTGTCGAACGTGGGAGCCTCCGATCCGTGGGGACGATGGATCGGACGAGCACCATGCATGGATACTAGCCGTGACATTCCCTCTGATGGAAGGCGGCGAAGTAAGGTCCCTTCTGGGATACGTTACCGACATCAGCCGTCAAAAATGGGCTGAGAACGTGCAATCGCGCAACGCAGCACTGGCTACAGAAGCTAAACGACGCCAGGAAGAATTCCTAGACATTACTTCACACGAGCTGAGGAACCCATTGTCTGCAATAACACAGCTCGCGGACAGCATCACCAAAAGCATCGAGGCTGAAGGTGAAGTCATGTCAAATTCTTGGTCCAAGGTTATCGACGAGATCAAAAGCGCTTCCAGCACGATTCTTGACTGCGCTACCCACCAGAAGCGGATCATTGACGATGTTTTGGTACTTTCTCGCCTTGATTCTCAGATGCTCTCCATTACGCGATCATCCGCACGACCTCAAGACGTCATCGCGAGCACCCTCAAAATGTTTGAGGGATTGGCGGATGAGAACAAGATAGAACTCTCTTCGAAAAAAGCAGATGGCTTGGATGAACTGCGAGACGTTGATGCGGTCTTCATTGACTCATCACGTCTCATGCAAGTACTCATCAACCTCATTGGTAATGCCATCAAGTTCACCAGCGGTCAGCCCGTGCGGAAGATCTCGGTTGTTCACGGTGTGGTGAAAGCTATGTCACCGCGGTTTGAAACACGCTTTGGCGACTTGACGTGGGCTTCGTCAATAAAGCCCAAACAGTCCAAGCCAGCACAACTCGGATTGGAGAAATGGGAGGAGAAGCTGTACGCCTACTTCGTGGTCGAAGACACTGGGTTAGGCATGAGCCCCGAGGACATGGCACGGTTGTTCCAGCGATTCTCCCAAGCAAAATCCAAAACACACATTACCTACGGCGGTAGCGGACTGGGTCTCCACATCTGCAAAGAACTTGCCGAAAAGCAAGGCGGAGGAATCGGTGTTGCGTCGAAGGAAGGCCACGGTTCCACCTTTGTGGTCTACTTGGAGACGAAAGCAGCAACTGCTGTGCTACCCACGATAGGGCAACGGCCCCCGATGGTGAGAGCTCCGAGCACAGCGAACGGCAGTGTACGCTCTCACTCTTCATCCATGAATTCCGTTCTGAGAGAGATGCCGGACCCGATTGATCGACTTGAAGAAGTCGCACTTGCCAGCACCGAAGGCTTTCACGTCCTTTTGGTTGAAGACAACCTCATCAACCAGAAAGTCCTGGCAAGACAACTGCACAAGGCGAAATGCACAGTGACCATCGCAAACCACGGCGAGGAAGTCCTCGCGATTCTGGAGCAAAGCACTTACTGGAACCACGATGCGGTAAATGGCGTGCAAATTGAACATGCGTCGAAGCGCATTCCACTGCAAGTAGTGCTCATGGACATCGAGATGCCCGCGATGGACGGCTTGCAGTGCACCAAGCAGATCCGATTGTTGCAAAACAAGGGCGTCATTACTGGCCAGGTGCCCATCATTGCAACGACTGCGAACGCCCGCCAAGAACAGAAGGACCGCGTATTCGCTGCCGGGGCAGACCGTATACTCGTCAAACCCTTCACCATTGATGAGATCATGCTGTTGATACGAGAGCTTGTTGCTTGAAGTACAAGGTTATTTGCTGTCAACCATTTCAAACTCCTCCAGCCAGATCACAGACAATGAGACTCGGAGAGTGCGGCACCGGGCAGTGGAAGACGAGGAACACCTTTCACAATTAGCCTAAAACACCACACCACTCATGGACACTGTACTGTCAATTTGTGGATTGTTCAAACCCAGCGTGACGAAGCTTGCAATGCACCCTACATTGTATCGTGTTCATTGGTAGAAAAACGGTGTCCTCTACCAGTGTACCACCACTTCGAAGTGGCACATCGTCAGGTCCAGATTTTGTCCCTGCAACTCATAGTAGTGACAGCTACTTCTGCACCATTTCTCGGAGTACTCTATTCTTCACCACGAACCTCCAGCGCATGGTCGCTACTCGGATGAGTATGCTCTCACCTCCGTGAACAACTCGTTCATTGTTCATCCTCAAGCCGCACCGCCTGCACGCATAGACGTCCTTCGACATGTGATGACGGCCGCGCGACAGCGCTTTGATTCAGGGCAGGCGATGAGGCACCAAGCGGTATCGATGAGACCGGGTATTATTGGATTTTCGCTTCGCTGCGTCCTCCGCACGTCATCTCGGCCACAGTGCACCCGCGGTCCGGGGGAAGAGTAGCGACGTCGACACCAAATAAGCACGCTGTACTGCTACTTTTGAAAGTCCCGCACGGGATCGAATTTGAATGAAGCACGAGACACTCGAAGTCTTTAGTGCTCTATGTCAAACGCAGCTCTTGGTTTCTCGCTTGTGGTGCTGCTGCATGCTTGGTTCCTGCAGGCTGTCAACTACGTTCCAATCTACTTGATCTTTACCCACGGCGTTTCTGGCCCGGTGCAACTGTACCAGTCGCTGACGTCACTACAACAGGTGGGAAGACTTAATTCTGAAAGACAGTATCCCAATAAATACAAAGTAAAAGTACAAACTCCAAAGTCTTGTCGTCCAAGCTAATAGTCATCCATTACCACCACTTCGTCTCAAGCTCCACCAGATCAAATAGTGTCCCTCGCGTTGGGCCACTTCAGCGGCTGGCGCCTACGCAGACGCTCGTTCTCCTTCTCTCTGCACTCCTCGCAGATAGCCGAGTAATCGTAGTCGAACGAGTGGGCGTCGCTCTGCTTCACGGTGTGCTTGCCGTTGACGCGGTCCGAGAACCTCTTATCGGCGTCGCTCAGGCCGACATACTGGCACTCGCGGATCTCGAAGGGGTTGGGGAAGTCTTCGTTGTAGTGGCCGCAGGCCAGGAGGTGGTGGATCTCGACGCACATGTTTGTTTTTGTTGCGGTTTTTAAGTGAAGCCGGGTTTGGTTGTTCTGTTTGTTTGGATACTTGGGTCTGGGTTGCTCTCTTGTTCTGGTTGGTATCGCTTTGCTAGTGATTGTGCAGTGTGGTGTTGATGTTGTTGCTCCTGAGGGCTTCTAATGGGTCTATATATATCGTCGACGTTGTCGCTATACTGGTCAATGGATTCTGCAAAGGGGTAGCAAGCAGAGCGGCATTTTCTTGCGTATACCGTAGTCAACATGGCTACTATTGCTAGTCAGAGCATGTGATGTTCAAGTGTACTTGCAATGGAGCAGCCGCTAGACCCTACCGCGATCTTGGTACACTGCAAAGGTGAAATCGAAGGAGAATGGTCAATGATAATAAGCAGGAGGTCGACATATGCTTTCAGAGTCTGCAACAACCACTGCAAACCGATTGCTCTTGATCGTAATCCGTAGCTGCAAACATACGGCCAACACCAGCAGCAATGCACCCGTAGCAAGCAAGAAGACTCGGTGACCATCCGGTCAGCCTACAACTCCTCCCGCCCCTCCACCGCACATGGCACGTTAAGATCCCTGCAAGCCTCAGCGATCTTATTCATCGGACAATCAAGCTCATAGCAAAGCCATTGCTTGTCCGCCGCTCGCTCCGCGCTCAACGTGCCACTCATTGAATAGTTATGGAACGCGATAAGAACAGTATCGGGATCTCCATTATGAAAGACTTTAGCAAAGTGCTCCACGCTCTCGATGGCGGAGTCGAAGTGCCTCATGTCGCCAGATCGGCCGTTCAGGTAGTAGTCGAACCCCGTGGCGTCTTCGCCCCAGATTGTGTCGGTGATGTTGGAGAACCAGACGTTGATGCCTTTTGCACCGGGCAAGATTTCCCAGAGACCGGTCGGTGAGATCATGGAGTTTTGTGGGATTGATGCAGCGGTTGGAATTGCTGTGTAGAGGGCCAGGCCTAGAGCGGAGGTGATGGTGTTGCGGAACATCCTAGTAAGTTGTGGTGCTGGAGTCTTGATGTGGTAGATTCGGCAGATTGGTCGACCAGACTTTTCAATCTTGATGGGGCTGCAAGTATGGTGGTAAGCAGTGGTGGTCACCTATTGATGCGTGATGTTGGGGCCTGAAAGATATTGTGGACTTGCAG
>Ga0265797_10011155_pt1 | contig 11318 bp, 6 predicted proteins | sample P2T30metagenome_FD_192433 | JGI IMG/M metagenome (GOLD analysis project Ga0265797, IMG submission 192433) | Plant litter microbial communities from East Loma Ridge, Irvine, California - P2 T30 | ecosystem: Environmental > Terrestrial > Plant litter > Unclassified | place: USA: California... | reverse complement strand
CTTGCGCTCGATGAAGGACAATTAATGGTGAACTACCTAAAAACAACTTATGTCATAACGGATAAAGTCAATGTTACGAATAGTGTAGTTAACCTCAAAGACTTCAAACTTCGCGATTTGGAAGGCCACCTGGCAAATGCTAACGGATCAGTAGATCTAAATAACCTTAACGACCCAACTTTGGATATAGAAGTGAAGGCCACTGATTTCATGGCCTTAAATACTACTTCGAAAGATAACTCGGTGTACTTCGGAAAAGCATATGGTACGGGTGTATTCAAATTTAATGGTCCCACCAGCAAAATGAAGATCGATATTAAGGCCAGAACTGGAAACGGAACAGTTTTTAATTTACCATTGAACAGTTCTGAAACGGTATCTGATAAAGACTTTATTAATTTTATCAGTCTTGATTCGAGTAAAGTAGTAAAGAAAACAACTAGTTTCGATGGCTTAACGCTTACCTTTAAACTAACAATAGATCCAAGTACAACGGCAAATATTTTCACCACTCTTGGTAATCTTAGTGGAAAAGGTAATGCAGAATTGAACCTGAACATCAATAGTCTGGGCGATTTCGAAATGTCTGGAGATTATATTATTGAAACGGGTAGTTTTGACTTCACCGCACAAGAGGTAATCAATAAGAAATTCGAAATCAGGCAAGGCGGTACCATCCGGTGGACTGGTAATCCAACTGCAGCACAAATTAACCTGAAAGCTATTTATGCATTAAGGGCTAACTTAAATGAATTGTTTAAAGCGGCTAACCGAGATGCGAGCAGTTTGGCTAACCAAAGGGTAGATACAGAAGTAGAGATGGGATTAACGGGTCTCCTGCTACAGCCGGAAATAAAACTTGATATCAATTTCCCTTCACAGCCATCAATAAAGGAACAGCTACAAACTTACCTGAGCGACCAGAATAACCTGAACTTACAAGCTTTTAGTTTGATTATCAGAAGGAGTTTTGCCTCTGGAAATGGTGGCGAATCTATCGGAAACCAATTGAGTTCTACCGCAACCAGTACGGCTACAGAGTTAGTATTTAATCAGTTCAATAACGTGTTATCTTCGTTAAACTTAAACTTCGTCGATTTAAATGTACGTTCATTAAATGAAGCCAATGCCTCTTTCAAATTGTTTAACAACAGGCTCATTATCAATGCGGGGATTGTAGACCGGAACAGTGTGAACGATTTTAACGTAATCGACTTTTCTAACGATAACGTAGGTAGGGAGGTTGAAGCATTGTTTTTAATCAGAAAAGATGGAAGCTTAACCGCTAAGGCCGCTAATAAACCACCTACGCAACAAAGTATCTTCCTGAACAGTGGTATTAGTCCGACAGCAAACGTTACTTCTTTTGGCTTGGTGTACACGCAACAGTTTGATACTTTTAAAGAGTTTATTCAAAAGATCTCCGGCGCTTACAGAAGAAATTTAAAACGGAAACAAAGCGAAACGCCTGTTAAAACCAATAAATCTATTAGTAAAGAAGCGATTATTAATCAGAGTAAAGGAAATCAGCGGAGGTAAGGGTTTGAGTGTTATTCGTCCATCGTTGGGCGTTGTTCGTTTTTTGTTAATCGTTGGTCGTTTTTCATTGATCGTTGGTGGTCGAGAGTTTTTGTATTAAGGCTCATGCTTCAATCGGCATTCTTGCAAGGTGGGCTTTTTCACGGGCGAAGTAATCTTTACTACGGTCGCAATTCTCCTCCTCCGGAGGGGTGCCTGCAGGGTGGAGTGGTTAATATTTTGCGCTCCATTATTAAAGATTTTCTGGATCAGGAGGAAAGAGTAAAGAACAAGGAGTAAAGACCAGGGCGGAAATCCTACTCCTGAAACGCAAACCCCTGATCCTATCGTAATTGCGAAGCCGGGCCTGAGTGAGTTGAAGCAATCTATTTGGCAGGAGAGATTGCTTCGTGCCTCACAATGACGACCGTTCTTAGAATGGATCAGGAGAAAGAGTAAAGAACAACGAGTAAAGACCAGGGCGGAAATCCTACTCCTGAACGAAAAACATCAGGCTATATACACCAATTGAATGTTTATATTTTTTGCCCCTCCCAACGCATCGTCACAGCAATGACAATCATGCGCAACAAAACAGCCAGTGGTTAAAACCACTGGCTGATAAAATCTTCATTATATTAAACGCCCATCACCAATCCAACTGTAAACTGGATATTGGAAACATAGAACTGAAAACTGCTAACTGAATTATCCTTTCATGATCGAATGTCCCATTTTATCGCGTTTCGTTTTTAAATAGCGCTCATTATGTACATTGCTTTCAATTTCAATCGGAATATTTTCAATCACTTCAAGGCCATAGCCAATCAGTCCTGCGCGCTTGGTTGGGTTATTCGTCATTAAACGCATCTTAGTGATGCCTTCAGATCTTAAAATCTGAGCACCAACGCCGTAATCACGTTCATCACCTTTAAAACCTAATTTTATATTTGCCTCAACGGTATCAAAACCGGCATCCTGTAAGTTATATGAACGCAATTTGTTGATCAGTCCAATACCTCTACCTTCCTGATTCATGTAAACCACAATTCCTTTTCCTTCTTTTTGAATCATTTCCAAAGCTTTGTGCAGTTGTGGTCCGCAATCGCAACGGCATGACCCGAAGATATCTCCAGTAACACAAGAACTATGCACACGTACAAGAACAGGTTCATCAGCACTCCATTCTCCTTTTGAAATGGCTAAATGTGTTGCGCTGTTATCCAACTGAGTATAGGCCGTCATTTTGAAATCGCCAAACTCGGTTGGCAAATCAATTGTTACCTCTTTTTTAATTAAGCTATCAATGTTTAACCGGTAAGCAATTAAGTCTTCAATAGAAATAATTTTTAACTGGTGCTGCTCTGCAATTTTGAAAAGATCCGGAAGTCTGGCCATTTCGCCATCTTCTTTCAAAATTTCTACCAAAAGACCAGCAGGTTTCATTCCTGCCAAACGGGCTAAATCTACGCCAGCTTCTGTATGACCGGCACGGCGGATAACGCCACCATCTTTGGCAATAAGCGGAAAAATGTGTCCGGGTCTTCCTAATTCTTCAGGTGCTGTTTTTGGATCTACCAAAGCCAGCATCGTTTTAGATCTGTCGCTTGCAGAAATTCCGGTCGTACAGCCGTGGCCAACAAGATCTACAGAAACCGTAAAATTTGTTTCGTAAGCAGCTGTATTTTTACCAACCATTAAATCGAGGTTTAACTCCTTGCAACGCTCTTCTGTAAGCGGTGCGCAAATTAATCCCCTCCCATAGGTGGCCATAAAGTTAATTACCTCAGGCGTTGCATTCTCTGCAGCAGTTAAAAAATCACCTTCATTCTCACGGTTTTCATCATCTACTACAATAATCACTTTGCCTGCCTTAATTTCAGCAATGGCTTCCTCTATGGTATTCAGTTTTGTTTGCATTTGTTCACGGCATATTTATCTGGCCAGATCATGTTATTTTCTATTGACTAAGATAACATGCAACGGCTTTTGCCAAAACAAAGGTACAACCTTAATAGACAAAAAAATCGACGAAATATCATTTATAAGTAAAGGATATCGCCTACTTTTTTTGCTTGATTCGTAAGAGTTTAAAGAAAAGCTGTTTGTAATAATTGATATCAAATAAGGCAGAATCTACCGTGGCTTTGTAAGTAAGGAATGCGGCCAGCGGCGATAAAACAATTACAGCAATCCACATGGCTACAATGGGGTTCGTAGAGCCTTCCCTGGCAGATTTTTCTGCAACGGTGGTAATAATATGATAAATTAAAAAGAAGGAAATCGCAATTACTACGGGCAAACCCATCCCGCCTTTCCTGATGATGGCACCCAGCGGCGCACCAATAAAAAATAGCAGGATACAAGATGCAGCTAAAGTGAACTTCCGCTGATATTCTATCCGGGTAAAGATATATTCGCCCACTAAATCGGTGTGACGTGGCGCAGTGTTAGACAGGTTCTGGATCATACCAGATACAATGTTGGAGGCGTTATCCAGACTGGCTTTTTTCGAGCCGTTCGGTATATCCTTCACAATATTATCGCTGATTACTTTCGGGGTAACCTTCAATTTTGAATAGCCTTTTGCGGCGTTAAATTGTTTGAAATTGGAAGATGCCATCCGGGCTGCATACTGCCCTAAAGTATCAAGCAGTTTAGATAAAGAATCGCCCTTTTTACTAATTCCCCGTAAATTGAGCATTGGTGTACTGTTTCCAAAAGCATTCGGATCTGTACGGTTCATATCAAAAGATTCCAGGCTAAACCGGGGTTCAGTTTCTTTAAAACGCGTTCTGTTTAAAACCTGGCGGGGGTTATATGCTCCGCTGGTACTCGCCTGTTCTTCATATTGCACGCCATCTTTCAATTTTAGGAGCAGGTATTTCCCATCTGATGTTTTATTCATCTCCCCTTCTCTGGCCATAATTACCTTCGGTATGCCATTGGTACCACGGTGATCGTAAATCAGGATGCCACTAAGTTTTCCACTTTCATCCTTTGCATCTACCCTGATGGAAAAATTGGGGATACTGTTATTAAATACGCCCGGCTTAATTAAGAAAGATAATTTTTTATTTCGGATATCGTAAAGCAAAGAACTGAATTTCAGGTTTGCTTTAGGCAGCATATAGTTAGAGAATAGAAACGAGCTGATGGTAAGTAAAATGATCACTACAAATAGCGGACGCATGGCTTTTTGAAGCGAGATGCCGGCAGATTTTATGGCAACCAGCTCATAATTTTCGCCGAGGGTACCAAAAGTCATGATGGAAGAAAGCAATACCGAAAGTGGTAATGCCATGGCCACATTGGCGGCAGATGCGTAATACATCAATTCTAAAATGGTGTACCATTCAAACCCCTTGCCTATTAAATCATCGATCCACTTGAATAAGAAAAACATCAGCAGGATAAACATCACCACAAAAAATGTAGCAAGGAATGGCTTAATGAATGCTTTTATTAAAAGAAGATGTATTTTTTTCACCCTACAAAGGTAAGCAATACGGTTTTAAACTAGGCACCTAAAACGCTAATCAAATAGTCAATCTGATTATCCCAGATTAATTTTTTCTCCGCCAGCAGGTCGTCTGTTGTGAAATCGGTAATAGAAAGGGCAACATCATTAGTCAGCTCATCCTGTACAATCTCCATCTCGAAGTAACACTGAGGTTCGTCATCCAGCCACTTAAACTTCACTAATTTGTTCTCTTTGATCGAAACCAGCTTAGCTTTCAGCTGTTCATCATCCCAGGTAAAGGTATAAACCTGATCGCGGAAATTTACATCATCGGCGAACCATTGCGATAAGCCATTTGGCTCACTGATAAAGCTATACAATATTCGTGGTGACGATTTAACCTCGTACTCAAGTGTAAATTTTTTCTTTTCTGCCATGTTAATTCATTACCAGAATATATTCCGGAGTATTTTTTTTTATTTATTTTTCTAAAGAAAGGTAATTTATTCTATATTTGCAACTCCAAAAAATAACCAGCTAAATATTTGATAATATACACAAATATTTCAACCCGGCGGGGTAGCTCAGATGGTTAGAGCGCAGGATTCATAACCCTGAGGTCGGCAGTTCGATCCTGCTCCCCGCTACCATAGTGGGCAAATCAAATTTCTGTTTGGTTTGCCCCTTTTTTTTACCCTCAAAAACAGCCTTTAAAGTACCTAGAACGCGTATGGCCTCATTCATTCGAACAGTTCGATGTTGTGTTCCGTCAAAAGTGAGTTTTTGGGGATAGATCGAACTAATTAACCGCCTTTTTCCTTCAGAATCTGCCTCTATATATGTTTCATGAAGGTTTTTAAGCAACCCAGTCGCTTTTCCGATTAATTCACCAATATTCTCTTTTCCCCTAGATAAATCGATGAGTCTATTTTCAAGAATAAGGATATTTCTTTCACAGTCTGATTTTATTTTCCTGTACTCAAAATCAAGAATTACATCGTTGAGCATTTTGTCCCTAGCCTTAGAAATTCTATTATTAAACTCCTCCAACTGTTTTTTTACATTTGATAACTCATTATTATCTTCACCTGAAAAAGCTTGATAAACCTGTTTCAAAATCATAACATACGCCTCATGCAATAGTGGATCTATAGTATATTTTTTTAATTCCTCCACAAAAAGCTTATTGACTTTTTCTGCGTTATATCTCACCCCACATTTCGAAAAGCAATGGTAATAATGATAGTGCTTGCTGTAACCTTTTGAAGCACTGCCTGAGAGCATGTAGCCGCACTCTGGACATATCAGAAAGCCACGTAAGGGAAGCGCATCAGGAGAAGATATAGTCGTCTTTTTTGGTTTGTTTCTACCGTTCAAAACATCCATAGCTTTATAAAAGATTCTTTCCGAAACTATTGCTTTATGTTGTCCCATAACGGTATGGGCTTCCTCCTCCTTATATTTTGCGATGGGTATCCTACCGCAGTAAATGGGATTTCTAATAATCTGCCAAAAATTTTTTCTACCTGTCTTCAGCCCTTTATCCGATGCTGCCTTCCAGATCTGATCAATGAACCACTTACCCGTAGATAATTCGTCATATACCCACTTCATTATTGACGCTTGGGGCTCTACAGGACAAATATACTTTCGCCCGTCTTCGGTTACTTTATTAGTATAGCCAATGGGCGCAGGCCCCATCCATCGCCCTTCTTTCCTTGCTCTTCTCATTCCATGAAAAGTATTGAGCGCTCTTCTATCATTCTCAACCTCGGGAGCTGCGAGATAGAAGGCCAGCATCATTTTGTTTTCAGGAATCGAGATATCAAGAGGCTGCTCAATGGCCTGAGGCTCAATACCGAGATCACCCAAAATTTTTATCATCTGATAGGCATCTCCTGCATTTCGGCTGAATCTGTCCCATTTGGTGAAAAGTACCAAATCCGTTTGTCCTCTCTTCTTTTTTAGATCAGCCAATAATTTTTGCCATGCAGGGCGTACGAAGCTTTTGGCGGAATGATCCTCAAAAACAACTTTCCTCACTTTGATATCTCTGGCGAAACAATATTTCTGTAAAACCTCCTCCTGGTTGCGCTGCGAATATCCCTTATCAGCCTGTTCATCAGTACTTACTCTTATATATAAATCTGCTGTAATCATCTTTTTAAAACTTGCTCTACTTCCAAAATAGCTAAAATATATAGCAAATCCAAGATTTCCTTCGCTTGATTTATAGACATTTTTACACCTTTTTTCTTTAACATTTCCATTAATTTCTCAGGGGTAATTCGCGCTATCGGTAGATGTCTCATAAGCTGTGGATAAACCTAAAATTAATTACACGTTAAATGATCATTTGTATATTACGTTCGGGATCCCGTGTTTTTTTTTTGCCATATCTACTACTTTGGAATTATGCAACTTGGATTTACACCGTTTCTTTCACAATAGTGATTCGGATAATTTTCTGAAATCAAAATTTATCGGTAGAAGCAAATTAGCATTACGCTATGGTGGGGGCCACAAGCCACAGATGAGCGCTGGCCATTGTAAAAGCATTTTATAAATTCGTTCCAATCTTTATGATAAATTAGAGCGGATGATAACAGAACCTGGTCAGGCCTTTAACTACTATGATGCTAATTTTGCTCGAAACTTAGATAACTTCCGACTTTAAAAAGGTTTTTACTACTACCCTTATAATTATAGAGTGACTAAAAAGCATTCTTATTTTTAGCTTTCTTCCTCTGCACTAGGGATATCTTATTTATCGATAATAAATCTCGCATATTCGTAGTGTTCAAACACGTCCTCCCTTTAGAATACTTAGATTATTATTTTTTAGAATACATTACCAATTAGATATTGCAGAATTTTTGGATGATTTATTAGTGTTTTAAGTATTTCCGAGTTCCGAGGAAATACCCGACCTCAAGGGCGCAAGATTTTTTTGTGTATACAAAAATACATCTTGCAAAACACTCGGGTGGTTAAAGTATTCCTGTAGGTAAATCCTTATTCTTGGAGTTAGGATCGTTGCCTTCTGGAATTATGGCAGCTTACAAACTGAATTCAGGAAGTTAAATTCAGGCTATTATCTTCCGTAAATTTGACCAGAGTAGCAAATATAAATATGAAAGCAGGTTTAATCTATGGTCTTTAATACGCGTTTCGTTTTGAGAATCGTATGAATGGATTTACCCTCTTATACTCCTATGGCCCCCATTGACGAAACCGAGAAAAAAGCAGGAAACAAAGTCGTGGAATCAGCACGTAAATCTATGAAATGGACCAATACACACTGCCCTCCCGCATTGCGGCCTGCAAAAACCAGACTCCACAAATCCCTGCGCTATTTTTGCTTTTACATTTACGCAAAAGAAGGGATGGTAACAGCAGTCCCCACATATTGCATGGTACCTGGACACCTCAGTGGGTTTAACTCAACCCACCCTATGGCTTTGCAAACAGCCAGTTTATATTTTTATCGCCTAACTATTGCACTGTAGCCGGTAGCGGCTATACTTCTTGTGTTATTCGTCTGAACACAATTTTTACCATAATCTTGCCTTCGCAAGAAGCGTTAACTCTGTGGGCGATCTATATTCATTATTCAATCGCTGTTTCGGATTACAATAGAGCATTGTATCACATAGGGATAAGTCAAATACCATTATCAGACCATCGCACAGCACCTTATTTTAAAAATTCTGAAGTAAGGTTTTCTATTGATCTAGGTAAGCCTAACTCCAATAGTCAGTGAGCATCATGTGACCACCCTACGGCTGTACAAGCAGCCTCTAATATTTTTATACCGTTCCAGTTGTGAGCCGTTCCTTTATTTGCTTTAACATGAAGCCCGCCATTGCAATGCCTTATTTTATCAGCTTAGTGAGCTATTGATCCCTCACCCTATGGTTCTGCAAAAAAACTCTTATAGTTATCTTATTCTACGATCACCTGTATGCCCGCCCTTGCCGCTTTATAACTAATCTTTTCTTTCAGGCTATAGTAACTCCAGTTTTGGAGCAGGTAATGATCTTCTTTGGCTATCTCTTCTTTTTCCTGCTGGTTAATCAGCAATAATGTCGCTGCCCGGTTTTTAACGCAATGATCGATCAGCATCCTGCTATACACATGCAGCTTTTGCTCCACATACCGCTTTTCCATGTGCCGGTAGTCTTCCAGACTTTTCATTTTCTTCTTTCTGCCATGGCCACCACTGTTAAAAAGTACTGCTTTTTTGACCCGGTTTACTGCCGCCTGTATTGCCAGCCTGCGGTGGAGGAATTCTTCTTTATTTCCGATTGCATGCTCAAAGCTGCCGATCTTTACCGTTACCGGATGTTCTATCGAAAGTGAAGCTTCAGCGATAATGGTGGGGTCAAGTATATTCTGGTCTTTTTCAATATGTATAGCCGCCAGCAAAAATAATTTTCCTTTTTCCAGCTGGATTTGGCTGGCGCGAAGTTTCAGTGTGCCGTTTATGATTTTCTCAAACATCAACTTTTTATCCGCCCTGTCCTTTCCTAGATACGTTCTAAATGGAATCTGAAAAAGCCTGAAACTAAAATTCCTGTTATCAGCCGTCCGGCTGAGTTTGGAAATAACTTCTGAACCAAAGGGTAAAGGGATATTGCGTTTATAGTTCCGAAGCGATTTCTCCCCCTTCCAGTAAGCGTCCCTTTCTTTATTAAAATAGGAAATCAGGGTGTTATTGAGGTTACTTAGGATATTGGTGGGGATCTGGCCTTTAAAATGATTTGAAAGCAATCTGTATGTGGTATTCTGGCGCGAGGATTTTAGGATGCCGTGCTCCTCTTTTTTCTCATCCGCGATTTTTAGCTTGATCTCCTCTGTTAGGTAAAAGAAGTCCTTTACCCGTTCCTGGATAAAATGATGGCTCATGATCATATTTGCGGCACGGAAACATATCCATTGCCAGTCATAAAGTTGCTTAATTGCCTGTTTGACTACCTCCTGATCTTCCGAATCGATCAGTAACTGTACTTTGCGCGTAACAACCATGCTGCTTTTTTCCATATCTACCTGATTTTAGTTTTCCTGATTTTTAGTGAAGCGGCGACAAAAGCCTGCTGGATGTATCCTTGATTAAGGTTAAGTGCTGCAGAAATCTCACTGAAGCTGTATTGCAGCTCATAGCGCATCTGAAGGATCGAAGCCTGTTCACTGCTAATGTCTCCCTCAAAACTGAACCGACTCGTTTTCTTTATTCTATTAAGTTTCTCGGTATCGGTGATCAGCGCTTTTAAACATTTAAGCGTCTCCTCTACTTTTCTTGCTACCTGGTAATCTGAAATTCCACCAATGTGCCAGGCCATGCGTCCATAGTCAAAGGCGTATTTAATGCAGAGCCTGATAAACAGCTGCTGGTCTTGATTGAGATTTGGGATAACTGCTTTTACCCTTTCCCATTGCTTTTTCTTTTCATCCCCTGGTTCATGCTGATCAAGGATTGCGGTTTCCTCCTCTAAAGTTGGATCATAACCGGCAATAAAATCCTGATAGTTTTCAATTTCGTCCAGTCTTAACATATTGCGGTGGAACCTGCTAATGGAGGTTTTGAAATAGGCCCTGCATCCTTCCGCCGTGAGTTTTCTCACAAAAGTTTCAATATGTTCCGGGCAGGTGATATTTTCGCGGCATAGCCAGAGCCTAAGAAACGCTTCATTGACAATACAGTCCGCGTTGACATCGTCTTTAATATACTTGAAGCCATAGTAATATATTGAAGGGTATAGTAGGTGATAAAAAAATTCCAGTCCTTTCTCGTTTCCTTCCTTAAACTTTATAAAATATCTTTTGTGACTCGGTAACTGCATATTAATTTATTTTAAGATTTGGGTAACTAATTGTGGTTTAAAATTGCCTGGTTAGGATTAAATCATTAAATGCAAGACATTTAGCTCCTTTTATACAATTGGTACTTTGATCAGTTTGATCAATATTTTGTTATTCATCACCCCGGTCTGGAACTGATCGCAAATCCTTTGCAAGAATCGTAACGCTTATGCAAAGGCGATACGGGAGTGGCCCCAGATGAGTTTTAGTATTTTAAAAGTCCAGGCATAGTAAAGTCAAGACCATGATTATTAATGTTTTCATAAGTTAAGAGGAATAAAATAGCCCCAGATAACGATAGAAATTAAGGTGTGGGGGGGATAGAAATTATTGAACTGCCTTTAATAAGGATGGCCAATTACCTAATTTATTCCGGCGGATAGATAACAAGCTTAAACAACAGATTAATTAAATATACCATGAGAAAGACAATTGATTTGGTTACAAGTATTTAATTGAATAACAAAACCCTGTC
>Ga0265797_10011154_pt1 | contig 11318 bp, 13 predicted proteins | sample P2T30metagenome_FD_192433 | JGI IMG/M metagenome (GOLD analysis project Ga0265797, IMG submission 192433) | Plant litter microbial communities from East Loma Ridge, Irvine, California - P2 T30 | ecosystem: Environmental > Terrestrial > Plant litter > Unclassified | place: USA: California... | reverse complement strand
AGGCGACTTTGCCAATTGCCAGATTATCTTGCTCAACATAGTGCCAGTCGAGTCGGTTCCTGCAGATTGCTTCAGCCAAAATTACGAATGATACATTCATATAGCTTTTGTATTTACCAGCGAACACCAGATCCATGCATTGAACCACATTCTCATCATCGCTGACGCCAATGGCTTTCAGCCTTCCCTGATACGTCTCATCGCCAGCAGGAGTTTCTTTTACAATTGCTCCAGCGAAAGACTCAAGGTTTGCTCCTCCCGCCTCGGCAGCGGCATTCGCGACGCATGGCATGACCTTCGAGCTGATCTTGTCAATGGCTAGGAACAACCAGTGCGGCAGAAAGAAGAACCGTCCACTGTCCACCACCATGTCCACCCACACACTCGCGCTCAGCCGATCGCTCTTCTCCTCAATGCCACCATACGGTCTTCCAAACAAGTACGAGCTCACAGCATCAATAGCCAAGCTCCTGCAAGGATTCAAAATATCCACCGGCTTTCCCTCTTGCGCTTCCACCCTAACTCTTTCAATGAACCTCCGCACACACTCCTCAATCGTCTTCTGCCCCGCTCGTATCCTACTCGTGCTGAACAGCGGCGTGACAGCCTTGCTCCTCAGCGCCCTGTACTCTCCATCGCGCGAGCTGAAAATCGTCGCGTGGCCCTCGAAGTCGAAGTTCGCGTAGCAGTCTGCTTTGCGGAACCCACCGCGCTCGTTGTATATTGCGTTCAGAGCCGCGCCGTCGGAGATCACGACTGAGCCGGGGCCGATGCGGACTATGGGACCGTATTGCGCGTGGAGAGCGGTGATCAGGCTGGCTTCATGGCCGAGGTAGGAGTGGTACCAGATCCAGAGCGAGGTGAAGCGACAGGGCCATGGGCCGGGTACCTTGGAGAGGTGGGAGAAGTATGCGCGGTGAACTAATGCTGAGAGGAGGAGGATGGGGAGTGTTGAGAGGAGCAGGATGGTTGCGGGGAGTGCTCCCAGCCCCAGAGAGAGGAGGGCCATGCTTGGAAATGGTGAATACTTACTGCATTGCCAGGATTTACTTGGAGAGCTTCATGTTGGTCATCAGGATAGTTCGCGCTATGTGCAATCGCGTACATTAGTCCTTGGCTCTCGGGTCGTTGGCCGCGAGAAGAGACGAACTCAGCCGTGTTTCGTTCGTCGCTGCCCCGCCAAATTGGCCTTGATGGCGCCCGCGGTTGGACTCTGCCATTTCTTGTAATAAATTTCATTGCAACACCAAACGTGTACTTATTGGCTCAAATGGAATTTGGTGATTGCCAGACAGGTGCCTGGACTGCGTTGGCAACCAATTGACTTTATTGTCTAGGAGTCGAGACTTTGTTGGGTAAGCAAGAGAGAACAGTCTCTATGCGAGAAGAAGCGATGCATTGGGATCAATTCTCAGTAACAATGCGTTTTGTATTTACAGAACTTGGTGGATGTACAGATAGAAAGCCAGCCACCAATGGCATTATATGAGCGACCTGTGGAATGGTTCACGGAATTAAACAGCAAAGCCACCACTGTTCAACTGCCTAGGCTCACCAGCAGCCTCGAAGGTGCCATTGCTCAAAAGCCTCAAGCTCTGAGCGGTGGATCCACCCGGCGCGGTCCAAGTCACGTTGTGACCTCTCTCCTTCAAAAAAGCAGCGGTCGAGTTGTCGTAAGAATACTCGAGACTGACCTGGTTGGGCACAAGCTGGTCGTGCAGTCTCGGAGCGGCCAGTGCTTCCGGTGCAGTGGCGTTCTGGTCCAGGACGTGCCATAGGTTCTGTAGCACTGCTGTGATGATCCTGCTACCTCCGGCGGATGCAACGACGAAGTAAAGTTTGCCATCTGCGTGCTCAACGATGGAAGGTGAGATGGAGCTCAGTGGTCGCTTTCCTGGCCTGATGTAGTTTGCAGGCGAAGGGATGAAGCCGAAAGCATTGGACGAGCCAGGAATGGAGAAGTCGTTCATCTCATTGTTCATGATGACTCCAGTCTCGGGAACCATGACGTGCGATCCGAACAGCAGGTTGATGGTTGTGGTGAGAGAAATCGCCATGCCGCTGGCATCACTAGCAACAACGGCGGATGTGCCAGGAGTTTCCAGAGACTCGAATCCGCTGGGATCATACGCAGACACGTTCTGCGTGTTGAAGTCGTTGAGCTTTGCGCGCACAGCACTGACGGTTGCGTTTGACAGGATGCTCGCTTGGTACTCGGTCATGCCTTCGACGAATGATGGGTCGCCCAATTCGGTGCGCTGACCATATGCGAAACGAAGAGCCTCATCGAAACGGTGGGTGCTGAGGTTCAGCGTCGCAGCCTCACCGATGTCAGGGTAGCCTTCGATGATCTTCATCGCGCTCATGGCGACGATTCCGGAAGATGGTGCGCTACAGCTTCGAATGTTGTAGTTGCGGTAGGTGATTGCTGCAGGCTCTCTGATCGCGACAGTGTAGTTTTTGAGATCTTCGAGGGTCATGGTGCCGCCAGTTGCATTCAATGTGTTGATTGTTGCCTCTGCAATTGGTCCAGTGTAGAACGCATCAGGCCCTGTCACGAATTAGCGGATGATGGGCAGTCTCGGAACGCCACATCGTACCTCTCTTAGCGATGGCTTCCAGAGTATCGGCATAGCGACGTCTAGTGATAGTGTCGTTGAGGCCCAAGAGGGTGCCGTTTGGTGCAAAATCGATAGCCCAAGTGGGATCGTTCACCAAAAAGTTGTCGATGCCTGCGGTTGCCGATTTCATGTAGCGCACCAGATCTGGCGTGACAGGGAAGCCATTGCGAGCAACCTTGACAGCAGGCATGACCAGAGACTTCCATGACTTGGAAGCATAGCCCTTGTGAAGATGTTCAAGACCACGGAGTTCACCAGGTACGCCGCTAGCAAGGCCGGTGTAAATGCTGCTGTTGGTGTTGTTGACATACATGTCCTCGAAAGCTGCCGCAGGAGCAGTCTCTCTGAAGTCGATGTACTCGTATGAGCCGTTGCTACCACGCACAAGCATGAAGCCACCTCCCGCGATACCGGAGTGATACTATCGACTATTAGTGGTTATCTGTATAGCTGATATGACCTTTCCGTACCATGCCAATCACACCAACGCAGAACGTAGTTGCAATGAGACTGTCCGCGGCATTGCCGCCTTCCTTCAGCACATCGGTACCAATCTTACTACATATCGAGCTTTCGGATGCAACAGCTCCTAGTGTGTCGTTTCCAGAACCGGAGCCATGATGGTACGCAGGAGGGTACTTTTGAGGAGATGCGAGGGACAGACCAGCAAGCGCCAGACTGGCGACGACGTTCTTCAGAGATGCCATGGCGAGGTACTTGATGCGGTTCAGACAAACGCAACAATGGCGCCCGCCACACTTTAAGAACTCATGCACGTGGCGGCTTTCAAAGAAAAGCTTGATGAACCTTGGTGAGCACGTAACCTGTTGTGGCATCCGCTATCTTGACATGCATCCATGCGACTCCGCATCTGATCCCGTAATGAGCGATGATCAGCGTAAGATGGAAGTTAGGGCGGGTTGGGTTGAGCTACAGAGGCACCCTTGGTAGCCCTTATCTTGGGTGAGTATTCATGCATTGCGCATTCGTTTCCATCAGTAATAGCTGCGTCCTCCATTGTCAATCGTCTGAAGAATTGTTCCTCGTTGTCGCCAACGCCCGATGGGGTCAGGGCATGCCAATCAAAGATACTTGACGCTTATCTAACCGTTTCGGCGATGCACGATGTCGACATCCCCAGCCACGTTGTCGAGATCGAGCGGGGAATTGAGAAAGAGAAGCATTGGCTCCACTTTCTTCCTCTTGAGCCGCCGCTTTGCAACGCCGCCTTTTATATAGGGCAACAATGTCATTACCTTATGTCGGATTTATTACGATAAGAGGTCAAGGGAGTCTACACTTATCGCGTTAAGGCATATTAACGACATGCTGGACACGCACTTATCGCAATCTCATTCAACGTTCAAAATCCAGCGGAAACATGTCCACCGGTGTCCGCCCGGAATTACATTGCTGCTATAGAGCATTGTTACAGCATCGACAGTGAACACTATTCTGCACAAGACCGAAATTAACCCATCAGGGCGATCCATCATGCCACAAATCTACCAGCCTGGCCGCGTATGCTGAGCCACTTCTCAGACGACTCTAGCACATCCAAAGGTTCACTCCACAACGAGTCTATCTCACTGTCGAAACCCCAAGTATGACGGCTTGGATCAGGGTTGGTGAGTGACCGACCATGTTTTGCAGCATAAGTCATGTATGCCGACTTCAGTTGTTCGCAGGCGTTCCAGATACGTCTCCTGTTTGCGAGACCCATGTACATTCCACTCATACCATATGGATGTGCAGTGACACTGTCGAAAAGTAAGTACACTTTCATCCAGTCGATTTGGGGCTTGTCTTTGCCCTCGGTGCGATGTCCTGCGCCGCGCAAGAGATCATGTGGTATCCACAGCCACTTCATGTCGTTCTGGACACGAGGAATCCAGAAGCTGCTTCCGCTTGTTGCTTCACGTATGACCATGGATGCCTGGCGCAAAGCAAACACATCTTTAGCAACCAAGTGATCCGTGACGTGATGGATCAGCTCGTTCGGGAGCTGCTGGAAAGGATCTGTGGTCGACTTTCGGGAGCTGGAAGCGCTGCAGTCTTGTTCGCTCGATTTCTGCTCGATTGTGCAATCAACAAGCGTTCGGATATGCAGAATATGGAACTCCAGGGGGTTCATGATGCCGTACTATTCCCGCTTGCACGTCAGCTCACATCCAGTCGAACCACCGCAAGCTCCATCCACTCACCTCTTCGCCGGCTTCGCATTCCCAGTACTGCTCACCCGTGGAAATGTCGCCATAGTCTAGATTCAAGTTATAGGGGCCAGCGTCAAAGTCGTCGTGCATGACTCTGTACAATACTTCAGGATCCAGAAGTCTCGAGTCTGGCTTGCCCGTGATGACCTTGGCCAAAAGCTGCAAACATAGCCCGTGGCATGGGAATGATCTCGTTTGACCTGCTTCCCACTCTGAGTACAGGACATTCTCGAATTGTTCGTCTGGCCGGTCGGGGTGGCCACCTTCCACAGTTCCCCATCCAAAGTCATCAACCTCTGCCTGGCCAGAGGTGAAATAAGGAGATGATGTCTTGATGTTAGGGTCGTATACAACGAGGCGAACATGATGGATGAATTGGTCGTAATTTGGCAGAGTCGCATCGCGGCATGCCATGACATCTGGGTCGTATTGATGTTCGATGTAGTATGTCTCCATTTCAGGGATTTCCGAGTCACTGTCCTCATGATAGTACGATGCTTCCGTCTGGTCAGCGCGTTTGCGAATGCCGAAGCCGATCTTTTCCCTTCGGATGCGTTTTGCTCGGTCGCTGTTTGAGCCGACCTGTAGGTCGGTAATTCCAAGGGAAGCACCACAGATGGCGCAGTAGCTGTCGGCGGCCATGATTGATACTCTGATGGTGGAGGTGGACACAGAATAGGAGGTGTTTCGACTTTCAATCTTCGATGCGCCAAGGGCGGCACGTATGGAGTGCGGCTCCTGAGTACTAAGCGAATCCTGCTGTCCATCCTCGTCCACGCGCACGAAGGTATATGTCTTCAAAGCATCACCAGATGAGTATATCACACGTGGTATATTAAGAGCCACACAGCATCGCGGACGGCAGCGACATTCTACATGTCCGCTAGTTACAAGCGGATACGAGGCTTGCTTACCTAAGCTAGGGTCCATCAAGCATCTCGCCAGTCTGCTGCCCCTTGCGTATCGCGTTTGCTGCATCGCGTGCTACCAAAGCCGTTACCTCTGCCAGAACCATGATTGACCTCGAAGAATATGTCCGAAATCGTTCCCAGCGAGTGAAGAACCCTTCCCGACGTACGCGCCAGACCGCGAAACAGCTTTCGACAACGCAGACATCATCGAGAGGCAGCTTCAACAGGATGGCCATAAGATTTGGGGTTGGGTCATCTATCGGTGCGCGTGTAAGAGCGACGAGGGATGGGCGCGGTTCATGGACCGCCTCCGCTACTACATAAGGAGTACACTGCAGTTTGACAATGCGCATAATATGCAGACGAGCTGGGTCTCAGCGTGTTCGAAGACCGCGAGCATTTCGACGGAGCTCGTCCCTTCGTGATCCGCGGGCACTTATCGCAGTGGGCCGCGAATGCGCCACAGGAGGAACAAGGCAAAGGCAAATTTGCTAGACACTCACAGCGGTACAACTACTGCCTTCATGTTGATCAGGACGCGCTCCAATCGATCATCAATGGCCCAGCTCTTCCCGCGGACAACCTAGGCAACGGTTTCGTCAACCTGGTGTGTCGCAAGATTCTGGGAGGAATGCGCCCTCAGCACATCTCTGGTCGTGATGAGAAGGATCATTGTTGGATGCGCATCACATATCAAGACCTGATAGCCACTTGGTACAACCAATTTCGAACACAAGGATCCTGGGGCACCGAGTGCCGCGTACCACCCGAGGTTGCAAGACCATGATGCTGGAAAGGCCCAACTCTCAGATGTGAGCCCTTCGGGCCTTCACAGCAGTGCCCCGTTAGTTTCAGGTACTCCGTCGTGGACTTGCGGGCGGGCTCAGACGTTGATGAATGGCTATCATTGCAAGCCAGGTCATCAGGCTCACTACATAGCCTTTTCCATCGCTTTGCACAGCCCGCAGGATCCTTAGCTATACACTCGACCCATGCGCTCGGTCACATCTCATGGGATCTGTGCGCGGCCTGGAATCATACCTCACTATGCCGTATCCGCATGCGGTCATCGCGCGTGTCTCCAACGCATCGATGGGTGGATGCAACAGCCTGCACTCCACAGCCTCCAATCTTGCATGTCTTTTCGCGCATTACGACCACCGCCTCCGCGTTCTTCGTCTTTTTCCTACACTCGGCGCACCTAGCACCAATGACGTCTCCTGCGGATCAATGCGATGACCTACAGGTGGTCGGAGGCTTGTCGCCGACACTCCACGCCCTACGCTAGTGCAAGAAGGTGACCCATTTGCCTGCTTTAGGAGAAATGATTTCTTCATCCACTGCAACCCCGCGTAAGTTTCGTGGAGAAGTATGGAGTAATTGTGGGCACGAATATGATTGAAGTCCTCCGGCTTATTGATCGACACATGTTTTACCCTTACGCAGCAAAAGTTTCCCCTGACCAGCCTCGACAGCCGTAAAGGTAAGCTCCGCTGTACCACGAATCAACAGCCAAGTCATGACCTCGAGCCGGGGTTCTAACAAATTCCTGAGCGATGCTCTTATATCAGGCAAGTTGTACGTGTGCGAAATCTTTCCTCTTTGCGGCCTTCCATTTCCACAAATGTGCCCAAAGGTGTAGACCTCATCGCTCAACATGTCGTTCAACCAGATCAACCGAGTTCCAGACGAACCGCCGCATGATGTAGGGCTCAAGACGGAAGAGTCTGCAATCGAACGCATCGATACCGTCCCCGAGTACAGACCTGGCGACGTCGAAAGTCTTCGATTAGAGAAGAAGGTTACGATCACTGATCCTGTATTTGGAGAGATCTATGAGGATGGCCCGAATTATCGCAATGTAAATTTACCTTGACACAAGACTTTGAGCAGTAGGCCACCGAGAGAATGTTACTGACGCTGTTCAGGTGGGATGGGTTGGTGCTACGGCACTCATGACCAAGACTCAGGTGGGCATCGGCGTTCTATCAATTCCGAGGGCATTCGATATCCTTGGGTTTGTGCCTGGTATCTTCACGTTGCTAGCCGTCTCAGTCATCACTACCTGGGTACGCATGTTCATTATATGGTGTCGAACATAGCTGACTGTCGTCCCTGTAGTCGGACTACATCGTCGGTTGCTTCAAGCGACGCCATCCTGAAGTCTATGGTATCGATGACGCCGGAGGAATCATGTTCGGTCGGACCGGAAGAGTAGTTCTTAGGGTGGTCTTTTTCCTGTGTAAGGTTACAACCTGAGCTTTCGTTGTTCTTTTCGGACTATGCTGACGATCATATCTTCAGACTGGGTCTTCGTCACAGGCTCGGCCATCCTGAGCTTCTCAATCGGACTCAATGCCGTGTCCGAACATGGTACTTGCACAGCAGCATACGTGGCTGTAGGCGCTGTAGCGTGCTTTCTCTTCACTTCCATCCCAACACTATCGAAAGTGAGCTGGCTCGCTGCATGTGGTGCGATTGCTATCCTGATCTCGAGTAAGCTTGACCCTGCGAGATCGCAGGAACGACCATAAACAACCGCAAGGACTAACACACTCGACAGTCTTCACTCTCACGATCGCAGTCGGCGTTCAAGACCGTCCAGCTGCCGCTCCACAAACTGGCCCATTCACTCCCGATGTCAAAGCCGTAGCTGACCCTACTTTCGCGGAACTCATGTCAGCTGTCGCGATGATAGTCTTCGCATTCTCCGGCACACCAGCGTTCTTTCCCATCGCAGCCGAGATGAGAAACCCAAGGCACTACACTCGCTCGATGCTGATATGCCAGGCTATCGTCACCACTGTCTACCTTGTCATTGGAGTCGTAGTCTACTATTACTGTGGATCTTACGTCGCTTCGCCGGCTCTGGGCTCGGCGGGTGCGTTGATGAAGAGAGTGTGCTACGGCATCGCACTCCCTGGATTGCTTGTCACGGAGATGATCGTCAGCCACGTAAGCCTATTCCAACCCGTCATCCAAACAGAACTTCGCTCACATCCCAAATAGTTCCCAGCCAAAATGCTTCTTGTCCGCTTTCTAGGAGGCACCAAACACATGACTGCAAACACATTCACCCATTGGGCAACGTGGCTCGGGTGTACCTTCGTGGTTACACTTGCAGCATACATCATCGCCAGTGCCGTCCCGAAATTCGACAGCTTGATCGCGTTGATCGGCGCCCTGCTTGGTCCCCCAATCTGCCTTATACCATTTGGCTACATGTGGCTCCACGACAACTGGACGAGGGAAAGGAAGGAGCGAACTCTGCGATGGTGGCTTATGGTTTTCTGGAGCGTGTTTGTGATCGCCGTTGGATGTTTTATTATGGTTGCTGGCACGTATGGTGCGGTAATTGGGCTGATCAAGGACTATTCGGGCGACGGTGGTGCTGCTTCTTGGTCTTGTGCGGATAATTCTAATTCGACCTAGAGATAGAGATAAAGTATGTGAATGTTTTGCGGCTCGTGCATGTTTGCCTGGACAAGCAGTCAATCCCTATTTTCGATGCGTTGTTGTTCAATTGTTGTTCTTATGTCATCATTGTGGACATATCCAAATTGGTAAGTCCCAGAACATTCGAATGACCATATGACCTAAGCCTGTCGCACCATGGCATCTCCACACACAAAGAATGATTGCTACATGTTCTATCAAAGTTCGAATCGTACCCAGACTCTGCCATTTACTCTGCTTGGGCAGTTTTGAATTACATGTATTTGTCGACTACTTGGTAACACTAACCCTAACCCTTGTCTGACGATGTATTACAGCTTTGGGTCAAGACGAGCAACATCGACGCAATGCCACGAAAGAATGTCATGTACTGTAATCTACATGTAGTCACCTCAAGTGAAATGATTGACTTATCATGACCCTGTGCAATATCCTCGTTTCTTTTCTGCGTATGCGCCAACAAAACCTCAAGATTGCCAAGACAAGACGTCTACATTCTTTTCGATCGGCATTTCGTGTGTAGGTGCGTGTGCGCTACCACATCACACTCGACTGCACATCTCACGGCATCAACATCGACTGACACTCGGTACAGCACCTCGCCATTCACCTGGGCTATGGTGTCACCGCTCTTGGAGCCTTCGTTGCCTTGGCCCAGCATCTTCCTTGGAGCTCGCCCACGTCTTTCCTGTTTCTCCCGACCCGAAACAGACGCGTCCGGGAGCCCTCTAGCGCCACGCAAGATTTGCTCACCGTGCATCGCGCTCCACCAGCCTAATGTCGTTAGCTTTAGGTTATCAATCTGATAATCGCCGAGCTTCATCCTTGCCTGCTGGACAGCCCTACTCTGCTCCACTGCAGTTTCTCACACGAATCAAGGCCATGCAGGATGCAGGTCGTCGCTTGGAAGAAGCTTGGTTCAGTATGGCCAAGCCGAGCCAACGGTCCCTGATGCAGCGATGAGCACACCTCGGCCGTTTCGCAGCTGCAGAAGCAGGGCTGGTGGACCCAATGGCTGAAGGTTCGTCAGTGTCTGGGCATTTCGCGAGCAAGTTCCAATTTATGGTGCGTTAGTATAGCGGATGAGGTCGGGCTCGTAACCTCGATCCGCGATGCGGAATTATTGCAGAACGTTCTTCCTCGTCCTGGGCGTTTCCCAACAGATGCGCAGGGGTCTGCGTTCGTGAAGGCTAAAGTTTGGTCCAATCGAGGATGCGAAGGTAGTTGCCGTGTCCGTCGTAGCATCGGCTGCTCTGGTTACGTCGATTGCCCAGGGTTTATGTCGCCCCGGTGTCGGTGGGAGCGTAGCGGGATCCTGGGCCACGCGACAATCCAGCTGTAGCTCTTATCTGATCTTTTTGTTCTGGAAAGCCGTAGACGACAGATCAAGACCATCAACAGCCATGGCGACTATCACAAACGACTTGGACAATGGTCCTACCACGCTATCGGTATTCCATGGCCCGCAGAATCCACCTTTGCTAGATTTGACATTGGCCGACTTCTTGGACTACCAATGTCTTCACTTTGGCAACGATGAGGCGATCGTCACTCCATGGGATGGGACGAGGTGGAAGTACCATGATTTGCAACAACACAGCATCTATCTCGCTCGATACCTGCTTGACCGTGGCATTCAGGCGGGTGATCGTGTAGCTATCCTCGCTGGCAACCGTGTCGAGTATGCTTCGGTATTCTTCGCCTGCATGAGGATAGGCGCAATTCTGGTTATCCTGAACAACACATACACCACTGCCGAAGCGCAATATGCTCTGCAGTACGCGGGTAAGTCTAACTTGTAAGCTGGAACTACTCAAGCCAAAGCTAATCTCAATCAACAGAATGCAAAATACTTTTCAGCACAGCAGTCATCGGTCGCACCGACAACACATCCATGCTCCGATCTTTCAGCAAAGCTACACGTGATCTACCAGCCTTACAAGAGATCATCCTCCTCGCAGGCTCGTTGGATGGCCTAGCGGAGTACCGAGACGTCGTCGAGACCGGCTCCCGTCTCCCAGCAGACAGATTAGCTGCAGCCCAAGCGGCCGTGAGCCCCTACGACACGTGCAACCTCCAGTTCACGAGTGGGTCGACAGGCCACCCCAAAGCCGCCA
>Ga0265797_10011152_pt1 | contig 11319 bp, 5 predicted proteins | sample P2T30metagenome_FD_192433 | JGI IMG/M metagenome (GOLD analysis project Ga0265797, IMG submission 192433) | Plant litter microbial communities from East Loma Ridge, Irvine, California - P2 T30 | ecosystem: Environmental > Terrestrial > Plant litter > Unclassified | place: USA: California... | reverse complement strand
GCCATCACCGATAAATGAGTGCCTGTTTCATAAATTCGCATGTGATCGTTTATCGGTGCCAGCCATCATGGAGAGCACTACCTTGATCTATAACGTGAAGGATTATTCAGCGAAAGGTAATGGCACTACAGACGACACCCAGGCCATTCAACGCGCTATCGAGGCGGCATACAAGGCAGGGGGTGGGCAGGTGTATGTCCCCGCCGGTACCTATGTGGTCTCGGCGGGGGACGAACCCGGCGATGGCTGTTTGATGTTGCGCAATAATGTCCAGCTGTACGGCGCCGGAATGGGCAAGACAACCATCAAGGTCGCGGACGGTTCCGATACCAAGATCACGGGCGTGATCCGCTCAGAGTACGGGGAGCAGAATCACGATTTCGGGATCAGCAACCTGACCATCGACGGTAACCGCGCCAACACGACCGGCAAGATCGACGGCTGGTTCAACGGTTACATTCCTGGCAAAGCCGGGCACGACTCCAATGTCACCATTGATAGCGTCGAAGTCAAAAACTGCTCGGGCTATGGTTTCGACCCCCATGAACAGACCTGGAACATGGTGCTCAAGAACAGCGTGGCGCACGGGAACGGCCTGGACGGCTTTGTCGCCGATTACCTGGTGAACAGCTCGTTCGTGAACAACACCAGCTACGGTAACGACCGCCACGGTTTCAATGTGGTGACCAGCACCAACGATTTGACCATGCGCGACAACAATGCCTATAACAACGGCAGCACAGGCATCGTGCTACAGCGCGGTGACGAAGACCTCGCCGCGCCGAACGACATCGCCATCAGTGGCGGGAGCGTATATGGCAACAAGGCCGAGGGTGTGTTGCTCAAGTTGGTCCATGATGTGACCGTCAGCGGGGTGGATATCCACGACAATGCCCGCTCCGGCGTACGCCTGTACGGCAGCTCGGACGTGGAGCTGCTAAACAATTCCATTCACAAGAATTCCTTGGCCGTGACCTCTCCGGAAGTCCTGATTCAGTCCTATGACGACACCCGAGGGGCGTCCGGGGACTACTTCAATGGCAGCAATAACCTGATCCAGGGCAATACCATTGTCGGCAGCGACCGGTCCACGTATGGCGTGGCCGAAGTGGACGAAAAAGGCACTGATCACAACACCCTGATCAATAACGCCATCAGCCACGTCTCCCGCGGCGAAACAGCGCTGTACGGCGACGGCAGCACGGTCAGCGGCGAACAAGGCTCGCTGCTTGGCACCAGCGGCAACGATAACCTGCTCGGTACCGGTGCCGGCGAAACCCTGATGGGGTATGCCGGGAAAGATACGGTCAATGGCGCTGGGGGCAACGATGTGCTGGTGGGCGGCGCGGGCGTGGACAAACTCATCGGCGGCACGGGCAGCGATACCTTCCGCTTCACGGCCGCCACTGACAGCTATCGCACGGCCAGTGTAACGGCCAAGGATACCGTGACCGACTTCAACGCCAGCGGCGACAAGATCGACGTGGCGGCTTTGGGGTTCACGGGCCTGGGCAACGGGCGTGGCAACACCTTGAACGTTTCCTACAACGCGACCAGCAACCTCACCTACATCAAGGATTATGACGCCGACGCCAATGGCGTGCGCTTTGAGCTGGGCCTGACCGGCAATTACCTGAGCAGCCTCAAGGCGTCCAGTTTCGTGTTCGCTAAAACATCCACCGCCAAGCAGGATGCCTTGAGCCTGGATGCTGCAGTGGCCGTCACCGCCCTGGCCGCGGCTGCCGTGGCCAACCCGCTCAATGGTACGGCGGGGGACGACGTGCTGATAGGCGACGGCCCCGCCAATACCATCAACGGCCTGGCGGGCAAAGACCGCATCGACGGAATGGGTGGCAACGACCGGATAACCGGCGGCGCGGGTATTGACACGCTCACCGGTGGCACGGGTACCGACACCTTCGTTTATACCGCGCGCAACGACAGCTTCCGGAGCACTAGCGGCACGGTGGGCAGCGACCTCATCAAGGACTTCAGCACCGACCGCATTGACCTCTCCGCCTTGGGCATCACTGGGCTGGGGGACGGCAAGGGCACCACTGTCACCTTGGCCACCAGCAGTGACGGCAGCAAGACCTACATCAAGTCCTACGTGGCGGATTCGGCCGGGGAACGCCTGGAGATTTCGTTGCAGGGCAACCAGACGGCCAACCTGACCGCCAGCAAGTTCATCTTCGCCGGTGGCTCCGGCACGAACCTGACCGGTACCAGCGGCAATGACAGCCTGGTGGGCACCGCCAGCGGCGAGACGCTGCTTGGCCTGGGCGGCAGCGACACTCTCAAGGCCGGGGATGGCAATGACACCCTCGACGGCGGCGCGGGCAAGGACTCGCTCTATGGGCAGGGCGGTGCCGATACCTTCCGCTTCGCCAAGCTGCTGGACAGCTACCGCGACTATGACTCCGGAGGCGTGACGGCCACCGACACTATCTTCGATTTCGTCCGCGGGCAGGACAAGATCGACGTGAGCGCCCTGGGCTTTTTCGCACTAGGCAGCGGCAGCGGGCATACGCTGTACACGACGTACAGTGCCTCCTCCAACAAGACCTACATCAAGACCAACGACGCCGATGCCGATGGCAATCGCTTTGAGGTCGCCCTCAGCGGCAACCTCGCGCTGAGTTCCAGCGACTTCGTGTTCGCCCCGCATACCACCGCGGGCATCGAGTTCCTGCCCACCCTGGGCCAGTCCAATGCGCGCCTGATGCGGGTGACCGAAGACGACAGCCAGTCCGGCATCACCGAACTGGTCAAGGACCTGAGCCGCTACACGCCTTTGGATGTGCGCAGCCAGTTCAATGATTCCAATGGCAACCCTGTGGACATCGCCATTGGCGGCACCACCGTCACCGGGCTCTCCACCGCCTCGGCCGAGGAGAAAGCCCTGAGCTGGTGGTACACCGACACCAACAAGCCGGGGCCTGTGCTTACCCGGGCCGTGGACTTGCTCAAGAGCCAGATCGCGACCCTGAGCAAAACCGACTCGGTAAACCTGGACATCATTTGGGGGCAGGGCGAGGAGGGCGCCCAGGCGATTGCCAGGGCCAGCGACAAGACGGCGGCTGAAGCCCTTTATAAAGCCTCGACCTTGAAGGTCTTCGACTACCTGCATGCACAGCTGGGCGACTTCACGGTTTACCTGATGGAAACCGGTCACTATGCCGAAGGCGGCGCCCGCTACCGTGGCTACTCCGAAAGCAAGATCGCTGGCATTGTCGACGGCACCGTGCATGTGCGGCACGCACAGGAGGCCATGGCCGCCGAGCGGGCGGACATCCAGCTCGCCGTCGACTACACCGACCTGCCGCTGCGCCAGGAGGTGGACCCGGTAACTTACCCCGATGACGTGTGGCACCTGCACGAAGAGTCAGCGGAAATCGTCGGCCAGCGCCTGGCCGATTACATCGCCAACGACCTGGGCTACAGCGGCAACCCCGGCGACAACAACAACCCGGGCAGCATTACCGCCTCGAGCTCAAACCAGAATGGTCGGATACAGGGCACCGACGTCGCAGACACCCTGGTAGCGACGGGCTCGGAAAGCCAGGTGCTCAACGGTGACGTGGGCGCCGATACCCTGATAGGCGAAGGCACGGGCAGCACCCTGTACATCGTCGACAACGTTGCGGACACCGTAACCGAAACCGACACCAACACCGCCCATATCGATACCGTGCAAAGCTCGGTGAGCTGGACGTTGGGTAACAACGTCGAAGAGCTCGACCTTTCCGGTAACAAGGCACTGGCGGGGATAGGCAATGCCCTGGATAACACGCTGACGGGCAACGCGGGGAACAACGTGCTCGATGGCAAGGGCGGTAGCGACACCCTGGTCGGTGGGGGCGGTGCCGACGTGTTCCGGTTCAGTGCCTGGAATGACATGGGCGTGGGCGCCGCGCGCGATCAGGTCGATGGATTCAGTGCAAGCGAGGGCGACAAGATCGATCTCAGCACGCTGGATGCCAATCCGCTTACAGCAGCCAGGGACGCCTTCAAGTTCATCGGCAGCGCGGCGTTCAGTGCCGATGCCACCGGTGAGCTGCGGTTCGCCGATGGCGTGCTGCAGGGCAGCCAGGATGCCAGCGGCACACCGGATTTCGAAGTGCGGCTGGTAGGGGTCGATGAGCTCCGCTCGGTGGATCTGGTGGGGTAGGGAATCGTGCCGTGGCCTGAAGGTTATTGCCTTCAGGCCACGGCGCCCTGTGTTCTGCCGGGGATTCGGACGAAGCGCCCTCGGTATTGGCGTATTCCCAACTACCGTTGAGGCAGAACCGACCTCTTTCGTCGGGATCCGGAGATTGTGATGATTTCTGCCTCTTCGATTACCCTGCCAGCTACTGACCTGCGCACCGGCAAAACCCTTGTCGATGTCTCAGGCGCCAATGACGCCAGCCAGAGTGTCGCCGTCGGCCGTGACGGCACGGTGCAAATGGTAGGCCTGACCTCCAACGGCGACCGCGCGGATTACGCGGTGGTAAGCCTGACGCCCGATGGCCAGCGTAATTTCAGCTACGACCATGACGGCATCAACCGACTGCCTGCTGTTCTGCCCGTCAGTGACAGCAGTGACCTGACGGTGCAGCCGCAAGGCCAGATCCTGACCAGCCAGATCCTCTATGACAGCGGCACCTACAACCTGAACATCCTGGCGCTTGCTGGCAGCCCGAACGATCGGCCATCCGAGTTATTGTCGGTGGCCATTCCCGCGCAAGGCGACACCCCAGCCTACTCCAGCGTGCAAGCGCTGGCGGACGGTACGCTGCTGGCAAGCGCCCGCAGCGACACCACCCTTACCCTGGTACGGTTCAGCGACCAGGGCACCCTGGACCCAACCTTTGGCCAGGGCGGCGTGGCCACCTTCGTTTTGCCAAGCGGGATGCCCGTCAACACCGAAACCTCGCTGGCCCTGCAATCCGATGGCGATGTGTTGCTCGCCGGTTACCGCTACCCCGGCGGCACCGCCGATTTCAGCCTGACGCGCTATCACCCCGACGGCACACTCGACACCCGCTTCGGCACCGATGGCACCGTGACCGTGGACGTGGCCGACGGTAACGATTATGGCCGGGCCGTGACGCAGCAAGCGGACGGCAAGCTGCTGATCGCTGGTACCAGCGACCGTGGCGATAATGAAGTCGGCGATGGCAACTTCAACTTCAGCGTGGTTCGGCTGAATGCGGACGGCAGCCTGGACACCAGCTTTGGCGATGGCGGCAAGGCTATCTTCGACTTCGAGGGCGGTCGCGATGGTGTGCAAACCATCAACGTGCTGGATGACGGCAAAATCCTGCTGACCGGAGCTGCCTACAATGCCGAGGGCAACGCAGGCTTTGCCGCCTTGCGGCTGAACGCGGACGGCACGCTGGACACCAGCTTCGGCGATTCGGTTGGCCATTTGCGCCAGATCGACGGCCAAAGCACCGATGACCTGATTGCGGGCACCGCCGCTGACGAAATCATTTCAGGGCAGGCGGGCAGCGACTTGCTGGATGGCGGTGGCGGCGCCGACCGGCTAAGCGGTGGCGCGGGCGGCGATGTCTTTCGCTTCTCCTCTCGAGAGGACAGCTACCGTACCGCGAGTGAAAGCTTCAGCGACCACATCGCGGATTTTGACCCGGTCAGCGATGTGCTTGATCTTGCGGCGCTGGGGTATACCGGGCTGGGCGACGGCTACGGCAATACACTCGCCCTGCGGGTAGACGCCGAAGCCCAGCGTACCTACCTGTCGAGTTTGGAGCCCGACGCGGATGGCCACCGCTTCGAGCTGGTGTTGAATGGCGATCTGAGCGGGCAGTTCAACGCTTACAACTTGGTGTTTGCGCCGGTGGTGTTCGAAGGCGGCGATGACTCCAGTTCCCTCTTCGCTGGCAACTTGACTTTCGAGGTGTTAGGCCAGGGAGGCGATGACCGCCTTTACGGAGGGCTGGGCAACGACATACTCGATGGCGGCGCCGGCCGCGACATACTCTTTGGCTCCGAAGGCATTGATACCTACCGGTTCACCTCACTGAGCGACAGCTACCGTGACAGCGAGCAGAACTTCAGCGACCGTATCGTGGCCTTTGATGTATTCACCGATCGCATCGACGTCTCGGCACTCGGCTTCACTGGCCTGGGGGACGGCCATGACGGCACGCTAGCCTTGATGGTGAACGACGATGGAACCACTACCTACCTGAAAAGCTTCGATGCCAACGCTGACGGCGAACGCTTCGAGGTCAGCCTCAGGGGCGACCTGAGCCAGACGCTGATCGCGGATGCGTTCGTGTTCGCCCAACCACACAATGATTTGGCGGAACTGGCGCTACTGGGTGTGGCGGGCGGAGGTCAGGAGGCCGCGCAGGTATAGCCAAGGCCCCATGCGAGGCCGTGCCCTCCGGACCGATCCCAAGTACCGTAGTGGAGAGTTTTCGGATTGGGGATACGGAGGGTGCAGCGCCTGAAGGTGCTCGGCTTCATGCGTGTGCTGACGCTGGTTCCAGCCTGTAGCACTTTCCAAAGAATCTGCGTGGTTCGGATACGCATCGCCTGGAGTGAACCTTGATGGCATCGTTGACATGCAATGGGCATTCGAAACCTCTCACGGTCTTGCACCGACTACAGACCGAATGTGTGGGCGCTTGGCCGACTGCCACACGTTGAGAGAGACACAAGCCGGCTTCATAGATGCCGGGACGGTAGCAAGATGTCGACCGATTGCAGTCGCTCGACCTTGGGCAAGCACGGGCGGAGATCGCTGCCATTCCAGCCCATCGGCATGTTTCAATCGCTCCCTCCGATTAACCCTGCCTGGCCAAGCACTGACGTATGAAGCCTGATTTCCACAAAGCCGCGAACGGCCATCTGACAATCGATTTTAGCGATCTGTGAGGTGCAGAGTGGGAAACGCTGGTAAAAAGAATCCATGATGGTGGGGGCTTCAGGCGCGTTGGGGCGGTGGTGGTCGGCCTGGACGAAAAGATCTACCCAAGCATCCGGTGTTCGGATTCCACTCTAGCTACGGGTTGGGACACTTGGTCAGCGCATTAGCTGCTTGCTGAATGCGTAAGTGGCGACGACTTTCTGCGAACACTGTATGACCGGTTCAAGAGATGACAGCCTCGCCTCGCTTGCCGTGCCCGCTCTGGATCACAACTGGGGATCGGGGTAGGGCCGCTTCCGACCCATAGCAGCCGTTCAGCACCACACCGCAGCGGCTGCGAAAGTAAAGGTGGGTGCTGATAGCCGGCTGTCAAGGAAGTGTTAGCTGACGTGTTCTACAGCGGAATGTCCAATGAGCGCCACCTCTGGCGTATCGGCAACCACCAGATCGGCATTGGTGAGCACTTGCGTGTAGTCGAACCCGGCTAGCGTAACCTGGAAGGCGTGCCCATCGGCACCTGGCTCGCTACTACGTAGGTAGGTACGGTCTGTGTTTTCATCGTAGGTCATGCGCAATGTGCCGGCGCGGCCGTTGCCCAAACCGGTCACGCCGAGTGCGGAGACATCCAACTTGTCTTCGCCCCAGATAAAATCAGTGATCAGGTCGCTGCTGCCGGCATAGCTGTCAGCGCTGCTGGTGAATACAAAACGGTCGTTGCCTGTGCCGCCAGTGAGCTTGTCCGCGCCCGACCCACCGGTCAGCACGTCGTCCCCGGCGTTACCCTCCAGCGTGTCGTTTCCGGCGCCGCCGGCCAGCGTGTCGTTGCCCCAGTAGCCATACAAAATGTTCGCTTTGTCGTCGCCGACCAGATTCACTGGTGTGATCGGCTGCGGGGTGGTCACAGCGGTCGCGTCACTGGGCGGGGCGAACAGCACGGTGCTGGTATTTAGCTCACTGACGTGGTTGCCACTGAGCAGAATTTCGAAGCGGTTACCGTAGGCATCGGCCTCCAGGGATTTAAGCGCGGTGGTATCGCCTGCCAGGTTGAGGACCACCTTAAGCGTACCGTTGTAGCCGTTACCCAGCCCGGTGAAGCTCAACGCGGACACATCGACCATGTCATGGCCACTGCCACTGAAGTCGGTGATCAGGTCGCGGCTGCTGTAGCTGCCACTGGCATCATTACGGTAGCTGTCGCTGAGCCGGGTATACACGAAATTGTCTGCACCTGCGCCGCCGCTCAGGGTATCGCCGCCGGCGCCGCCGAATAGCCGGTCATTGCCCGCACTTGCTTCGACGGTATCGCGGCCAGCGCCGGCCTTCAGGGATTCGCTGGCGTCTGTGCCTTCGAGCAGGTCGTTGTGCGAGGTGCCATTGATCAGCGGCTGGAAGTTGGCATCGGTAATAAGGCCGCTATTGGCCAGGAGCTGGACGGCAAAATGTTTGCCATTACCGTCTTGCTCGTAGCTTTCCAAAAAGTAAATGCCGCGCAGAGGCTCGCTACGGATGTGCAAGGTATCACCATAGCCATTGCCTAAATGGCTATAGCCCAGAGCCGACACGTCGAGGATATCGTGGGCGGGATCGAAATAGTTGATGGTGTCGGTGTACTCGCCTCCGCCCTTGATATAGCTGTCGCCGATGCGGTCGAAGCGGAATACATCGTTGCCGGAGCCGCCGTCCATGCCGTCGTATCCGGCACTGGAGACCATCACATCGTTGCCACCCCCGCTGACTAGCTGGTCGTTGCCGCCCCCACCCATCAGCAGTTCATTGGCCAGCCCACCGCGTATGTAGTCGTTGCCAGGGGTACCCTGCACGATGAGTTCGATCGGGTTGTTGCTGACCTGGCTACCGGCGCTTGGGACCTGTAAATCCGTATGGCTGGTGACTTTCCTGATGTCGGGAACCTGAGTCATGCATGCTCCTACCTGCGGTTGGGCCACTGGGAATATAGCGTGACGCCATTAATGCCGTTTCGTTGAAGGCAATGGGCCGGTATCGACGAAGGGGTAATAAGAGCCGGGAGTTAATGCACATCGTCATGCGGCCGCTTTGGCTTTAGCCGGTCAATGCGAAGGACCGCAATGGGTCGAAAGCAGTGATCAGCGCCAGTCGCTATGGGTCGGTCGCTGTCGCTCGCTCCAGCGAAATACCGGCCTAGGGCGGGGACAACAACGTGGAGAATGGACACGCCTAGGCTTCAGGCGAGGTAGCTACCGCGTCACACCTAGTGTATGGCTTGCATAGCAAGCAGGCCCCAACCCTGACTGACACTATCGGCACTTATTGGGATAGGCCCCCAAACTTAGAATGACGCCTATGCCATTCCTTTGGAGATCGACGTGGAGGGCCGGAGCCGCTCGCGCTATAGCGACTGCAAATCGCTCGGCTATTGCCGTTTATGTGTGGCGCCCAGGCGGGGGCAGGGTCATCTAGACAGCACCCAGCGCTTTGGTACTGATCCAGCTGTGCTGATGTCGACCTAGGAACGCAACACTCGAGCAACTTTTGAAGACGCTATAGAATTGAGACCAACGCCGCAGGCAGGCCTAGTGGAGAACGATACTTGGCATGTGACGGTAGCGGACTGCAGGCTTCAAGCCATACGAAGTCGACGCTGAAGCAGACAGCCCAGGCACGGCCATGCCGGAGCCACCTTGCTGACCTTTCTCTGCCGGATGGGGATTCTGCTCTCTGTACGCATAGCCACGAATGAACTTCAAGCGAAGCGGCGGGTCGAATCGGCCGCTTTGCGCCGGGCCCTTGCCACGTTGGCAGGGGCGAGGCGGGTTCCGGCGTCGGCCGGTGTCTCTCATCCGTTTCGATGTGTTCATGCGCCTGATCAATCGTGTCGCTTCGCTGTGTCTGTTTCCGCTTTCTTCACTGCTGCTGGCCGCAGCCGCCTTGCCCGCGAGAGCAGCGGGAGAGCAGCAGTTGGTTGCTTCCATCAATGCTTACCGCGACCATCCTGGGCCCTGCAGCCGCGCGGCTGCCCGGCCATTACCACCATTGGCGCTCAAGGCTAGCCTTTCCTTGCCGCTTGGTTATGGCGGGGGGTTGCGTGACGGGTTGAAGCAAAGGGGCTACCAGGCGGCCGCTGTGCGTGCCATTCGGCTGGACGGGCCAAAGGAGGCGGGCGCTGCGTTCCAGATGTTGCAGGATAGTTACTGCACGGCATTGCTCGACACCCAGTACACAGATATCGGCGTAAGCCATTCAGGGAACGAATGGCGGGTGCTGTTGGCGCGGCCGCTGCTGGATGCCCGCCTGGGCGATCCGCGCAGCGCCGCCCAGGCTTTGCTCGCCCAGGTGAACGAAGCCAGGGCGCGGCCGCGGCTGTGTGGTCGCAAACGCTTTGGCGCGGCCCGCCCGTTGGCCTGGAGCCCGGCGCTGGGCATGGCCGCGCAGGCGCACAGCCGGGCGATGGCGCAAGAGGATTACTTCGCCCATACCGACCCCAACGGGGCCACCCCCTATAACCGTGCCCGGGCCGCGGGCTACCGTGGCCGGCAAGTGGGTGAAAACATCGCGGCGGGGCAAGGCTCGCCATCCGCCGCCATGGCTAGCTGGCTGGCAAGCCCCGGGCACTGCGCCAACCTGATGAATCCAGTGTTCAACCAGGTGGGCGCGGCTTACGTGGCCAGCCCGAGCAGCGAAGCGGGCATCTACTGGACGATGCTGTTCGGCGCGCCCTAACCCAGGGCGCCAGTAGCGATCAGGTGCGTGGCGCGTAAAACAGGAATTTGTCCGTCTGGGCGGTTCGCCGGTAGCGTTTGGTCCAGTCGGTAGCCACGCTGCGGTCGTGGAAGAATAGCGCGCCGCCGGTGCTGTCCGGCAGTTGCTGATTCAGCGCCTTGGCGGCGATGGCCTTGGCCAACTGGTACCGGTCCTCTTCCTGAACCTGGTCGGAGCGGCCGTCGCACCACCAGGAGAATTGGCAGTTCTTCTGCTCCGACCCCTGCTTGACCACGCCACACACCGTGTCGGCGAAGCCCTCCCGCCCCAGTCGATTCATCACCACGCTGGCCACCGCCTCCATGTTGGCTTCGCTGCCGCCCTTGGCTTCCCAATACACCGTTCGCGCCAGGCAGGTAATGGCATCGTCCACGGATTCGCGGCCGGCGGGGTCCACCGCTTGTGCTTCGGTCTTGGTCAGAGTGCTTTGGGGCGGCGCCGGGCTATCGGTAGCGGCTTTTTCTTCCAGCACCTGCGCCTTGTCCTCGGCGCGGGCGCTTACAGTGTCGGCTCGCGCCCATGGCGCGTTGGCAAGGAGCAGTGCGAGGCAGGCAAGGGTGGCAAGGCGGCGCATGGGTCGAACCTCGGAAGGATTCGTGGGGTTGGGCTGGGCGCGGCGGGGCCGATGACTATTATTCTTGCTCTGCCGGCCAGGCTGGGTCGAGGAATGGACAAGCGAAGCGGCGAAACATTCCGTGGCC
>Ga0265797_10011151_pt1 | contig 11319 bp, 10 predicted proteins | sample P2T30metagenome_FD_192433 | JGI IMG/M metagenome (GOLD analysis project Ga0265797, IMG submission 192433) | Plant litter microbial communities from East Loma Ridge, Irvine, California - P2 T30 | ecosystem: Environmental > Terrestrial > Plant litter > Unclassified | place: USA: California... | reverse complement strand
GAGCTCGTCGGGATCCATGCCAACGTGTAGCAGCCACTGACATAATTCGTAGTCGTTCGTTGCCATGCAATAATGAGCAACAGTTCGGAAACAAAGCTGAAGGTCGTCCTGCCCCAACACCACATGTTCCCCCTCTACGAAATAGATGAACGGGACCCCTAAGCCGTGGAAAAACATCGTCTCTAAGGGCCCATAATCCTTGTGCACACTCGCAGCTTTCAATGCATGATTCCAAATCGGATTCCTTTTTAAGAGGGTACTGACTGCCATGATCTGACCATGACTCAGTAGGATGGTGAGACCTTTTGTGCTCCAGTAGGGCTCATCCTCGATGATGGTGCTAGCCATTGCAAAGTCACGGTGATTGATCGCGAGTTCGACCATTTCGTGTGCAAAGGCCATTTTGACGTGGTTCGGACTCATTGGGGTATACAGATAGAAAGCAAGTCTTAGATCGTTCTTTCCAATGGCATGTCGAAGCTGTGATCTTTGCTCGTTCGTTGTATCATAAACCATGACTGAGTTTGCCATAGGCCTTTTTGCTATCATCAAAGCCGCTGCAAGAATCCAGTTGGTGTTGTTGAACGCGTCCAGAATTGAGGTGTCCATGAAGCCAGGCGCGCCGAGATCGCCTACGTAAGCGTCTCCGTCGTTGAGTTGATAGCCCAGATAACTGATTGCTTCCAGAATCATCTCCACGTTCCGTTTATTGGTCTGACGGACAGCAGCGTGGAGTGCGCCCAACATTGCCGTCTTTAGTCTTGGGTCTGTCATCGGCAGATAGTGCTGTTTGTCGTACACAACAAATTGTAGAACGTCCCTAGCCAAGGACATTTGGACTTCTTGTCCCTGCTCGTAACTATGATGCGCGAAATATTGTTCAAGCAGGCCTGCTTCCAGCCATGCGGAGATCCCTGCCGTTGAAGCTTCTATCAGCTGCTTCAGAGATGCCACGGAAACGTTATCATATCTATGTTTTAGGTATTTCCGATGTGGCCTAGCCCCAGCGCGAAGAGTGATACACATCAATTTTGTGGTTTCTGATTCGCTAAGTCTGGCATAGTGTTCAGAGGGGAAATACCGGCTTGACTTTTCTCCGGCAAGAACATGCCCAATCAGGTTTTCAAGTTGTGATTGAGTTGCTCCTCGACACATGTGAGAGCTAAGTATTTTTGCGACTGCGAAATGACCTGCAGCTACGGCAAACTGCAGTGGGTAGGTTGGTATCGACTCAGATGGCCACTCCATCATAATCTGCTCGCGGGGGTCCATGTCCAGCTCCAGCATGGTTGATACAAGATCTACATCCCCAACCCTGACAGCAGTCGCAAAAACTCTTTCTTTGAGAGCGTCTAGAATAGGAGCCGGTAGAGCCTTCAAACTTTGCGAAACGTCTGTAAGAGGGAGCGCCTTCAGCAGTGCGTATGCGTCATTCAAATTTGTACGGCCGCCCGACGATACGTTGTTGACGAGTGAAGCGATTGCGTATAAGGGAATCATCGTATCGTGGCTTTCATATGTAGTATCCACGATCGAGTGATGTTTTGAATGGAAGATCGCATCAAGCCGCATCTTGGAAGGCTTCGTCCACTTCACCAGCTGCTGGGAAGAAAAGAGGCTTTGTGAGATGGAGTCGAGATTGATTGAATGCGTCCAGGAAAATGGCAAGCTATACTCGGCAACAAGAGCGGGTCTGTTCAGGCTGAGGCCGTGTATGGAGGGCGAGGTAATCGTGAGTAGACCAAAGTCTGGTTGGGCTTGCATAGAAGAAGATGAGCTTGCTGCAGGGGCTGGTACGACTGAAAGGCCGTTCGCAGCGTCGATGGTTGGGGCGCGTGAGCGTGGTCGTACGGTGATATCCTTGGGAAGCCTGTGGGAACCTGTGTACTATGAGCATTAGATATCTAGATCCGAACGTGAACATACCATCGTATAGGGTGTTAGCGAGCGAGCTGCGCCGTGCTATCTCCTGCAAAACCCTATTCTGAGGGATCTCACGTCCTTTGAACAACACTTCGACTTGCTCAAGATCAATCGAGTTCTCCGTCAAATACCTGATGGTGGCTACCCATTCGGCCGTAGTCAGATTTTTCCGCAGTTCCCATTTGCGGAAGTGCCTTTCGTATTGTGACTTGCTTTGCGGTGTTAGGTTTCAGTGATATGTGATGCGGCAATAGAAGTACCTAGCGACAAAACCATAATGCTTCTTCATATGGGCATCGATCTTATCGAGTGACGTTTCCCAGTAAAGGCTCTCGATCGTTGTGCGATAGCGATTCCATATTGCTTCATCGAGTCTGTCAGTCTTGACGACGTTGTTCATCTTGTGCTGCGAAGCTCGAGGCTGCAGAGAAGAGAGGAAGAAGTAGGGTAACGACCAGGCTGAAAGTTTTGGAACATGCCTAGATATGTGACCGGTCAAGCTTGGGTCTCATACCGTGCCTGACGCATACTGCGCCTGTCCGCCGCGTCTCGTGTGCACCAACGACACGACTTCATTTCCCTTGCCTCAGTCAGCCGCGTACCAGCCGACCAATCATGCAAAACCTGGCTGCATAGAGGTGCAGCGAGATTTTGTAAACGAGGCAATGACCCATGGCGGAACTGACCAATGGTGCAAAACCTGCGGGCGGCACAGAACACCAGCACATTGCGCAACAAAATCTTGGGCTTTGCGACGACCAAAAGTGACCCAACTCGGTTAAAGCGAGATTCTGTAAGATGACCTACCCTGTCAAGCCGGACTGGAAGGAGGCGGAGCCATGTTGCCCAATCATGCAAAACCTGCAAAAGTACCATTGCAGATTCTGTAGAGGCTTCAATAGCAGATTCTGCTTTTGAGCATATGATTAAAGACGGAATGGAAGTCGCGCTCTTCCTCGAAAGCGAATCCCTATCAAACGTCGCATCGCTCCTCACACTCTGCGTTGACCGTTATCAGTAGCCTCATACCAATTCTGCCATGTCTTCCTGGTCGGTTGAAGCAATCATAGCTTTTGTGACTCTACTAGCCACCTGCATCCCTCTTCTGGCATACTTCTTACGCAGATTCATGCCTCGTCGTCAGATCGCGCGCTCGGAAGTCGGTATGTTGGTTGCTCTTCAACGTTGTCCTAGCTCTGCCTCTGACAACTACCAGATGTTGAGCTTGGAGTCATGAACGAAGACCATGATCCTGCCGTTGTCCTTGGAGACTTTGGGATACGTAAAAGCCGTACACGGTAGGTGCTGGGGTGACACCGCAACATCTGGGCTCTGGTTGCTAACGTTCGCGTCAGTTCGATGACTTTGTAATGAGGTCGACACTCAACGCCGTCAACGCATAGCATGAGATGTCGTTATACTTGGGAGAGTGGCCGCATCCAATCTTCGTAACGTCCCATGGCGTTCCAGGGTTTCATCATAGTTGGCTATCGGCATGGAAGGAGTGGTGTCAGATCTGCTGTACGATTAATGCGCTGAGGGAAGTGAAGATATGACAGAGATATGGCGGCACATGAGCGTTGGTCGGGTGACGGTATAGCAACAATGGAGTCTTATATCGCCTCATCCAGCATCAAGCGCCAGGTGTATTCGCCCCATAGACTTCATTGGACTCTTCTTGCAAACTCCAAACGCCCAAGCTCAATTGCAGGATGTGCTCTGAAGCAACCCTATAAGCAACGCGGGAATGGCCTGACGAGGCATGGTATCCAATTCACAAGCTTTATTCAACTCCAATTCCAGCGGTAATGTCGCTGTTCCTCAAAGGAAGTAGTCCGCTACTGGCTTCTTCGCCGGCATGCCTCGCGAGTCCTGGGGAGCAGCTTCAAAGACCCGGTACCGCCGTCCTGGACCGTCCCTATTCTTCTGATAAGTGTCGTTGAGTACGGAACTCAGTCGTCTCTCGCCGTTCGGTCCAGCGTTCGAGCCTAGGACCCAGCCTCCACCACCACCTGCTCTGTCTCCGTTCGATCTCCTTTGGAAACCAGCGTTTGATCCATCCTCGCCAAGTTCCAAGATGGCGGCTACGTTGCCGCAACGGTAGCAGTAGTTTGGCGCTGACCAGACAGTGACGATTGTTGAGTCAAACATCTCCTTAAAACCTTCCATAACCAATTGATGTGCTCTTGCGATGAGACTGAGGTCGTTCTTATGGTTGAACGTCTTGACAATATCGGCTCCAAATAGGAAGCCTGCACCACGCGGCGACAGGCCCCACCCGTCAATCTCATCGGGATCGGACCAGAGGAGATCACACATAGCTCCTTCGTGTGGCACTTCTTGCTTTCGGTCCAAAAGCCGGATCTTATCCACAGAGTCGACGAGCGGTGACAGCCCTCCGTGTACGCATAAGATGGCTCCGGTATCGTTCCGAGCTGAGCCGTTGGCAGACGAAGTTGCACCCGTTCCTGCAGGGCCAACTCTTCCAGGTGTTGGGGCGACGGGGGACGAGGACCCCATGTTTGCGCTTACTTGCGAGGCGGCGCTTGACTGAGAGTCTGAGTTGCGTGCGTAGCGGTACATAACCTCGCCGTTCGCGTTGAGCGTTTCAATCTCGATGTCTTGGTCGATGTCGGGCATGTTCTCTGCGTTGCTCGACTCGGCTATGGGGCCATCGGTGGCTTGGAGCGATGTTGCAGCGCCTTGCACGAGAGCACCAAGGGCTAGGTAATCAAAGACTTCGCAGCAATACCTGTCAATGTTAGCATTGACTCTATAACCAGAGCGCGATATTGCGAGCTACCTCCAAACGTTGGCGCTGCCGTATTTCCGTAAGCACTCATCGTAGAACCCGTATACAGTCGTAATCTGCCGAGACTCATGGTTGCCTCTGATGAGCGTTATCCGGTCTGGGTATCGGACTTTGAGGCAAAGGAGCAGGAGGAAAGATTCGAGCGAGTAGAAACCGCGGTCAACGAAGTCGCCTGCATACAGTCAGTGCGGAGTAGCATGGCGAGATTCGGTTGGCTTACCCATAAAGAGGTAGTTCGTGTCCGGTACGTCTCCACCGACCCGGAAGAGCTCCATCAGGTCGTGAAATTGGCCGTGAATGTCACCACATATCTAGCAACGCCATGCGATTAGCTATACCCAAGTGCCGACGCAGTACAGTGCCTACCGTTACTGGCGCATCCACCCCAACCACGTTGCCCTCCTCGATCAACAGCTCGCGTGCCTTGTAACATAGCTCTCGGACTTGGTTCTCGGGGATCGGACGACATGCGCGAAGCTGCTGAATAGCTCTGCGATCGGTGTCAGCCCCATATATCGTACGTATCCTAGTCGGCTGAGTGGCTGTCCATACTTGTCGAGGTCGCTACCACCGGCGCTCATGGCGACGGCTATGCGCTATATGCCCGCGCAGGGCTTTCGGGACGTATAAGGTATTCGGCTGGCAATTGCGTGCGCAATTCGTCTGCAGCTATGCGAGCTGTTCGTAGCGGAAGATTCTGGTGGGCGCGAACAGTACGGGGTGGCGGTACGCGTGTGGGGCGTTACAGAAGCAGTGAATGCGCGGGTCTCGTGACTATGTGATAGTTGTATAGGACTATTAAGCTGAAGATAGCGAATGTTGAAGGGCGGGAGCTCTGTGGCAGGTGAACAAGTCAAGGTGGTGGGCTGGTGGAGGTCGAGGGCGAGAGATCCACAGCGGGCATGCGAATGCGCAGGGATGTCGGTCCAAGCCCATCCAGCTAGCTCCGCCGTCCATGTTGACTCCACCAGAACACCATCACCACCGTCAACCCCGCTCCCCCGCCGTCCATATCTGCTCGAGGCATCTCAATTGGCACAGTATGCTCTGAGCGACTATCGCAATTCTATCCACCAGCTGTTAACGACTCTCCAGGCCCAGTGATGCCTCCGCAATCCGCTCTCTAATTTCTCAACCCACACACACACACAACATGCCTCCGCACCTCCACCCGCGGTCGCGCATGACGACTTCGCTCTTTGGAACGACACTCATGGTCTCATTCCTCGTCGTCGCCGCCCCACATCTGATACCCTGCCCGGTCGACCCTCGCACACTCGCCGATTCCGCAGACCCCACAGGAGAGAACAGGCGGAGACGGCGGCGGAGAGTGCCGGAAGATGAGAGCTGCAATAGAGTGATGAGTGAGGAGCGGAGGAGGCAGCGCCTGATCGAAGAGAAATTGGCGGCGAAGAGGGAATGCCCAGTGCCCAAGCCTGGTGGTCTGATTGGGCAGGTGCTGGGTGTACAAGACGACGAGGGCAAAGAAGAGCAACATCTGACCATCTTGCAAAGAGTCGAGAAGATGATGTGCAAGCCCCGGAGAAAGAACGACAATCAATAACAGGAGGCCTGGGAGAAGATTCAACAAACACACCTATCACGGCTGCATGCGCCCACAGACCTGGGATAAGACAGCCACGCCAGTGCGACCACTGCACCCACCCACCTGTACATATACCGCGATATTAGAAAGGATTGCATTAGACTGTATATAAGCAGGACCAAGTCCTGGTCGAATACCCCAACATCCACTCCTATGTGTGTCTATCATAGTGCTGTTCTGTAATTCGTGAGAATGCAGAAGGACGTGCATCAGAAGAGTTTATCACAGTACTCTGATGCATGCAGCGAGACCCTGACGCATGTTGGGTAGTGGAAGGCAAAGCAACGTGATTGCGCGTCGCGTAGCGTGAACCCACTACGTCATGAACCCTCGCCAACCACCGCCCTTCGCTGCCCACACTTCTGAACTCGACACCAGCACCGAAGACATTGGTCGATGATTAAGAAAGCGATCAAAATGCCTTCAGAGCCCCTATCAAAATCCCAGCGGATGAGCTACCGCATCGGCCGCGGCGAACAAGGTGTTCTAACATTCGAGCCCTACAAGTCCGAGATCCTCCCTTTGTGGCGTTTCAAAACACCTGCCATCGCGCAAAAGTCCTCGTCTGAGATATACGCGAAGTTTCTGGAGTACGACAAGAAGGATGACTTCGTTGGCATGGACATGTCCCGCAAGTTCTTGCAGATGGGAATGACCAGGGCAAAGAGATATGCAAACCATGCTGGAGGAAGAAAGTACGACAAGAAGACCGGAGAGCAACTAGAGAGAAGCAAGGGCCACGAGGGGCAAGATGAGAAACTGGAGGCTAGCATTATCTTTAGGGAGGTTTGGGAGAAGGCCAAGCTGCACGAGGGTTACGTGGACAAGAAGGAAAGGTTCATGAAGGAGCAAAAAGAGTGGGATAAAGAACAGAAGAAGGACGCCAAAAAGTGAGGGACCACAGCGACGCCGATCTACCACCAAAACGGCACGCGCTACATCCACCAACGAAGCAAAAAGAGAGGATGAGCATGCTAAGACTCGAACTTAGATCTCTCGTTCTGTCCGCATCTGCTTCAGAATTGCACCAACTATAAACAGAGTGGACCTAGAACAATATCAACAGTCCAAGGCACGATTAAGTGCCCGCTCCTGAGAAGGTCTACGGAAGTTTAGCACGAGCGTCATACCATTAGACCAAATGCTTTTTGGTCTGTTACCAGTTGAGGGAATGAACAATCTGATGTATAAAGACCGAGGACTGTTGGAGTAGAGAGTTTCGGGCGAGTCTCAGCGCCCAGACGAATTGAGAACATCATATCGGATACGCACCTTTACCTGGCAGATGGCGGTCGACTTGGAAAACTTCACGCTTTTGTGTATATGGATAAAATGGGCGACTCCGCAAGCAAGCAGCAAAATCATAGGAGACATACCCACCCAGTCTACATGGTTAGCATCAAGACCATTGTCACCTACCATCACCACCCAGACCTTCCCCACAGGCAAGAGAGACAAGTGGTCACACAATCATATCAAGCACATTCAAATGCGAAAAAGATACCCAAGACACTTCGCCCGCGTTCCAAACCATCAAGGACGCAAAAATCATCGGGCTCTATGCGGATCGAACGCATGTCTCTCGAAAGCTGCATCATCTAGTCTGCTACAGACTTGAAGGGAGATTTCACTCTACCCTGGGGCCGATGGTCGAATCCATGGCGTATGCCCGGTTTCTTTACCCCTACTGACACGGTTAAGTGCCAGGTCTGAGAAATCTCCAGCGTTGCATCCGAGTGTCTTACCACTGGACCAAGAGCCCTTGTTCGGGTGGATGGGAGGTGCGGAAAGCAACGCGAGCTTATTGAACAGGGAAATTCTGGAGCAAACGAGGGATAGAAGAGTTCACGGATATACGTTCATATCTACGTGGAACAAAGTGTGGCAGTATTGAACGTCGGGTCGGACGACAGCAAACGTATGTAAGCGATGTATTGACCTGAGACATCAACTGAATAGGCCTTTCAAAGCTGTACTTTTGTATTCTTCCATCTCTTGTACAAGAAAATCCTGATTCTTCCCTGCTATCGGACGAGGCCGATGCGCTGTTGGCTACACGATCGTTGATAGCAATTCCAACATGTCGATACGTGCGCTTACCAACATATCTTTACTACAAACTGCTTTTTCAGAAACAGTGGACTAGTGCGACCGGCACGTATACTTCGCCAGCTCGATAACGACATCGCTTTCATCTCTTCATCCACTCTTCTTACTAATTTACGTAACCTGCATAACCCTTCGCTTCATCTGGGGTATCTCAAAGTTCGGATTCGCGCTCATCTCCCCCTCCTCTTTCGCATACGTCTTCTCCACATCCCACTTGATCAGCCCACCCTTCTCCGACAGCTTAATCGCCTGCCCCCTATCCTCCATGCTCATACTGCAAACATCTTTATGCACAGCCCAGTCCCCTTTCTGGCAAACATCCGAACAGTACGTCGACGTGCCACACCTTCCACACCGCTGCAACGCAACACCCGTCTTCTTACAAGCCGTACACTTCGCAAGATCGAGAGAAGCGTACAACCAATGCGGACTCATCGGTATACCATCACCCCAAACATCCATCGGCGCATACTCCACAAAGAACCTATGCTTCATCTTCTTCCCCGTCTCCCACCTCTTCTCCCTCACAATCTTCTCCGCAAACTCTTTACCCAGCTTCTCAATCTCCTCCGGATCTGTGACGTCTTTCTCGCCCAACATACTCTCTTTGGGATTCGGTATCCATTTTCCTCGGTCTTCACCTTCTAGAACAATGTTATATGTAAGCATCAGCGTCCAGTTATCGCCGCTGCTGTCCAGGCTGCCGAAAGTGATTTGGTTGCCTATGCGCCCGATTTCGATTTTCGATCCTTCGGGTGTGCCTTCGGCGATGCTTAAGGTCCATGTTAGGGAGAACCAGGCATCTAGATCTAGGAAGGCTGCGAGTGCGTTTGGATGCCATTTGTATAAGACTGTTGCTAGGCCGATTGCTGGGGTGATGCTTTCGCTAGTGGCCTCGGGGGTGAGACTGGAAGGGTCGATGATGCTGAGAGGGGAGCCATTGAGGTTTAATGTAGCGTTTGGATGGTCTGGTAGTCTGAAATCGGATAGCGGAATGAGTTGAGAGGTCATGGTGTGTGCTTTGTGGTGTGCTGCATTGAGCGAGCGAATTGGAAAGTGCAAAGAGTGTGGAAGTGGGGCTCTTGCTTGGATTTTGATTGGCTGTACTAGGAAGGTGAGGGTGAGTCTTCACCAACAATTGAAATGACTGGGAAGGGATCATTTACGAAGCAACACATCTGTCTCACTGATGAACATTGAATTTTCAGACTTCTACTTTAATGCATGCATGAAGCCCTAGGTTCCCCTATCGTTTACATCTGATATCTAGCTTCCGGGCTCTTAGTTACCTCCGTGTCCCTGAAGCGGGTGTGGCTTAGGGCCTTGCTGTACTGGTACACTTTCCAGAGGTCCAGCGTACGCCAGAAGACCCACGTCCGAGCTGGTCATGGTGTTCTTGTATTTATTACCACTGAACTCGAAGAGGAAGTTCATTGGGAAGCCAATCTCGAAAGGAACAGCGGAATCAATGTCATCAACCTCTTCCTCGCTCAATTCGATTGCCAACGCCTCGATGTTGCCATTGAGATGGTCGATCTTGCGGCCGCCAACGATCGGGTACACGAAGGGGTACTTGTGGCGTACGTAGGCCAGGGCGATGCTGGTGACCTGAGTCTTCTTTTGGTTGGCGACGGCTTCGAGCTTCTTGGAGATTGCGATGTGCTTCTCGGAAGCGGGGCCAAAGTTACGACCTTGCTCGTTGTTCTTGCGCTTCTCTTCGGTGGTGAAGTTACCTCCACCAAGGGCTCCCCATGGGCAGAGAGCCATACCTTCCTCGCGTGCCATTGGGATGATCTCACGCTCGAAGTCGCGCTCGGCTGCGGACCAGCGACCTTGGTAAACACTGAAGCCACGGAGGCCGTGGTTGCGGGCATCTAAATAGCTCGTTAGAACCAAATGCTGAAGTTTGCCGCACGATAATACTTACATTCGTTGGCTTTGCTGACAACCCAGGCGGGCGTGTCGCTGATTCCGAGGTACAGGACCTTTCCAGAGTTGACGACAGCGTTGAGCGATTGCATCAACTCAGGAATCGAAGTCGTGAAGTCCCACCAGTGCACGTACAACAGATCGATGTAATCAGTCTGAAGCTTCTTGAGGGATGCCTCAAGCGAGACACGGAGCGACTTCGTGCTGTTACCAGCGTAGTTGATACGTTGTCGAGGAGAGTTGTTGGGGTCAGGGAAGCAGGTGGTAAACTTGGTGGCGATGACCATTTCATGGCGTACGCCTCGCTCCTTCATCCACTCGCCAATCCAGGTCTCGGACTCCTCGTTTTGGTAGTTGTTTGCGCTATGACTACATTAGCTTCTGGAATCTCGATGAAGCCTTCAAATCGAGGATAAGGAGACTCACGTATCAATGAAGTTTCCACCTTGCTTGTGGAAGAAGTCAAGAATCTCAAACACAGTCTTCTTGTCGCACTTGCCCATCATGCCCTCCCACGCATCGCCAAAGTTCATCGCTCCCAAGCAAAGGGGAGAAACGCGAACACCGGCAGTGGGCGACATGACGCGGTGGAAGTCCAGGAGGGACGCCGCCTTGGGTGCGTCACCGAAAGGAGAAGGCATCTTGAGGAATTTGCTGGTAAATTTGAAAAGGTAGTGGAGTTTAGGAACCGGAGATGGAAGTGCGAGGTATTGTGAGGGGCCTATTGCAGGACTCGCCCTCTTCTTATATCTCCTGAAGCTTTACATGCGTATGACGTGTTACGCTGGAGTACCTCAGGGTCCATCTTCGGTATCTTCGTCTATTGCGTCCAAGTTCGAGACTGCCGACGGTTGTCGGGGCCGATCTTTGTCGGATGGCGTTAAGACGGTGGAGGGGCACCTTCCCGAGGTCTCCCATGTTCAATGTGGGGATATTTGGT
>Ga0265797_10011150_pt1 | contig 11319 bp, 6 predicted proteins | sample P2T30metagenome_FD_192433 | JGI IMG/M metagenome (GOLD analysis project Ga0265797, IMG submission 192433) | Plant litter microbial communities from East Loma Ridge, Irvine, California - P2 T30 | ecosystem: Environmental > Terrestrial > Plant litter > Unclassified | place: USA: California... | reverse complement strand
TCGAAGGCGTCGGCACCGTGACCGCAAAAGGCAAGCTCAGCGTCAAGCAGGGCGACAAGACCGTCGAGCTCGAGGCCAAGAACATCATCGTCGCGACCGGCGCCCGTGCGCGCGACCTGCCGTTCGCGAAGGCCGACGGGAAGACGATCTGGACCTATCGCCACGCGATGGTGCCAACCGAGATGCCAACCAAGCTGCTGGTCATCGGATCGGGCGCGATTGGTGTCGAGTTCGCCAGCTTCTACAACGACATGGGCGCCGACGTGACGATCGTCGAGATGCTCCCACGGATCCTGCCGGTCGAGGACGAGGAGGTCTCCGCGTTCATGAACAAGGCGCTGACCAAGCAGGGGATAAAGCTCCTGACCGGCACCGGCCTCGAAGGCCTCGCGCCATCGGGCGGCGGCGTCACCGCGAAGATCAAACACAAGGACGGCAAGGTCGTCGAGGAGACGTTCAGCCACGCGATCGTCGCGATCGGCATCGTCCCCAACACCGAGAATATCGGGCTGGAAGCGCTCGGCGTCGAGACCGACCGCGGGCACATCAAGACCGACGGCTATGGCCGCACCAATGTCGACGGCATCTGGGCGATCGGCGACGTCACCGGCGCGCCGTGGCTCGCGCACAAGGCGAGCCATGAGGGCATCATCGCGGTCGAGAAGATCGCGGGCGGGTCGCCGCACCAGATGGACAAGGCCAACATCCCCGGCTGCACCTATTCGCGCCCGCAGGTCGCGAGCGTCGGCATGACCGAGGCGAAGGCCAAGGAAGCCGGGTACGAGCTGAAGGTCGGCAAATTCCCGTTCATCGGCAACGGCAAGGCGATCGCGCTCGGCGAGGCCGAGGGCTTCGTGAAGACGGTGTTCGACGCGAAGACCGGCGAGTTGCTCGGCGCGCACATGGTCGGCGCGGAAGTCACAGAACTGATCCAGGGCTATGTCGTCGCACGCCAGCTTGAGACGACCGAAGCCGAGCTGATGGAGACGGTGTTCGCGCATCCGACGCTCAGCGAGATGATGCACGAGAGCGTGCTGGGCGCCTACGGCCGCTCGATCCACTATTGAGCCCGACCGCGTGACGTCACCCCCGCTTCGGCGCGGCGCGTGGCGGCACCGTTTACGATGCGGCGCGCGATCAGACCGATCGTGCGCCGTTTTGCCGTCGCCAACGCGGCGATGAGCGTCCCGACCAAAATGGACCAATGAATCGACTTGCCGTTTATCGATAGGCCCCATATCGTTTTGCAATATGCAGGCGGGGGCGGCGATGAGCAGGGATCGGGTTCTTTGGGGGGCGACGGGGCTGCTTCGGCTGATGCTCGTCCTCAATATCGTCTGCGCCGCGGTGTTCGCGCTGGCGTTGCTGCTGTCCTGGCCGATGCAGGACATGCTGGGCGCGCGGCTGGCGCGTAAATACGGCGCGATGCTCGATCTGGACCAGGCGGTGCTGGCGATCCGCATGATGCTGTTCGTCGGCATTGCCGGCGGCGTCGCGCTGCATCCGATCTTCTCGAACCTGCTCCGCATCGTCGCGACCGTCGAGGCGGGGGATCCGTTCGTCGACGACAATGCCACGCGGCTCGCGCGGATCGGCTGGGCGCTGCTGGCGCTGCAATGCCTCGATCTCGCCTTTGGCGGCGTGGTCCGCTGGATTTCGCTGCTCAAGCTCGACGTGACCGGATGGACGCCGTCGCTGGGCGGGTGGATCGCGGTCGTGATGATCTTCGTGCTTGCGCGCGTCTTCCGGATCGGCGCGCGGATGCGCGACGACCTGGCGATGACGGTCTGATGCCGGTCGCGGTCAGCCTGGACGCCATGCTGCATGCGCGGCGGATGACGCTGACCGAGTTGTCGGAGGCGGTCGGCATCACGCTCGCCAATCTGTCGATCCTGAAGACGGGCAAGGCCAAGGCGATCCGCTTCACGACGCTGGAGGCGATCTGCCGCGTGCTCGACTGCCAGCCGGGCGACCTGCTGCGGGTCGTCGACGAGGATGAACGGGGCGAAGACGGAATTTAAACGGGGGGGATGGTCCGATGGACGCACTGGTTCTGGACGGGGTGACGAAACGGTTCGGCGAGCGGACCGCGGTCGACGCGCTGAGTTTTGCGGTACGGCCGGGAGAGATCTTCGGCTTTCTCGGCGGGAATGGCGCGGGCAAGACGACGTCGCTGCGCATGGTGCTCGACATCGTGCGGCCGACGGCGGGACGGATCTCGGTACTCGGCTGTCCGCCGGGCCGGGAAAATGCCGCCGATCTGGGCTTCATGCCCGAGGAGCGCGGACTGTACCGCGGGATGACCGCGATCGACACCGTCACCTATTTCGGGCGACTGAAGGGCATGTCGGCGTCGGCGGCGCGCGCGAAGGGCCATGCGCTGCTCGACCGGTTCGGCCTTGCGGCATCGGCCAAGATGCAGATCGACAAGCTGTCCAAGGGCATGGCGCAGAAGGTCCAGCTGGCCGCGACGCTGGTCAACGGTCCGAAGTTGCTGCTGCTCGACGAACCCTTTTCGGGCCTCGACCCGGTGAACCAAGGGCTGTTGGAGCACGAGATCCTGGAGGCTGCGCGGGGCGGGGCGACCGTGGTGTTCTCGACGCATGTGATGCAGCATGCCGAGCGGCTGTGCGACCGGCTGTTGCTGCTCTCGCAAGGGCGCAAGGTGTTCGAGGGCACGCAGGCGGAGGCCCGCGGGCGGTTGCCGGCACGCCTGACGATCGTCGCGCGCGACACGCCGATGCGGTGTCCCGGCGTCGAGCGCGCGGAGCCCGGCGCGGCCGATGCGCAGGGTTGGCGCGACTATGACGTGACGCTGGCCGAGGGGATCGATCCGGCCGACGTGCTGCAATGCCTGACCGAGCAGGGCGTGACGCTGCGGCGGTTCGACCAGCACCGCGTCAGCCTGCACGACGTCTTTCTCCATCTTGTCGGCACCCCTCCAGCCGGGCCTGCCGACCCGGCTATGGCGGAGCATGCAGCATGACCCACAATATCCTGCTCGTCGCGATGCGCGAGTTCCGACAGATCACGGGCATGCGCAGCTTCTGGCTGACGCTGCTGATCCTGCCGCTGGCGCTGGCGGTCGGGCCGATCGCGAGCCGCCTGACCCAGTCCGAAAAGACCCAGCGCGTCATGCTGATCGATGCCGATGGCCGTGCCGCGTCGGCGATCCGCGCGCGGCTCGACATCGATCACCAGCGGCGGGTCCTGACCGCGCTGTCGCGCTACGCACAGCGCTACGGGCTCGATCGTGCCGATCCGGGCGCGCTGTGGGCGCGGCATGACCGATTGTTCGGCGACGCCGACGTCGCGACGTTCGTGAAGGCCGGCGGCCTGCCTGCCGCGCTGGCGGCGATGCGGCCGGCGACGACTTCGGAAACGCCGAAGTTCGACGCGCCCGACGCCGATTTCGTGGTCCTGCCGACGCCGCCCGCGATCGCGCGCGCGGCGCCCGGCGCGCTCGATGCGCAGCTCAAGCCGCTGCTCCAGCCGGGCGAATTCGGCGACAAGACGGCCAAGCCGTTCGACTATGCAGTCTATATCCCACGCGGCTTCGGCGTGCAGACCGCGGATGTGCGGCTCTGGTCAAGCGAGCAGCCTGGCGCGAATTTCGTCCAGCCCTTGCAGACCGTGCTCACGCAGGACCTGCGTACCGCCTATCTCGAGTCGACCGGGCTCGCGCGCGATCAGGCGCGCACCGCGACCAGTCTGGTCCCGGCGATCGCGGTTTCGACCCCGGCGCCGGGGGGCGGGCGCGAACGGATGCTGGTGCGATCGGTGGTGCCGTTGCTCAGCGCCTATATCCTGCTGATGTCGCTGCTGTTGTCCGGCAACTGGATCCTGCAGGGGCTGGTCGAGGAGCGGTCGAACAAGCTGATCGAGACGGTACTCGCCTGCATCAGCCCCGACGAGTTGCTCTATGGCAAGCTCGCGGGGACGGTCGCGGTCGGGCTGACGATGGTCCTGGTCTGGGGGCTGTGCGCGACCGGCGCCGCGGTGGCGACACAGGGCGCGGTGGGCGCGTTCCTGCAGGCGGCGCTCGCGCCGCTCGCCTCGCCCTGGATCATCTTGGTGATGCTGTATTTCTTCCTCGCAGGCTATCTGATGGTGTCGATGATCCTGCTGGCGATCGGCGCGATGAGCGATTCGATGCGTGATGCGCAGAGCTATCTGACGCCCGTGCTGCTGGTCATCGCGATGCCGTTCACGGTCGTCGCGCAAGGCGTCCTGTCGAACAGCGGCGCGACCGCGATCAAGGTGCTGACCTGGATCCCGATCTACACGCCGTTCACGATGCTCGCGCGGCTCGGCAGCGGGGTTTCGACCATGGAGATCGTCGGCAGCGGCGTGCTGCTGGCGGTGTTCATCGGCATCGAGTTCGTCTTGCTCGCGCGTGTGTTTCGCGCCAGCCTGCTCAATGCGGGGCAGAAGCCCAACCTCGCCGCACTGGCCCGGTTGATGCAGCGTACGCCCGCCTGACGCATGCGTACCGTTCATATCATTTCGGGGATCCAACCCCGGTTTTCTGGAGGAGCTATGATGTCGTTCAATCGTATTTCGCGTCTGTCGCTGGGGGTGGCGCTGCTTGCCCTGTCCGCACCTGGGCTGGCCCAGACCGGCACGCCGGGTGGCGCGCGCTATGGCAGCTTCGGGATCGACCTGACCGCCGCCGACAAGGCGGTGAAGCCGGGTGACGATTTCTGGATGCACGCCAACGGTGCCTGGGACAAGCGTACGGCGATCGCACCGGATCGCACGTCCGCGGGCGGCAGCGTGATCCTGGCGGATCAGGCCGAGCAGCAGGTCCGCGCGATCCTCGACGATGCCGCGCGCGATCCCACCGCGGTCGGCGCCGGGGCCAAGCAGTTCGGCGATCTCTATGCGAGCTTCATGGACGAGGCCGCGATCGAGCGCGCCGGCGCCGCACCGCTCAAGCCCTATTTCGCGAAGATCGACGCCGCGACCGACAAGCAGAAGCTCCAGACCTTGTTCTCGACGGTCGGCTATGCATCGCCGGTCGAGGTCGGTCAGCTGCCCGATCCCGCCGATCCGAAGCGCTACGCAGTGGCGGCGGGGCAGGGGTCGCTGGGCATGGGCGGCCGCGACTATTATCTCGAGCAGGGCGCCAAGTACGACACCTTCCGCACGGCCTATCGGGCCTATGTCGAGAAGATGCTGACGTTGTCGGGGGTGACGGATGCGTCGGCCAGGGCGGACCGGATCGTCGCGCTCGAAACCGCGATGGCCAAGGTCCAGTGGTCGCCGGTCCAGTCGCGCGACCTGCAGGCGATGCTGAAGCCGATGGATGCGGCGGGCCGCAAGGCGCTGGCGCCCGATTTCGACTGGCCGCTGTTGCTGTCGACCGCGGGTTATGCGCAATTCCCGGTCGTCTACATGACCAACTCGACGGCGCTGACCGAGCTTGGCAAGATCTTCGCCGCGACGCCCGTGTCGACCTGGCAGGACTGGATGAAGTTCCGCCTCGCCTCGGCAAGCGCCGGTGCGCTGCCCAAGGCGTTCGATCAGGCGACGTTCGATTTCTACGGCAAGACGCTGGCCGACCAGCCGGAGCAGCGCGCGCGGTGGAAGCGCGGCATCGCGCTGGTCAACGGCACGATGGGTGAGGCCGTCGGCGAAGTCTATGTGAAGCGGCATTACCCGCCCGAGAGCGAAGCGAAGATGGGTGAGCTGATCGCCAACCTGCGCGCGGCGTACAAGGAGCGCATCACCGCGAACAGCTGGATGGATGGCGCGACCAAGACCCAGGCGCTGGCCAAGCTCGCCGCGTTCGATCCGCGGATCGGCCATCCGGTCAAATATATCGACTATTCATCGCTCAACGTCGTCCGGGGCGATCCGGTCGGCAATGCGATGCGTGCGGGCGAATTCCAGCATCAGCTCGACCTCTCGCGGCTCGGCAAGCCCGTCGATCGTACGCTCTGGGGCATGACGCCGCAGACGGTGAACGCCTATTACGACCCGCTCAACAACCAGATCACCTTCCCCGCGGCGATCCTGCAGCCACCCTATTTCGATCCCAAGGCGGATGCGGCGGTCAATTACGGCGCGATCGGCGCGATCATCGGGCATGAGATGGGGCATGGTTTCGACGACCAGGGCAGCCAGTTCAGCGCGACGGGCAAGTTCGAGAACTGGTGGACGCCGGCCGCTCGCACCGCCTTCACGCAGCGCACCGCCGCGCTGTCGAAGCAGTTTGATGCCTATGAGCCGATCCCGGGTGTCCGCGTGAAGGGTGCGTTGACGCTGGGCGAGAATATCGGCGATCTGGGCGGCGTCGAGACCGCCTATGCTGCGTATCAGAAATACCAGGCGGAGCATGGCAAGGCGCCCGTGATCGGCGGGCTGACCGGCGACCAGCGCTTCTTCCTCGCTTACGCGCAGGCGTGGCAGGCGAAGCTGCGTGAGGGCGCCGCGCGCGCACGGTTGCTCACCGATCCGCACTCGCCGCCCTTCTACCGCGTTAACGGGATCGTCCGTAACGTCGATGCCTGGTATACGGCGTTCGGGGTCAAGCCCGGCGATGCGCTGTATCTGGCGCCCGGCGACCGCGTTCATATCTGGTAACATCTCGGGGGGCGTGTGGTCGTCCACACGCCCCGATTGTCCTGTGCGCACCACGCGCGACCCGGCCGTGATATCGCTATCCGAGATAGCGCCCAACTGCGACCCGAAGGCCGTTGCGCCCGACGAGGGCAATGGATACGGGACCAGGCTAGCCTGACGGGCCGGCGGGCACTCAGCAACAAAGGTAAGCACCCGTGTCGCAAATATCGGCTCGCAGCTGCCTGTTTGCTTGGTTTTAACAAAATCAATTTATGATTTGATTGCTTTCGTTTAAGTCTCACATCCTCGCTTTGTCTCTATTGTCTTCTAAATCAGATCAGCCTAACGGCGGTAGCGGTAGCATTCGTTTACAGATGCGCCGTTGCTGATGTGGTGCGTCTGATGCGCTGCGGCATGGGGAGGGGTTATGAAGGCGTTCGTTCTGAATTCGGGGCCACGTGGGCGTGTGGCGATCGCGATGCGGGTCGGTGTGTCGCTTGCGGCGCTGCTGGCAGCAGGCGCGGGCAGCGCTGCATGGGCGCAGGCGGAAACGCAGACCGTGTCGCCCGACACGACCCAGGCCGCGACGCCGGGACAGGAGGTCGGTCAACCCGCGGCCGATGCGACCGGGGACGGTGATATCGTCATCACCGGCCGTCGCGCCGCGCTCGAGGCGGCCGACGAGCGCAAGCGTCGCAGCGAGACGATCGTCGACTCGGTCGTCGCCGATGATGCCGGCAAGCTGCCCGACAACTCGATCACCGAAGTCCTGCAGCGCGTCTCGGGCGTCTCGATCGTCCGCTTTGCCGCGCTGGGCGATCCCGACCATTATTCGGTGCAGGGGTCGGGTGTTCAGGTCCGTGGCCTGACGGGCGTCGCGTCGCGGCTGAACGGCCGCGAGATCTTCAGCGCGAACAACGGCCGCGCAATCCTGTGGAGCGACGTCACGCCCGAACTGATGGCGGCGGTCGACGTCTACAAGGCATCGACGGCTGACCTGATCGAAGGCGGCACCGGCGGCCAGATCGATCTGCGCACCAAGATGCCGTTCGACTTCAACGGCAAGTTCCACATTGCTGGCACCGGCGAACTCGCGCTCGGCGACATGGCGAACAAGGCGGATCCGTCGGGGTCGGTGCTGATCACCGATTCGTTCGATACGCCGATCGGCCGGATCGGCCTGCTCGGCGACGTCGCGTTCAGCCAGTTCAGCTCGCTGTCGCAGTTCATCCGCGTCAGCCCGTATTTCAAGACCAAGCTCAGCGACGGCAACGAGCGGTACGTCCCCAGCGGCTTCGCCTATGGCGACGAGGCGTTCCAGTACAAGCGCTACGGCATCTATGGTGCGGCACAGTGGCAGCCGGCCGAATCGCTGACCTTCACCGGCAGCTTCTTCCAGTCGCGCTACAAGAGCCAGTCGAGCGATTACGGCACGCAGCTGGATTCGCAGACTCTGGCGGTCGATCCGGCGAGCAGCTCGTTCGACAGCAACGGCCTGCTCACCAAGACGAGCGCGCTGTTCAACCGCGACACGGCGACGTTTGCCCCGACGGGTGGGGCGGTCAACAGCAGCGGCAACAAGGGGTTCGTCGAGAGCAACACGCGGACGCGCGATTATTCGCTGTCGTTCGTCTGGGCACCCACAGACAGCCATGTGTCGCTGAAGGGATCGCTGCAGCGCGTCGATTCGCGGCAGATCTATGATCGCCTCGACATCTTCCGCGACGTCGGCTTTGGCCAGAGCTTCGGCATGGATCTTACGGGTGACCTGCCGCAGATCACCGTCAGTCCTGCGACGCAGGCGTCGTTCGCCGATCCGGCCAATTATTTCTGGACGGCGTCGATGCCGCACAACGAACGGAACAAGGGGCGGCTCGATTCAGGGCAGCTCGATGCCGAATATACGTTCGACAACAGCTTCTTCCGGTCGGTCAAGGTCGGCGGCCGCTATGCCAAGCGGACCGAGCGCGATCTGTCGAACGGCTATAACTGGACCGCGCTGGGTCGCGGCTGGAACGGCGATCCGCAGCTGACCTATGCCAATGCCGCGCCGGGCGACGTCGCCAGCCATGCATTCAAGGACTTCTTCCGCGGCAACACGACGCTGCCGGGCAATCTGATGTTCGCATCGGAGGATCTGGCGTCGCGGTTCAATGAAAACCGTACCGGACTGGTGACTGCACCGCCTGCCGGCTTCTGCACCGGCAATGAATTCAACTGCTCGGTTGCGGGGCAGCTCCCGGTCACCGGCTATGGCGGCCAGTTCAACGCCGACGGCACGCTGGCGATCCGGCCTGTCGGGTTCGTCCTGCCGGGCGATCAGGTCAACAATCGTACCGAGAATATCGCGGGCTATGCACTGCTCCGCTTCGGACCCGAGGAAGGCGCACGCGGCATTTCCGGTAACGTCGGCGTACGTGTCGTGCATATCGAGAATGAAGGCAGCGGATTCATCCAGCAGAATGGCGGGACCGTCTTCATCCGCGACGGCGCGCAGGTGACGCTGGCGAACACGTTCCTCGCCCGCGGCGGCAAGGCGGACTTCACGCGCGTGCTGCCGTCGATCAATCTCGAATATTCGCCGACCGACCGGATCAAGGTCCGCGGCGGGTACAACATCACGATGGATCTGCCGAGCTTCAACGCGCTGCGTGCGTCGGGTTCGATCGGCGTGGCAACGACCCCCAGCCAGACACCCGGCGGGATCGGCACGTTCAACAACTTCACCGCGGACACGGGCAATCCGTTGCTGAAGCCGACGCTGTCGAACAATGTCGACCTCTCGCTCGAATATTACGGGCGAGCGGGCACGTCCTTCCATCTGGCCCCGTTCTACAAGCGGCTGACCAACCTGCCGATCTACGCGCTGACCAGCCGGCAGGTCACGATTCAGTTCACCGACGGGACGACCGAGAATGTGGCGGCATCGGCGACCGACTATGTCAACTCCACCAAGGCCGCGACCGTCAAGGGCGTCGAGGCCGGTGGCCGGTTCTTCCTCGACATGCTGCCCGGTGCGCTTGCCGGAATCGGGTTCGAGGGCAACTACACCTTCATCAAGAGCAGCAATCCGGGCGATGTCTATCGCGACATCACCGGCGCCGCTCGCAACGACGCACCGCTGGTGGGTCTGTCGAAGCATAATCTGAACGCGACGCTGTTGTACGAGCGCAACCCGATCTCGTTGCGCGTCGCCTATTCCTGGCGCTCGCGCTATCTGCTGTCGACGAACAGCAACGGCACGAACAGCACCTATACCTATTACAGCGCACCGGGTGTCGTGACCAATCAGGATGGCGGCCTCGACGCATCGACGCAGATCGCGTTGCCGATCTATGGCGGCAATTATGGCTCGGTCGACGCGGGTGTGCGGTTCAAGGTGAACGACCAGTTCTCGTTCGGCGTGCAGGGGACCAACCTGACCGCGGCGACGCAACGGACGCTGATGGGTGGGTATCCCGGCGGCAAGCTGGTCGGGCGCAGCTGGTTCCAGGCCGATCGCCGTATCAGCACTGGCATAAACCTCGCCTTCTGACGATGATGCGTCCCCTGTCGACGTACTGTCGGCAGGGGACGAAGCGGAGCGCGTGATGCGGAAGAGGATCCTGATCGTTGGCGGCGGTACCGCCGGCTGGCTGACCGCGGGTTATCTGGCGAAGCGTTTGGGCGCCGATCTGGCGGGCGGGGTCTCGATCACGCTGGTCGAATCCAAGGACATCGGCATCCTCGGCGTGGGGGAAGGGACCTTCCCGACGATCCGGCGGACCCTGGCGACGATCGGCATCGACGAGGCCGAGCTGATCCGGCGATGCGGCGCGACGTTCAAGCAGGGGGCGAAGTTCGTCCATTGGCGCCACGCCCCCGGACAGGGCCGCACCGATCATTACTCGCACCCGTTCCAGGTTGCCGATGCGAGCGACGGCCTCGACCTGCTGCCCTATTGGCTGCTGGGGCATGGCGGCGCGGAGAATTGGGACGAGGTCTCCAATCCGCAGAAAAAGGCCGCGGACGCGATGCGGGCGCCCAAGCTCGCGACCAACCCCGATTATGTCGGGCCGCTCAACTATGCGTTTCATTTCGATGCGGTGGCGCTCGCCGGGCTGTTGCGCGAGCATGCGGTCAGGAACGGTGTCCGGCATCTGACCGACACCGTGTCCGAGGTGCTGCTCGCGGAAGATGGTGCGATCGGCGGGGTGCGCACCGAGCGGAACGGGATGCTCGATGCCGATCTCTATATCGACTGCACGGGCTTTCGTGCCGAACTGATCGGCAAGGCGATGAAGGTGCCGTTCCGGTCGTGCCGCGACGTGCTGTTCTGCAACCGCGCGATCGCCGCGCAACTGCCTTATGCAAAGCCCGGCGATCCGATCGCATCCTATACGATTTCGACCGCTCAGGAGTCGGGCTGGATCTGGGACATCGGGCTCGATCGCAGGCGTGGCATCGGGCACGTCTATTCATCCGACCATAGCGACGACGAGACCGCCGAGCGCGTGCTCCGCGGCTATCTGGGCGCCGGCGGCGACGAGGCCGAGGTGCGTCATTTAAAGTTCGATGCGGGGTACCGCGAGGTCAACTGGGTCAAGAACTGCGTCGCGGTGGGGTTGTCGAGCGGGTTTTTCGAACCGCTCGAGGCGACGGGGATCGCGTTTGCCGAAGTCTCGGCGGGGATGATCGCGAACCTGTTCCCCTGGGGCGGCGATTACGAGACGTCGGCGCGCCAGTTCAACGCCAACATGCTGCGCCGCTACG
>Ga0265797_10011149_pt1 | contig 11320 bp, 10 predicted proteins | sample P2T30metagenome_FD_192433 | JGI IMG/M metagenome (GOLD analysis project Ga0265797, IMG submission 192433) | Plant litter microbial communities from East Loma Ridge, Irvine, California - P2 T30 | ecosystem: Environmental > Terrestrial > Plant litter > Unclassified | place: USA: California... | reverse complement strand
ATCAGCGCCGCCCCGGAAGCCGTCACGAGCCGAACGCAGTTTGTCACCAATGGTACGGGTAACACGGCCTTTAATGTTGTTGGTCGTCTTGGCCAGGTAATCACCTAGATTACCCGAGAGTGCCTGCGACACCTGACCCAGCAGACGCTGTTGAGTCAGTCGGGTGAACTCTTCAGACTTGGTGATCTTCACAGCCTCAGGCAAGGCGGTGTTCTTGACGATCAGGTCCAAGCGGTTCAATGTATCGGCGGTGGCTCGGGTGACGTTGTCCACCAAGTCAGCCATCATGAAGTTTTGGTTCAGCTGCAGTTCAAGCGACTTGCGCTTCCAGCGAGCATCCACCCCTTCATTGTAATCGCGCAGTTGCCGCAGCGTGGTGTCCATCGACCCGAACGCGGCCATCTGCGTGGTGAAGCGTTTGCGAACGTTAACTTCACCTGCAATCCGACGAGCCTCAGCGGTTTCCTTATCGGCAACGGCTTGGTCGTTCTGGATGCCCATGATCTCGTCAAGTTTGGACGCAATGTCTTCTTGACGCTCTTGTTCCTTCGACTTGTAATTGCCGTAGGAATCATCTTCCCCGGCTATCTTGTCAAGGAACTTGCCTAACTTATCAGGGAGACTCCCCCGCACTTTTGGCAAAGTACGACGAAGGGTTTTTTGCATGTCGGTCTTGGTCTTTTGGACCTCGCCCATATTGACATCAAAAATATCTTTCATGCTGGAGGCAGTATCGAAACCTACCCCGACAACATCGCTGTAAGCCCCTGGCATTGTTTTCGTCAGAGTCTTACGGATACGACCAGGGTCAGCTATCGTCTTGCCAACAGACTTCATTGCGGTGGAGGCGACTTTGCGCACTGGAGATCGGTCGTCCTTTGGTTCTTCGAAAGCATCATCGAAGTCAAAGTCCGGCCAATCCAGGTCGTCCATGTTGTCGATATCGAAATTGATATCTCCACCCTTATCTTTTTTGGCCATAGCAACACCCATTGGTCAAAAGTTTCTTAATCATACATTAACTTGAAATCGGTGAAGGGCCTTATGAAAAAGACCATGCTGCCCGCCAACGTCTGGATTCTTGACACCAGTTTACCTAAGGTCAAGAGTCTGCGCACCGTTACCACGTTGGACATCAACGAAGGTGCGACCAGGGTGCTTCACCCTGAGGGACTGTTCTCTACCCAAATCTTCGGGCGGGTAGGTGCGGATGAGCGCGACACCACATTTGGTAAGATTGATCTGGCCGTGCCAGTCTTCGATCCGACCACGTTTGATTTGTTGATGTCGCTTAAAGGCTTGTACCCAGCCATTATCAACGAGCAGAAGTACGCCAAGTTCGATGACGTGGAAAAGGACTTCATTGTTTCTGATCCTGTCAACGGCGACACGGGCTTTGACTTCTTCTTTAAGCATTGGAAAAAGATCCAGTTCACCCGCAACAACTCCGATCGCCGGAACATCAAGATCCAGCAGATCGAGAAGTACAAGGACGTCGCTGAGATTCGGCACTTCGCTGTTTTGCCAGCGGGTCTGCGTGAAATCGAAGTTAATGATGCAGGGCGTCAGGAAGAGCACGAGATTAACGAGCTGTACCGTCGTGTGCTCTCCTCTGCGCGTGTTATGAACATCGGCAATACAACGGGCGACATTCGTTCGTTGAACGCCCCACGGCGCTCCCTGCAGCGCGCCATTCAAGAAGTCTGGCAGTATCTGTTTGACTTCATCGGTGGTAAGCGTGGTTACATGGCCGTGCGTATGGCCAGCCGTCGAGTGTTCGATGGTACCCGAAACGTGATTACCGCAATGGACCCGGTACGTGCTGAGATTGGCGTCGGTGAACCATTGGACCTGAACCACACTCAGGTCGGCATCTTCCAGACTGCCAAAGGCACTCGCCCGATGACCATTGGTCGTCTGCGCAAAGCCATGTTTGACCATGTGTTTGAGAACTCGCCTGAGTCCACTCACGCCTGGCTCATCAACCCAAAAGACTTTACCCGTGTGCATGTCAATGTGGGTCACCAACTGAAAGACCGTTGGACCACCAAAGACGGGTTGGGTAAAGTCATCGAATCGTTCCGTGAGGACAGCCTACGCCAGCGAGCGATAATGATCGCAGGTATGTATGTAGGTCTGGTGTATGAAACAGAAGACACCTTCAAGGTCTTCTACGACATGGCTGAGCTGCCGAAGGAACTGGATCGTGCGAAAGTACGCCCCATGAACCTGACCGACTTCATCTATCTTAACTGCATCGATGATTGGCTCAAATGCTACGTCTTCCCCACCCGCTACCCTGTGGCAGGTGCTGGTTCTATTTATCCATCGAAACCCAGCCTGGTCTCTACGGTGCCGTCTAAGCAGTGCCGTGAACTGGATGACAACTGGGAACCGTCGGATCGGGTGATCGCAAGCTACCCGGTTCTAGGCGCAGTCTATTACGACTCGATGTCGGTACACATGGCCATGCTCGTGGGCCTGTCTGCTGACCATGACGGTGACATGACCTCAGCCAACTATGTATTCTCCAAAGAATCCATCGCCGAACTGCAAGCGCACTTCGACAAGGCTGAAACTTACTTGAACCCAGATGGTGGGCTGAAGTCCTCCATGGACTACTACACGCTCACGCTGGTAACGCACAACATGAGCCGGAGATAATCATGGTTCGTTTCGAAGCATTTAACCGCCGACACGGTTTGATCAGGTCTGAATACCTGAGCATGCCTCGTCTGGCGGATATGGTTAAGGTGGAGTTCCCCGCAGCGTCGGTGATCCACTATCTGCCTGAGAACGATGTGGACTGGTGGCCTGAGCCTACATGGTGGATGATCCGCCAAACCGCAGGTGACATTTGGGTTGAGCATAACCTTGAGTTCAATGCGACTCACGGTAAGACCATCCCAGTCACAGGCAGCCCGCAGAACGCTATCCGCAAGTATCACCAACGTTTCCCTACGCTTAAAAAGGTGATCAGTCAGGACGCAGCCCTGCGCAACGAAATGAGCTGCTTGGTTATTAACCATGCGCTGGCGCGACATTTCCTGAAGTATCAGGGTACTCAGTTCATCGAGTACAGTCGCAACCGCAACATCCGTGACAACATCTTCGACTGTGTCGCCAAGATCGTTAAGCAAGTTGATCGTCAGCACTTTGTGCCGATCCGCATGCCGACCACGTTCCCGGTGTTGAACCAGATCCAGAAGGCTGAGCGTGAAGAGATCCTGACCATTGACTCGGTCAAGCGCTTTACGTCGCTGGAGCATTTGATGTTCCTGGAGATCTGGCGCTGGTTGGGTGATCCGGGTCCTCGTAAAGGCAAGGGTGGTGAAGACCTCGATCGTGGCGTGCCGTCTCAGTTGCTCAAGATTCCAGAAGACAAGCTCCAACATGTGAACTTCGTGTTCACGGTGCGTGGCAACTGGATGATGTACAACTTGGCGGATCTGGCAGCGCTCAAGAAGACCGAAGCCAATCCCAAAGGCAAGTGGGAGCCTCTGCAGATGCAGAAGCGTTTCCTCAACGCATTGATTCAGCTGGTAGAAGCCGGCATCAGTGCGGAAAAAAAGCCAGAAGGATTGCTCGATCAGGAAGCGCCGGAAGAGCAGTCCAACCAAAAGACAAACCAGGAGATCCAAGCCCACAACGAAGTGATCTTGTCCCAGGTACCGGTGTCGAAGGAAATCTCGTCGAAGATCGAACGGAACCAGCCATCGACATTGTCGACGATCGGCGTGGACAGCTCCCAAGGAACTACAGTCCTTCCGCGCTCGGTCGAGGAGGAGGTGGCAGCGAAGGATCAAGCGAGCAAGGAGAAGGAATTATCGGAAGCGTTATCCGCCGCCTCGCAGGGCGCAAAGGTTTCAAGTGATCTGACGGACGAGGAAATCGACGCCAACCTTGAAGCACTGGAACGCGTGGAACAGATTCAGCAGGGTGCTGACTTCCAGCCGGTGAACCCGAACGCCAACCCATTAGAGGAAGGCATTCTCTCCCGTGGTCGTGCGCTGGCCAAAGACGGGGTGATCTCGGGCGCTGAACTGCGCCGCATTGAGAACCTCGCTGAAGGCTACAAGAAGATCAAGAACCCCTTCGGTCCTGGTCTGATGCACGAAGCTGCTGTGGTCACGCCTGAGGAGCTGGTGGTTGAGCCTGAGGAATATCACGTCAAGGGCCCGATCTTCGATCAGTCCATGCTGTCTTCTTCGGTGCGGGTAGCGAACGCCAAGTACGTCAAGCACACCATGAACAAAGACGTGGTGAACTGCATCCTTAACTTCCAACGTACAGGGTTGGCAGTGACGGGTGTGGAACTGGATAAGTCCAAGTCCATTCTGGGTGAGCAGAACATTCTGTCTATCCGCTGGCAACCGATCGGTGGCGCTGCTTCTACAAGCCGCATCATCTACCCGGTGGTCAACGAGGAGGGTGTGTTCAAAGCAGGTGGCACCCGCTACCGCATGCGTACTCAGCGTACTGACGTACCGATCCGTATCGTGGCCCCTGGCCGAGTGTCTTTGACCAGCTACTATGGCAAGATCAACGTCTCGTTGTCTGAGCGTGAGATCCACAACTATGGCCGTTGGTTGACTGACCAGATCAGTGCACTGTCGATGGAGAGCAATGGACCCATCAAGGAGATCCACTTCACCAACGTGTTCGATCGCTCGATCGTAGCGCCTAAGGCTTACACCCGTTTGGCCCACAGTGTTCACACGATGCAAGTCGGTGACATGAACCTCAACTTCAAACACAAGGAACGTCTGAACTTCGCCAAGGAAGCGGAGATCTTTGCGCTGGAGCAAGACGGTTCTGTGGTCGTGGGTAAAACCAATCTGGGCCAACTGATCACCATCAACCCTGAGAACCAGTTCGTGGTCAAGGGGCAGCCTCGTGGGACCATCGAAGAGATCCTGAAACTGGATCAAACCGGTGCACCTCATCAGGTGGCGATGATGCGTCTGCGTGGGCAGTGGGTTCCGTTGGGTGTGATCATGGCCAGCTACATCGGCCTGTCTGCATTGATCAACCGAGTAAAGGCTACTGTCCGTCGTGTCAAGGCGGGCGATCGCATGAACCTCGAACCCCACGAGTATGCGATTCGTTTCAGTGATGAGTCTCTGGTGTTGGATTCCCGTGAACAGCTGCCGATGTTGCTGCTGTCGGGTTTCCGCTTCTATCACAAAGAGATCCGTCAGATCAGCGTCTACAGTTTTGACAACAAGCCTGCGTACGGCATTCTCCTCGATGCCAAGTCCCGTAACGGGGCGTACACAGTTGAGTTGGAAATGCTGAACGACTTGTTCGTTGACCCGATGACCCGTGACCTGCTCAAGGAGATGAAGGAGCCTACCGAGTGGCAGCCTCTGATCATGCGTGCAGCGCAGCTCCTGCTACAGGACTACGCACCGGATGAAGTGGACGGGGCGTACATGTTGCTCAAGGGTTACGAGCGTGTACCGGGTGCTGTGTACCGTGAACTGGTAGCTGCAACGCGTCAGTACAAGTTGCGTAGTCGTGTGACCAAAGCCTCTATCGACATGAAGCCCACCGCCGTGTGGAATAGCTTTACTGCCGACAGTGCAATCAGTCCGGTCAACGACTGCAACCCGATTGCGGATCTGCGGGCTTCTGAAGCCGTGACCTACATCGGTGCTGGTGGTCGTAGCAAACGTTCCATGGTGGCTCGTACTCGCAAGTACCATCGCAACGACATGGGTACGATTGGCGAACAAACGGTGGACAGCGGTGACGTAGGTATCAACGTCTACATGAGTGCCAACCCGCGCATTGTCAACACACGGGGTCTCACTAAGCCTGCTCCTAATGCTGACGTGGGTATTTCGTCTTTGGTTTCCACTGCTGCCATGTTGTCTCCAGGCGCAGACATCGACGATCCAAAGCGTGTGAACTTTATCGGTATCCAGCACGGTTCCGGTATTGGTGCAGTCGGTTATCGCACCATGCCGTACGCCACTGGTTATGAGCAGGTTATCGCTCACCGCTCGGGCAAGAAGTTTGCTTACGCGGCCAAAGGTAAAGGCGTGGTGGTCAGCATCAAGAACAACGTCCTGAAAGTGAAGTACGAGGACGACTCTGTCGATGCAGTAGAAGTGGGCCGGGTGTTCACAAGCGGGGAAGGCCACACTTACCCGAACGACTTGATCTGTACGGTCAAGGCGGGTGACACAGTGGACGTGGGTGACATCCTCGTTTACAACAACTGGTTCTTTGAGCCGTCGCCCTTTGCACCGCGTCAGGTTACCTACAAGCATGGCGTCCCTGTGCGAGTGGCCCTGTTGGAATCGGTGAACACGCTGGAGGACAGCTCGCGTATTTCGTCGAACATCTCGGCGGCAATGCGAGCCTACGAAACTGAGATCCGTGAGTTGGTGCTGGACTTTAAAGTCACGCTCCACGCACTGGTTGAAGAAGGCGAAGAGGTTCACCCGGACGATACTCTATGTACCATGGAAGACCCCACCTCTACGGCGGCGGATCTGTTCTCTGAAGCCGGTGTCAGCTCGCTGCAAATGCTGGTTGACAAGGCTCCACGTGCCAAGCTGCATGGTCGGGTAGACCGTATCGAGATTGCCTACAACGGTGAACTTGAAGACATGTCGCCTAGCCTGCGCAAAGTAGTGGAAGAGGCTGACCGCAAGCTGCGGAACAAGAACCGGGATCTGGGTGATGACGTTAGCGAAGGCCGTGCTGATGAAAGCATGCGCGTCAATAACCAACCACTGCAGATGGACCAACTCGTCATCCGAATCTTTATCTCTCACGGGCGCGACGCCTTCGCGGGCGACAAAGGGGTACTGGGCAACCAGATGAAGTCGGTGTTCGGGCAGGTTATTCCAGGTACGTTCGAAACAGAGTCGGGTGTTCCACTGGACATGGAATTCTCGGACAAATCCATTGAAGACCGGATTGTTCGTTCGTCTCGTAAGTCGGGCATGATGAATGCCCTGCTGATACACACAGGGTCAAGAGGTGTAGCTGCTTACCGGGGCGCGTAGCCCCGGTGTTTCTTTTTTGTTCCATTGAAGCTGGAGACCGTCCATGGACGTCAACAAAATCCGTCTGATCGAGCACAACACCGCGGTGGTGGCCAACGTGCTTAACGTCGTTACTCTGGCCATTGGTCAGGTAGCTGGCAAACAGGTTCAGCGCAAGCTGGACGAAGAAACCGTCTCCGATGAAGCACTGACCAGTCTGGTTGCTGCTCGTCTGAAAAACACCCTGAAGTTGTAAGGAGCGCCCAATGTTTAATCCATCCGTTTTGGCCGAAGCACAAGCTCTGGCCACCTCGACTGCTGAACGTGGGATTGCCATCAACAGCGTTCAGGAAAGCTTTCTTGACAACTTGGTCAACCTGAGTCACAACTCCCTCGACACGCAAGTGACCTCGATGGATGAAGCAGGCACTCGTTTCGAGCGCAGTTCCTCGTACGGTGATCCAGAACTCGCCTGTGCAACCCACACCGCCTTTACCGATGAGTCGGCACTGGCTGTGGCTGAAATTGCCTCCCGCAACATTCTCGTGGCCCGGACCGACGCCCTGCCTTTGATTGGCCAGGTGATGGAGCAGTTCGAGCAGATCATCAACCCTGACATTCCTTACGCTTATCGCAAGCGTTCGGTGGTGCCTGTTGCTTTCCACCCTCTGTGGAGCAGCGAGTATGTGTTGGGCGTGGGCGATACTTACGCTGATGGCGGTGATGCAGGTCAGGTGCCTGCGGGTTTGATTCTGTCCGCTGACGAAGAGCAGTTCACCAACTTCCTGGAGCTGACCAAAACCGGTCTGCCTGCCGTGGATGCCCAACTGGCAAACCTGCTGAGCGGCTACGAAGATGAAGACCTGCGTCGTCTGTTCAAGGACGTATTCAGCGGCGGTCATCTGCAAGTGGTGCGTGGTCCTTACTCGCTGACCGAAGGCTGGGTGAACGATCAGATCTTGATCCATGTCTGGGCCCGTGCCCTGGCTGACAAATCGCCGAGCAAGTCGAGCCACAACCTGGCTTCGTACCGCACCGGTTTGGCCACCATTGTTGAGCGTTCTGGCAACAACATCTGGCACATCAACAAGATCCGCTCCAACTGCGCCGAAGGTGGTGTGATCGTTCTGGCTTACGCGGGCGATACCATCCACGTTCACTCGGACATCTACACCGAATGGCTGAAGCAGGAAGGTGCAGGCAACTGCCCTGAAGTTGTGCTGGGTGCCTCGCTGCTCACCGGTCAACTGCGTCCTGCCACTGGTGCCGAGTTGACGGCGTCTGGTGAAGCGCTGGTGGGTAAGTGGAACGATTACGTCTCCGTGTCCAGCCGCACTGAGCAAGAGAACCTCAACGCTCAAGCGCGTATCGAGTTGTTCCGTCTGATCCGCACTCACGTTGACAAGCGTCTGGCCGAAGGTCTGGTGCCGGTCTACGAAGATGCGATGGCCGTGCTGAACGATTCCATCGAACGCCTGAAGACCAACTTCATCAAAGACCCGTACGAACCTATCCGCGATATCATCCTGGATGTTTTCTACGCCGGTACCGAAGTGAAGATGTTCGTCATGGCGATGGATGAGATCGAGGAAGACGATGACGACCTCGAAGAAGAAGAGATCGCGTTCCTCGCTGTTGTCAACTACCTCACTGACTGGGCGGCTTGCCTGCTGGTCAAAAAGAGCGGTCAGCTCTAAGGGGGTAGGGGATGGACATCAGCCGTCTTAAGCGTGACCCGGATAAGGTGAATAGCAACATCATCGTCCGGGGTAATGAGATGGTCACCAAGGTCCCCTGCAAGATCCTGGTTCCTGCTCGGTACATCGAGCAGGGGCTGGGGGTGCTGGAGCCTGAAGTTTATGTGATCGCCATCTATGCCATCGTAATGGAAGACAGCTACTACGCTGTGTCCAGTGCGCCGTCCATGATGCGCCTTACGCCAACCGACATCAACCATGTCACGATCGACGATGTGGAATACGTTGAACTGATCTTCCCTAAGGGCGCCGTTGTTTGCCCTCAGCTGAACTTGGTGATGCGTAACGAGATGGTTTACTACGTCTACAACGAACTGACTTCCAAGGGCAACTACGGTTGGTGGTGCGAAGAAGACGACATGACCATGCCGTTTGAGAACGCTGAGGAGTTCTGCGGGGTACGTGTGGGTTCCAACCATGCGATCATGCAGATGGTGGCATCCTCCTGCACTCGATTGGCCAGCGACAAGTCCATTCAGTTCAGACATGCGGTCAAGACGCCTGCGGATGAGCAGAAGCTCAAGTTCACGATTATCCCCCTAAGGTCTATTATTTGGGGTCCGACGAACACGTTTGCTCGGGCGATCGGTCCTTACTTCAAGGAGGGTTTGACGACTGCGCTGGTGAACCCATCGACCAAGTCTGAGACCATCGAGGAAACGTTAAGAGGGTAGTCGGTCATGGCCGCTAAATCAATCAGCTACGGATGTACGGCGCTTTTGGGCGTCAACAAAAAGGGCATCATTAAACCTGATGCCAACGGCTATTACGAAATCACCGTGGGTGGATTCAACGTCCACAACTACGGTGGTGCGTACTACCCGCTCGGTAAAGCCGAGCAACTGTTCAAGGATAGCGGGTCGCTGATGCGTCGTATCAAGGCCGGCTGCCTGCGTGGTGAGCTGGGGCATCCTCGTCAAGAGAGCCTCGGTCCATCGGCTTACTTCAAACGGCTGAACGAGATCCACGAAGACAAGGTGTGTGCCCACTTTGCTGAAGTGCGTTTGGACTACGACAACTACAAGTCTAAGTCGGGCTTCCCGATGGTGGCTGTGATTGCTCGTGTCAAGCCTGCTGGTCCGTACGCCGACACGCTGCAAAAGTCCTTGGACAACCCCGAGGAAGAAACCTGCTTCTCCATCCGCGCCGCTGTCGTGCCGGAAATGGAAGGTGGCCGCGAAGTCCGTTACATTGAAGACATCGTGACTTGGGACTATGTGAACGAAGGCGGCATTGCCATCGCTCGCAAGTATTACTCCATGGCTTTGGAGAACATGGGCGGCGCTGTGGCCGAACTGTCTGACAATCTGATTGTTACGCCTGCGATGTTGCATGTGGCCAAACAGAACGTGCAGACGACCATGGGTCTGGAATCCAACGAGATGTTTGCGTTGGACAGTCTGGAGAAGCGTCTGGGCTGGTCTCGTCCTGCTGAGACCAAGTTCGATCGCCCACGTTACCTGAACTGGAGATAAGCGATGGAAGTTGTCTACGCGAATACCGTAAAGCGACAAGCCGCGGACAATAAGGTGATCCACTCTGTGGGCACTGCGTTGATCAATGGTTACTCTGCCCGCTGCCTGTTGCGAGTGGGTAAGTTGGAAGCAGGTGCGCTTGAGCGTCACAGTCTTCGACGTGGGCAGATCATCCCCGCATATTGCCGGCGCTAACATAATCCCCAGCCCCGCAAAGGGCTGGGGACTTATGCCATTGAATCATTTTTCAAACCTAAATTATTCATGTGAGCATCCCCCAAAGGTGTTCGATTCCCCCAACGAGGTAAACACACATGACTGAGATGATAATCAGGAGAACTCAAGAACGAGTCAGTAATCGATACCTAGGAGCGACCTCACAAGTACACGTTTATAACAAGCGTAAAAAGATGTGGGAATGGAAGTCTCTGTGGAACTTTCAAGTGTGTAACAAAGAAGCTGTTACGCAGGAGATACCTCCACCGGGATCTGACGTCATCACACTTACAGCTATCACCCCGACGAATCACTACGAGGATCGGTGTGAGGATCTTAATTTGAAACATTGGGGAGTTAAGTAATGACCAACGCAGGATTCCACCACTACAGCAATCGTCAAGTTCGTCTGTCTGATGGCAGTGTTCGTTGTAGTTTTGTGGGACTCCTGGAAGAGGTGGTAGCTGGCGGGGCTCGCAAGGGCTCCGCATCCCGCACCGTCTCCTTCCGGGATAAGGCTGGGAGCAAACGGGTAATCAGCAGGCTGGTCCTCTGCCATCCAACCAAAGGAGTAGTGAGACGTGGCTTCGTCTTCAAACCTCAACAAGCAGCGACGCTCTGGGGATAATCTGTACGTCTACCAAATGGCCATGGGCCGTGAGGATGGCGAATTCGAACCAAGGTGGACCGAGAAGGTTTACGCCTTTGGTCATTGTCAATTTTCCCAACACCATTCATTCAGCAATGGTCGGGAACGCATCTACGGAGATCCTCCACCGTGGATTAAGGGAGTGTTCAAAGATGAGAAAGACACTCGAACAATCTCTTTCTGAACATGTCAAATACTTCATGCTTGTACAGACACGCAATG
>Ga0265797_10011148_pt1 | contig 11320 bp, 10 predicted proteins | sample P2T30metagenome_FD_192433 | JGI IMG/M metagenome (GOLD analysis project Ga0265797, IMG submission 192433) | Plant litter microbial communities from East Loma Ridge, Irvine, California - P2 T30 | ecosystem: Environmental > Terrestrial > Plant litter > Unclassified | place: USA: California... | reverse complement strand
ATGCGGCTGGACGGGATGGACGAGAAGGCTGCGGCCTATGCGGTCGCCAAGATGGCTGCCGAGGGGCACGAGGACGACTGGTTCGACCTCCAGCGGCTGACGCGGACCTTCATCAAGGTGTACGCTTATCTGTCCCCCGATCCGGCCATTCTGGACTTCACCGCCGAGGTGAAATGGGCAGCGGCGTTCCTGCGGTTGGCGACCCAAGCCGTCAGCAAGGACGAAAGCCTCGATCACCGCAGTTACAGCGGCAAGATCAGGGACATGCTGGAAGAGCATGTGCACGTGACCGGGCTGTCCACCACCATCCGGCTACGCAACATCACCGACCCCGAGTTCGTGGCCGATTTCGACACCGACGATAAGTCCGAGGACGATTTGCAGGAGGCGTTCGTGCGGAAGTCCGCCGAGCTTCGGCGTGTCACGCGCGAATTGGTGGACAAGAACCCGGCGCAATATGGGCGCTTCTCGGAACGGGTGCTGGAGATCATACGCCGGTTCGAGAACGGGCAGATCGCCGCCGCCGATGGCTTGCGGGACTTCGAGGACCTGACCGGCGACATACAGGGCGAACAGGGCGCACACGCCGAGCTTGGCATGGACGAGAACGCCTTCGCGATCCTGCGCATCATGGAGGTGATTACGCCCCAAGCGGATCACGCCACGTTGCAGAGCGCCGCCATGGCGATCGGGGAGGTCTACGCCACCGCCGCCGCTACACAGCCTGCGTTTGCGCATATGGACGCCTACCTTCGGTCGCTACGGCAGCAGGTTCGGCGTATTCTGACCGATCACGGCATAGGCGATACCAAGATCGTCCGCGAAAAGGTCGAGGAGTTCGCTCTCCACGCCTATGGCGGTGCGGCCTGATGCCCAGCCTCCGGATCGGCAAAGTCGAAATCCCTTACGACCTCTGCCGGTCCGCCGCCGCGTGTGAGCGGCGCATTACCGTCACGCCGAACCATGTCGAGGTGGTCGCTCTCGCCAGCGATAGCGACGACGAGATCGAAGGATTCCTCAACCGCAAGCGGCAGTGGTTGTTCAATACGGTTCGCGAGGTCGAGCAGGCTGCTGCCGCCCGCCATTCAGTTCCGCGCTTCATGACCGGCTCGAAAATCCCTTTCAGGGGGCGGAAGATGCCTCTGACCGTTCGGCGTACTGACGCCGAGTGTGCCCGGGTCACCTATCGCAATGGCTTCGTTGTCGATCTGCCACATTGGACGAAGGGAGATCCCGACCGGCTTGTCGCCAGTGAGCTTAAGCACTGGCTCAAGCGGCGTGCACGTCGCGATGTGAACGAAATTGCGAAGTCTTTCGGTAATCGCTTTGACCTCATGCCGCCGTCGATCCGCGTGGCAGACCTTACGAACGGTTGGGGTGCATGTGGTCTCACGGGCAACATAGTCATCAACTGGCATTTGATCTTCGCGCCGAAGAAGGTGCTTGAGTACGTCGTCGTCCACGAACTGGCGCACCTACGGCACCGCTCCCACGGACCGGAGTTTTGGGCGTTCCTGACGTGCATTTACCCGAGCTATGACAAAGCAAAAGGCTGGCTAAACCAGCATGAGGCGACCGTTTCGGGAAATTTCCTGGAGATCGTGTGAAGAGGAGGAGCTTGTGGGGAAAGGGGAAGCGATATTATGGGTTAATCGGATGCCCCCTACTCGTCCTTAAACGCCCGCTGCGCTTTCTGGATTGCATCAGCATGTCGCGCTGGCCCGTTGTAAAGCTTCTCCAGCAGTAGAGCTACGATGCTCATCCCCGCGACCATCTCCATTTTGTTCATGCTGATGCCTTCGTGAGCACCCTTGTTCCCTTTGACCCTGATCTTATGCAGGAGGAGCCGCTGATCCTCGTCAATGTGATCATTGAGTTTCAGGTCATCGATCTTCGAGAGTAGGCTTCGACCCGCCGCCTTCTTGTCGTTCACGATGAACTCGATAACCAAGCGCAAGCCGATCGTCGCCAAATTGAACTTACCCCCGGCAAGCGCATACATCATTTCATCGATCAGTTCTGACAGGGCATGGGGGACGTGGGCCGTGTCGAAAGAAAAATCGGCCGACGAGGGCGGCGGGAATTGCTCGTAATCATGTAGCGTATGAATGTTGCCCTGCTCGTCATGCTCAATGGCTTCACTATCCCAGACGTCCTTCTCAAAGCATACCGCGTCACAAGCGCCACACCGAAACAAGGAGAAGTGAGAGCCGCCGCTTATATGTCCACCCACCGGGTGCTCATACGACCAGTCGCCAGTGCAGCGTGCCTCAAGCATGTGGATGGTTTGTCGCTTGCATTCGTTGCACTGGAGGAGCTTGCGCTGGTCGTTGATTTCGATCCGCTTGAATGTATCAAACACTGAACTCTCCAATCGGCGCTATTCTGTAAATGCGGGGTAAGTCATGTTGCAGCCCCAGACTGAGTCGTGAAACCCTGGCACAGATACGGTTACTTGGTTGAACCACCCTTTTGCAAAGCCCTCGTAATCGGGGTTCTCTTGCGCAAACCCCGCGTAGACGGCGCGCGACATAAGGATTGGTGGAGTAGCGGACTTGGTCTCCACGCGCTTTTCGTACACTACGATCGAGCGGAAATTTGGATCATTAAACTGTATTTGGCGGGACAGCACGTCAGACCTAATATGCTTTACGAAGTCCCAGCATAAATATTCAAGCCATCGCCATTTAAAATCATCCGCACCGACTGAGGTTTGAAAACCGACCAGAACCGCCCCCACGTCGGCGCCCTCGGCCGGCTTGTTTGCAAGGTCGGTCAGTTTCGATGCGACGTTGGCAGGGCGTCCAAGCCAAACAAGGTTCTTATAATTGTGCCGCTGTTGCCCGTTTTTCCTTATTCCAGTTTTGGTCACGAGCATCTTACCGGCATCAATACCGATGCCACACGTTACTTCGTTCGCCTTAAAGTGCTTGTTGATGACGAACTGAGACACGGAATTCATGAGGGAGGCGCACCAGAGTGCGTTGGTGAAAGCCTTCTCTTTGTCGAACAGCACCATCACGCGGTCGCCGATGATGCCGCGAACGTGGCCGCCAAACTGGAGAGCGGCCTTCGACATGGCTCGCACAAACGAGCTATACAGTTTGGCGACCGTCTCTGGGTCGTGGGTCAGATTGAGTTCTGTGGACCGCCTGATATCGATGTAGAGGATGCAGGTGTCGATCAGCTTGCAGGATTGCTTCCACTCATCGAGGTTTGGAAACGTAATTGCCGCGTCATCGGAGTGCGGGACGTAGTTGGTTGACGTTACGCCTACTGAAAAGGCATCCGACATTATCGTCGAAACCTCGTCGTCCAACTCGTCGCGCAGGTCGGCCATTTTCATTTTACAATCCCCACCACTGCCAGAGCCTACCGGCGATAAACCTCAACGATGGCACTGTCAGGACTATTGTACCCGCAAAGCACAGCCAGCCTGCCGTCCTGAATGCCTTAAACTTGGCCTCCGCAATGCAGCTAATTATCCGTATCTGCTGCGCGATGTCGCGAAGATACTCACTACGATAGCTATCTTTGTTAGCAGGCATATACCTCGCCTCGCTATAGGCCGCGATATCGGACAAATCGACTTCTGCAATGTCTCCGTAAAACAAAAGATTGGTGTCGCGATAACGCCGTTCTGACTTAATTAGGAATGCAGGTAGGCTGATCTTCGGCATGAACGACCACATGAGGCGGACCATCGCCACCAGGAAAAACGCGATCGCAAGGGGCAAAACCCATTCGTAGCCTGATGGAATTCCCTCTTTGCGGAGCGCCACATTCGTTGATGCAACCGTCCACCCGGACGTGAGCGCCAGAAGTGCCGCATTTTTCGTCTCGGAGAACTTAAGCCAGTCTGTGACCCGCCCAAGGCTGGCGCTCAGCAGTTTCTCGTAATTCTCAAGCGGTTCAGCCATTCGGATACGTTCCCTCAGCGCGATCATTACCCGTCATGATGCAAAAACCAAGCAAGACATCGGCGTTTCCTCCATAGTGCTTGGAAGATGTTAGGATAGCGCATCGAACGAGCCGTCCGTGAATGGTTCGCTGCCTCGATCGAGTTGCGGCCGGTCAACAAAAATAAGGTCAAGTGGGCAATCTTCCCGCCGCTGGAGGAATGTCGCCGACATCTCCGCCGGGTTAAAGGGTTCGATCTTGCGGCGCCCTCTATCAACTGACGAGAAGCGTTTTCCCTACCAAAATTGCCGCCGGGCTCCCAATTCGGGAGCCCAATTGCGTTTGCGAGATCGCACCAAGTAAACCGTTCCATCAGCACGTAAAAAAGCTCTCCCGCTGGCCCAGTATTGATCCCGGCACGAACCTGATCATCCACATAGGCCAATGGCATGCCAAAAATTTCCAAATTAGCGCTAGGGCGCATTGTTCTACAGTTATACTATCGACTCTTGGTTCCGAGCTGCCATGATGTTGCAGTCGTCGGCGGCCGCCGTTCCGCCCGACTGGCCTGTCATTAAGCGTAATCGTCGTTTCTATGGTGGCATCAAAGGTCAGGCTGGGGCGGTAGGGTCGTTCCCGTTGCCTGCCCTAGATGGGTTGTCAGGGGGCTCGTCATGAACGTTAGGATCTGGACATACGCGGCCTGGAGTTTGGCGGGGGTCGCGCTGGCAATGCCGCGATTGGCCCCCGCGCAGGCAACCCGGAACGCCCCGGTGTTCGTATCCCTTGATCAGCAACTGGAGAGTGGCGGCATCAAACTGTCGGGCGGTAAGGCGGCCAACCCAGACGACTGGAAGTCGATCGCGACCTCGATCACCGAAACCGAGAAATGCACCGCTTCTTTGGTCGGCCCCCAAGTGATCGCCACCTCGGCGCACTGTCTTGATGGGTCTCCCGCGGCCCCGGTCGCGATGGTGCTCCAGGGCACCATCGTCTTCGGCAGCAAGACGTTCGCCTATTCGTCCTGCGCCATCCATCCGGACTACGCGAAGGCGCCAGCCAATGGTGGTATGCCTCGGAATGGGAGAGACTACGGACTGTGTCGTCTCGACCGTCCGGTGCCGGACGTTGATCCGGAGACCATCGCCCCCGACGGATTAGCCGACGGAGGTGCCGTTGTATTGCTCGGTCTGGGTTGCACGGGCCTCAAGATCGTTAACGGGCGTGTGAAGCCTGACTATGATCCGCCGGGCAAGCCTGTGTTGAGAATTGGTGATCAGCGTATTGCCAAAACCGCACAGGCGCTCGGACAATCCGGTGCCACGCTCGCGGTCACGTTTAGTAAGGCCGGTGAGCCCAACGTCTGTCCGGGGGATTCCGGTGGGCCAGTGCTGGTCGGCGTGAAGGCGACCAAGCCGACCCGCGGCCGGCTCGTCGCGGGGTTTAACGCCGCGTTCGACGCCACGTTCAGCAGTCTGGGCGGTAGCGTCGTTTTCAAGTCCTATCTGGCGCCAGCTGGCACGAGCTTTCGCAATTGGGCGCGGGCATGGTCGGACGCGCAGGGTGTGACGATCTGCGGAATTCAGGTGGTGGCGGGAATTGCCGGATGCCGGTTGTGAGCATTAGTCGGGTAGCGGCGGCCGTCGCGGCGATTGCCTTCCTCGCGGCAAATGCGGACGCGCAGCCGCAGGCTGAGACGGGGGCCGTCGAACGGCTGAGAGCTGAGGGTTTCGTCGTCGCTAGATCGGCAGGGACCTATCCCAGTCAGGACGTAGTGCAATACGTCGCCGAGAACGCGGCCAAACTGCAGATTCCGATAACAGCCTTGGAACGAAGCACGCCTAGGCAAGTCGTCGAGCGCGTGTGTGGATCAGCGCAGCCTGGCTACCAACAGCTTTTTTCCGACCGTAACCGCGGCACGGCAATCGCATGGGAAAGCCCACTTGACGCTACAACGGCATCGCAGGCCATCTTCCCGGCTTGCCTATACGCCAACGTACAGAGGGGGCGGACAATCTCAGCCGCTTCGGGCGACACCCAGACGGCGATCGCCCAGCTTTACACCGGGTTCGGCAAGAACGACCGCCTGCGGCTGACGAACCTCTTCGGCAAGATCAAAAAGCTCGCATTGGGTGAGGCGGTCAATCTCGAGCTCGTCACCGCACCCACGCTGGTAAGGCCGTTGGTAGGCATCGACAATTTCCGCAAGGGATTGGAACGTGCCGGCGGGAGCGAGACGACCGTGCGGGAGGTGACCGTAGGGGGAATCCTGATCGAACCCAGCGATAAGCCGTGCAACGGATCCGTGGCGGCGCCAGCCGATGGGGATGTCGTTGCCCGCATCCGGAATTCCTATCCGTTCGAACCTGCGACGTTGTTCGCAGCTTACGAGTGGACGCGGAACCTTCGCATTCCACGGATCGTGAGGGTAATGATTGTAGACAATGGCTTCTGGGGTGTCCCGCCATGCGACGGGCCTTCATGTCTCGATGAGGCCGGCCAGCCGATCTTAGCAGAGCCGTTCCCGAGGTTAGTTTTCGCAACAGATGACTATGTTGGCGACATCGCGCCACAGTCGCTAGGACTAGTTGAGCCGATCAACTACATGAACAAGCTCGCGGCGGGTGAAATAGATGCTGTCCGAGGCCACGGCACGCACGTCGCTGGCCTGGCGTTGGGCGGTCCGACACTCATGCGATCCATGCTCGGTCTTCCCAACGATAGTTGGGCAAAGCTCTCCATAATAAATCTCGCGCCGGGGGGGCGCACCTTTCCGTCCGGCGCTGACCAGGGATTTTATATGGCGCTGAACGTGCCCGACCGCATTTTCCAGCCAGACGTCGTAAACATGAGCTTCGCGCTGAAAGGCGACCGCGCGACGGCGCTGAGGCAGGCACTACTTCCCCGAGACGACGAGAAGACGCTGTTCGTCGCCGCGGCGGGCAACGATGGCGCACCGCTGGAGGATGTCGGTGAATTCCCAGCATCGCTCGGCGGGCCGACATCCCGCAACGTGATGACCGTTGCCGCCATCGACGCCGACGGAAGGATCTCGTCGTTCAGCTCGTGGAGCGGTGACGGGGTCGACATCGCCGCGCCCGGCTGCCGCATCGGTTCCTGGCTCAAGGGGGATGGCAAGGTCGTTCCTGCCAGCGGCACGTCGCAGGCTGCGCCGTTCGTGTCATTTGCAGCGGCGGCAGTCAGGTCCCTCTGGGAGGCTCCGGCGGCCCTGGTGAAGGCGCGCCTGATATATAGCGGGACCTTGATCGAGCCTGCGGATGACAGAGCCAAGGTGCAGTCAGGCGTCAGACTAAACCTCTTCCAGGCAATGCTGCTCCGTGACGATCTGGTCGTTGCGCGCAATCCCACACGAATGCTTCTCGGACGTGTCGATAAACTAAATCTGCTGTCGTGCTTGGACGGTCGGACGCCGATGTGGGCGAACGTAAGGTCGATCAAGCGCGGATCTGTGACGCGCATATTCTGGAAAAACGTCGATGGACGGGCTCTGAGCCGGTGTGATGGCGACGTAGCAGATACCCTATCAGGAACCGACAACATTGTTTCGATGAAGGTCACAGCCGAATTCGTCAATGGCGCCTTCAGAAAGGTTCCGAAGCGATCCGAGAGCGTCGTAGTGCGCGACCTTGTTGATCTCGTTCGATCCGAACTCACGCCGAACTAGGGGAGGGCGTCATGTTGAGACTTGCAGGAACGGCGATTGGGACGTTAGCGATCGTATTGTCTGGTTGCACGACGCATCTTGAGTCCGTGAAGGCGGGACCGAGTGCCGTTTCGCGCCGCGGGGCGCCGTACATGCTGCAGTTTACTGAGTATAAGGTGGTGCTTACCCGACGGGTGGTTGACTGCGGCTCGGAGTTGAAGGTGGTGAACAAGGCTGAGGTGACGTCGACACTCGTTGATGATGGCGCCCACGCCTACGTTATTCCGTTCGACAGTCTTAGGCATCCCTTCAAAATCAGCGATCTCAAGGTAACGTATACCGATGGGCGCCTGACCTCTGTTAACGCGAGTTCCGAGGACAGGACGGCGCAAACCGTGCTCGCAGCGGCGCAGGGGATCGGAAAGGTTGTGTTGGCGGCATCGACCGGCATTGCAGTCGGCGCGGGAGGCATCGAGGGGTGTACCGACGAAGTTGGTGTTAATTTGAAAGCCGGAAAACAGGCGGAAGCCGACGTTGCGTCGGAGAAGGCTGCCATCGACCGTCTGACTTCCGAGGTTACCCGTCTCACGGCCGCGTTTGCAGCATCTGGCAACTCAGATGCCCAAAGACCCGCACTTGCCAAGGCGGTCAACCTGCTCGACGCCGCGCGGCTCCGACTCACTGACGCCGAGGCCCGCCTGAAGACGGCCAACGCATTCCTCAGTCATGTCACGACGGTAACATGGCCAGAGGATAGCCTGACGTTCGACAGTTCGAAATCGTACCCCATTCCAAGGAGTGCTATCGAGAAGTGGTGGGATATTCCCCAGGGGGGGCTAGCCGAAGATGTATGGGAGAAGCGCAAGCAAAGCAAGTACGATGAGATCGCGAACCCGCTGCAGGTGTGGCTGGCGATCGCGAGGGTCGGAAGCTATGGTCGAGACCCGATCAGCAAGGACGGACCTGACAATGGCACGCCGGAGGACGGCATCCGCTTCCGGCTTCCTGCAAACGGTAAACTGCTCCTATGCGAGAAAGTGGCTTGCAGGCGAGACGCCAGTGATGTGCTCACAACTGAGTTTGCCGGGCCGGTGCAGCAACTCGGGCACATTTTTTACGCTCCATTCTCAAGTCCGGCTTTCAGCAACGGGACATTCGAGCTAACGCTAGATGCGCAAGGCCGTCCAACGAAGATGGGCATCGCGAGAACGTCGTCGTCTGCTGAGACGATTGCGGGACTTGCCCGGGACAGTGCAGGCGAGTTCGCGAAGGGCTACGCTGCGATCGACAAGACGCCGGCCGAACGAGCCGCGGAAGAGCTAGCGTCGCTCGAGTCCGCTAAGAAGATCGCCGACGCCCGCGCGGCCAGCGATCCCGAGTCGCCTGCAAAGCAGCTCGCAGCGCTTGAGCTGCAAAAAAAGCTCGCGGACGCTAGGCTAGCGCTGGACCAAGCACCGACCTATGAGTTGACACGTCTCACAGTCATCGCCGAGGCGCAGAAGAAGTACAACGACGCGTTGGGGGCGCTTCAACCCGGGGTGGACGCCGATGCGGTCGCGCAGAGAGCCGCCATCGAAACTGACACCTCACTTCTCAAAGCCGAGGCGGCCAGGATTGAGGCGCAGATCGTGCTGCGAGAGGCACGCGCCCGGTTGGGGGATAGCCGCTGACTAGTTTGCCGGTCGTTGGGCAATCTCACACTGTGGAGCGGACGTGACCTAGCAGTTTAGCTCGTCGCTCGAGTAGTGTGGTCAAAGTATACAGCTCGTTCTTACTCCTTAAACACACGGAATAGTGCGGTGTTGGACCCCGTCAAATTGCTCTAATCGGATTTCCATCTGCCGAAGGTCTGGTCGCTGATCCTGTACTTTCAGCACGAGGCGGCTGTCCTCAGGCTAGCCTCGTGCTTGCGCAGGACATCAATGATGTGATCTTTGAAAAGCGCGTCATCTCAGCATCACTCGGCTCCATTTAACGAGCCCCCGTGCAAACGGCATGAACTCTGGGCGGCCCAGGCATCATCTCTGCCGGCGTTGTTGTGGCGATGATCGCTGCTCTGCTCAAATAAACTCAGCAATATATTGAGCTTGGTGACAGTGTTATTATGCGATGCAAATGCTCTTAGGGGTTAATCACTCGTCTGGGATTGAGGTAGCTTGCCCAATCTTGCATAAGTTTGCGGCGCTTTTCGAAAAGGTCGGACCGAGCGTATGCTGCCTCTGCTTTATCCTTGATTACGTGCGCCAATGCGAACTCTATAACTTCGCGTGGATGATGAGTTGCCTCACCTGCCCAATCACGGAATGATGACCGAAAGCCATGCGGTACGGCAGCGATGTCCAGTTGCTTCATCAGCTTGGACAGCGTCATATCGGATAGGGGTTTTCCCTTCTTCGTGCCGGGGAATACGAGGCTGTCGTTGTCAGATAGTTGCTCGGCGTCTTGCAAGATTGCTAGGCAATGTGACGATAGCGGCACCCTGTGAAGCTTTTTTGCCTTCATGCGGTTAGCGGGAATCGTCCACACCCCCTTATCCAGGTCAAACTCGGTCCACTTAGCCTCTCGTGCCTCTGCGGAGCGCGTAGCAGTTAGGACAAGGAACTCGAAGGCGAGCTTGGTTGCCTTACTGGCTTTGCTCCCCCTGATAGTGTCCAAGGCAGTGGCGACTTGATCGTAGGGTAGTGCCTCACGATGTTTAATCGTCGAACGGTCGTGCTTGGGAAGCGCTTTGGTAATTGCATCGGCGGGATTCTCGCCACGCCAACCCTGAGCCATGGCGTATTTCATAACGGTGCTAATTCGCTGCTTAACACGACGCGCTGTTTCAGGCTTGTTGTTCCATAATGGCGTTAGCGCTGATATTACATCTGTACCTGTGACTTGATCGATCCTCTTCGACCCAAAAAACGGACAAACGTAGGTATCAAGGGTGTTAATCCACTGCTGCCCATGCTTCTCGTTGCGCCATGTTTGTGCCGATAGGTCATGAACCCTTGCGGCCGTTTCTTGGAAGCTCAGGATGGCAGTAGAAGCTCGTTTGAGTGCGATCGGATCATCGCCCGCTCTAGCTAGCTTCCGTTGTTGCAGTGCCAGTTCCCGAGCTTCTGCAAGCGTTACGAGACTAGCCGATCCTAGTCCGATGTCGCGGCGCTTCCCATGAATGACAATCCGCTGCACCCAGCGCTTTGCACCCGATGTGCTCACCTTCAGGTAGAGGCCATGACCATCAGCATAGAAACCTGCTTCTTTGAGGTTGCGAATTGCGACTGCGGTTAGCCGTTTCTCACGATGCTGCCCTTGCGGTTTAATGCCACTCATAAGACCCACATAGCGACCAACATACTGTTTGGGAAGACTGTGGTTTGAGGCGGACGGTACCGGACGAAAGATGTTTCTAAGCTCTTGATATTACTATCATATATAATCGTGACGGATCGCTACGAACACTAGGTGGGCGGACTCCGTCTCCGCCATTTTCGTCACCGCAGCGTATCGGTGGTGTGCCCCCCGTCAAAGCGTGCAGACGCAGGGTAGCGGGCCTACGCGGTGGGCCAGGCGCGACTTCGACGTCCGCCCTCTTCGATCATCGCCGCGCTTCGATATCCCACCTATCGGATCGGCGTTGAATATCGGCTGTTGTCGTGTATGCGTGTGGCACCACTAAGAGGGTTGATCATGAAGAAGATTTTCGCTGTCGCCGTCGCTGCCGGCCTGTTCTCGCTCGCAGCTTGCAACACCAGCCCGCGCGAGCAGGCA
>Ga0265797_10011146_pt1 | contig 11322 bp, 10 predicted proteins | sample P2T30metagenome_FD_192433 | JGI IMG/M metagenome (GOLD analysis project Ga0265797, IMG submission 192433) | Plant litter microbial communities from East Loma Ridge, Irvine, California - P2 T30 | ecosystem: Environmental > Terrestrial > Plant litter > Unclassified | place: USA: California... | reverse complement strand
CTGCTGGCCGAGCCCTTGGCGGCGCTCAAGCCGCAGGTATGTCGTTTGCAGATGCTGCGTGCGCGCCTCAAGCAGCCGCTGGCGCTGGAGCACGCCGTGCTCACCGGGCTCAGCTGCGTGCATTACAACGCCTTCGCCGACCTGCCGGAAGCCGAGGCGATACGTGCCGAGATCCGCCGCCAGCAGCCGGCCTTGGAAACCTACGGCATTCACTTGTTGGTCAGCCCAACTCCCTATGGTGAACTGATCATCGGCGATTCTCATGATTACGGCAGTGATGTAGGGCCGTTCAACGGCGAAGAAGTCGACCGTATGCTGATCGACCTCGCTGAACAAACGTTTGCAGGCGAACTTGAGGTAGTGGAGCGCTGGCAGGGCGTTTACGGCGCTCGCGGGCCAGGGCCGTTCAGCGTGCTCAAGGCAGCCGAAGGCGTTGCTGCCGTTCTGATGCACACCGGCGTCGGCATGAGCGTTGGTCTTGGCTTGGGCGAGCGAACCGTTGCTGCGCTGCTGGGCGAAGGCCAATGGCCAAACGCGCAGGCCGCATGACTGCCGAGGCGGCGGTGGCCGAGCTGTTCGCGCTGCGCCGTCTGCAAGCCGACCTGGATTACATCGGTGAGCCGATCAGCCAGCTCGAACATATGAGCCAGGCTGCCGAGTTGGCCCTGGCAGAAGGGGCAGATGATGAGCTGGTGCTGGCTGCCTTTTGCCACGACATTGGCCACTTCTGCACCCCGCCGGCGGATCACATCAACATGGCTGGGCTCGGCCGCGTGGGGCATGAGCACGTCGGCGCCCATTGGCTTCGCCAGCGGGGTTTCCCTGACCGGCTCTGTGGTCTGGTCGCGCGGCACGTCGATGCCAAGCGCTACCTGTGCCTGCGCGAAGCAGGTTATCTGGCCAGGCTGAGCCCGGCTAGCTGCCAGACGCTGGCATGGCAGGGTGGGGCGATGAGTGATGCCGAAGCGGATGCCTTCGAGCGCAACCCGTTATTTAACGACAGGCTACAACTACGCCGTTGGGATGAGGCCGCGAAGATGACTGGCAGACCCTTGCTGGATCTTTCTGATTTTGAGCGCACAGCGGTGAAGGTTTTCATTTGTGCTGCCAGAGGCGGGTCAGCCGATCTTGCAGCGCTAGCGTCAAATTCCTCTGACTGATTGCCAAACATTGCAAGGCAGTGAAAATCTCTTTTCATCCTAAAAAGGTATGATACGGTACCGTACCAATTGAGGTGAGGAGCCTATTGAATGTCTGTCAGATTGGTTCAGCAAAGCGCTGCTCATCGCACCGCCAAAGGGGCGCAGCGAATTAACGACTTGGTGGTGATCGCCGCGCAGATGTTTCTCGACAAGGGCTTTGAGGCGGTTGCCGTTGATGACCTGATTGCACGAGCAGGTGGCTCGAGGCGCAACGTGTACAGCCATTTCGGTGGCAAGGAGGGGCTGTTTGAAGCGGCGATGATGCATGTCTGCGCTGAAATGGCCAAACCTTTGGAAAACCTCAATATCAACGGACTGGACCCGGCCGATGTGCTCCCGGAGTTCGGTCGGGAGCTAGTAGCAACCGCGCTCTCGCCTCGCACGCTTGCGGTGCACCGGCTGCTTACCACCGAAGGCAAGCGCTTCCCGAAAATTGCCCAGGCGATGCTGGCGGCCAGCTACGAGAAAGTGATCGATATTCTGGCGACCTGGATTGCCACTCATCAGCAGTCGACGAACCGCAAACTCACTGCCGAAATACCAGCCAAGGTGCTGGCGGTGCAGTTCGTGAGCATGATTTCAAGTGATCTCAAATTGCGCGCCATCGTCGGTTTGCTCGGTGACGACCTGCCCGCTGCGAAAGTGGATGAAGTGGTGTATAGCGCCGTGCATACGCTTCTGTACGGAGCCGCCTCGCGCCCGCCGGTATCCGGATCCCGCAATGCGTAGCGATAACTCCCGGGTCAGGATAGTAGCGCTGGTGCGGGCGGTGCTGACCCTCAGCGTTGCCGTGTTACTTGGCGTGTGTGTGTTGCCGCAGAAACAGGCCAACGCCGCTACGGATTTTGCCAACTATCGGCTTGCAACCCTCGAGCAGCTGCGCCTGAAACGTAATTATCAAACCGCAGATCCTCGGGCCGAAACGGAGTGGAATGCACCACGGGAATGGCGCGCGGCAACTAATGTCCTTCCCAGCAGGGGCATCCTGTTGGTTCACGGTTTGGGAGACTCGCCATGGTCGTTCAATGACCTCGCTCCGGTGCTAGCTGCTCAGGGCTTTCTGGTGCGCACTGTGTTATTGCCCGGTCATGGGACCCGCCCGGAGGACTTACTGGATGTCGACATTTCGCAATGGCGCGACGTGGTCCGTGAGCAGGCGCAAATACTTCAGCGCGAAGTCGAGCTCGTGTACCTGGGTGGCTTTTCCACGGGCGCCAATCTGGCGCTCGAGTATGCCTACGCCAATCCCGATATCGCTGGACTCCTGCTGTTTTCACCGGGGTTTCGCTCGTCCAGCCAGTTGGACTGGCTGGCGCCGATGGCCGTTCACTTCCGGTCCTGGCTGATCGCGCCTGATGAACAACGGCCGATGCAGAACAGCGTTCGTTATCTCAATACCCCTACCAACGGCTTCGCTCAGTTCTACCGCAGCAGCCACGCGGTACAGCGACTGCTTGATGAGCGCTTTTACGACAAGCCAGTGTTGATGGTGGTTGCTCAACACGATTCGGTGCTCGACACGCGGTATCTGCTGGAAAAATTCCAGCATCGCTTCACCCACCCCGCCAGCCGGCTGCTCTGGTATGGAACAGAGCCTATCGAGCTGTTCGACCGCAGGCGAGTATTGGTGCGTGAGGACCACCTGCCATTGCTGCGTATCAGCCAGTTCTCCCACATGAGCCTGCTTTTCGCGCCAAGCAATCCGTTGTACGGCGAACGGGGCAGTTTGCGGATATGCCTGAATGGCCAACTGGCCGAGGTGACGCAAGCCTGTGAGGAGGGTGCTCAGTCGTGGTACTCGGATTGGGGCTACCGCGAGGAAGGCAAGATTCACGCGCGGTTGACGTTCAATCCCTATTTCGATTGGCAGGCCTCGGTCATGGCAACCGTGCTCGCTGTGCAACCTGCTGACTCTTCGTCGGAGTTGGCGCTTTCTTCCCGTTCCTTACAAGAGAGCCAACCATGAAAGCTGTCCGTATTCACGCTTACAAGCAAACCCCTGCTGTGGAAAACATACCCATGCCCGAGGTCGCTGCGGACCAGGTGCTAGTGCGTATTGAAGCGGCCGCGCTAAATCCACTCGATGCTCTGGTGGTATCCGGTGGGGCCGCGCAATTCTTCAATATCCAGTTGCCGATCACGCCGGGTACCGATTTTGCGGGCATGATCGTCGAGGTAGGTTCCGCCGTGGAAAACTGGCAAGCAGGTGACCGGGTCATCGTCTGGACGGATGCCGGCTCGGGCGGAGGCTTCGCTCAGTTTGCCGCCGTGCCTGCTAGCGCCTGTGTGACATTGCCGCTGAAGCTTTCCGCCGCTGAAGGCGCGGCCATTCCCATCGCTGCAACAACCGCGTGGCATTCGCTATTTTCCACCGCTGGCCTGAAGGCTGGCGAGACGGTGCTCATCCATGCAGCAGCCGGAGGTGTGGGGACCTTTGCGATTCAATTCGCCAAACGTGCTGGTGCTCGGGTGATCGCCACTGCGTCGGGCGACGGTATCGAACTGGCGGCGCGGTTGGGCGCCGATCAGGTGATCGATTACACGTCGCAGGATTTCGTGGAGCTTGTGCATGATGTCGACCTAGTGCTGGATCTGGTCGGAGGTGAAACGCAGCTGCGTTCCTTTGAGGTGCTGCGCAGAGGCGGGCGGCTGATATCTACCGCCATGCCTCCGGATACCTCGATTGCACAATCTTTCGGCGTCTCGGCGAGCATCTTCTATGCAGCGCCTTATGCAGAGCGGCTAGGGGAGCTGGTCTCGGCAGTCATCGAGCAGGAGGTAACGGTGGTCATTGATCGTGAGGTGCCACTGACTGCCTTTGCTGACGCATGGGCCCGGCTGACCTCCGGACATGCACGAGGAAAGATCATTCTCAAATCCGAAATCTTCAACTGATTTGTGGGTTCGTGACGGCTGATCGTTAGCCAGCCGGAGGGCGTAGAGGCACGCCCTCTTTTCATCGATACTCGACTGCGCAAGTTTTCACCGCGAGCCGTGCGGTTCTAGTTTGATGTAGTCAATCAGTGCTTTAAGAGGCGAGGGTAGGTGCCGTCGGCCCGGGTAGTAAAGATAGGGCCCGGAAAAGTCCTGCCACCAGGGCTCCGCTGTCAATGTGTGGACGCAGCCACTCTTCGAAAAGATAGATGATACCCAGGCCGTCTATAGCGGCAATAAACTTGAGGCATACGCTATGAGTAACGCGGAAATAGCCGGTACGTTCAAATTAGGCAATCGGATGGTCAATCGTATGGGTTACGGCACCATGCAGTTGGCCGGCCCCCATGTATACGGCCTCCCGAAAGACCCAGAGGCAGCTGTTGCTGTGCTCCGGGCGGCGATTGATGCGGGCGTTAACCACATCGATACAGCCGACTTTTACGGCCCTCAGGTCACCAATCAGTTGATCCGTGAAGCGCTGGCTCCTTATGCGGAGCAGTTGGTTATCGTCACCAAAGTGGGTGTGTCACGCGGTACGGATGGCTCCTGGAATCCGGCGCTGACCCCTGAAGCCCTTGTCAGCAGTATCCACGACAACCTGCGCAATTTGGCTTTGGATGTGCTGGACGTGGTGAACCTGAGAGTCTGGGGTACGCAGGGCGCGCCTTGTGAAGGATCTATCGAAGAGGCTTTCACCGCACTAGCCGAATTACAACAGCAAGGTCTCATACGTCACCTGGGTGTGAGCAACGTTACTGCAAATCAGGTCAGGGAGGCTCAGGCCATTGCCCCAGTCTCCTGCGTGCAGAACCATTACACCCTTACCCATCGCGACGATGAGGCGTTGATCGCCGAGCTGGCGAAGCAGGCCATCGCCTACGTGCCGTTCTTTCCATTGGGTGGGTTCAGCCCGCTGCAATCGGATGCGCTTTCAGCGGTGGCCAAAGAGGCTGCTGCTTCGCCCTTGCGAGTCGCGCTGGCATGGCTGCTACAACGCTCGCCCAATATCTTGCTGATTCCGGGTACGTCCTCGATTGCCCACCTTCACGAGAACATATCCGCAGCTCAATTGACGCTTACCCCCGAGTGGTTGGCCAGACTCGACGGTCTTGCTTGAGGGCTTGGCTACACGACCGCAGAATGGCAGCAGGTTGACTGCCTGGAAGGACGTGTGCGGAAGGCCAGCCGATAGGCGGCGCGGGCTTTCCCTGCCGCCAGTGCTGCGTTAAGACTCGGTTTAGCGATTGATCATGCTGGTTGCTTGCAGTGTGGCTTCTGTAGTGCGCGTGGCGAGTTTGCGCACCTCGTCGGCCACGACTGCGAACCCGCGTCCTGCTTCGCCGGCCCGTGCTGCTTCAATAGCAGCATTGAGTGCCAGCAGGTTCGTCTGGGTGGCGATGCTCTGAATGGTGCTGACTATCTGAGTCAGTTTGGTGATGCTTTCTTCAAGCGTGCGTTGGTGTTCGGCCTCTTGCTCACGCCTGGCCTCCTGCTCGTGCAGAAGATTGATGTCGACGAGCGCACCAACCACGCGCAACGGCGTGCCTTGGCGGTCTCGGCGAGTTTGGCCGCGGGCTCGGAACCACCTATATTCGCCGCTTTTCATCTTGAGCCTGTACTCGATATCGAACGGCGTTTTACCGCTACGATCAGTCAGGTGCGCGCCGAACGCGGCCAGGCTTCGTTCCTTGTCGTCAGTGTGCAGGCGTGAGGCCCAGCTATCCAGAACATCGGGGAATTCTTCGACCGTTTCAAATCCCAGAAGGCGCCTGAACTGCGGAGACCACCAGAAGGGATTGCGGGGGTTGATCGGGTCCCCGGCGATGACTTCCATGTCCCACAAGCCGTCCGACAGCATCTCCCGAGCAAGTTCGAACCGGGTGAGCATCACCTCATGTTCGGCGTTTCGCTCCAGCTCGTCGTGGATATCGCGCAGGGAGCCAGCCACCCTCAGAGGTACGCCCCTCGAGTCGCGTAGCGTCTCGCCCTGCGCATAGAACCAGCGATACGTGCCGTCCTTCATCATCAGTCGGTTCTTCACGCGGTAGGGCGTCATGCCGGACTTATCATTCAAGTGCCTGGCAAATGCATCGAGCGAGCCCTGCTTATCTTGAGGGTGCAGACGATCGGCCCAGCTCGCCAGGACGTTGGGGAAGTCCCTTTCGTCATGGAAACCCAGCAAGCTACGAAACTGCTGGGACCACCAGAAGCGATTCCTGGGGTTGATAGGATCGCCCGCGATAACCTCCATGTCCCACAGACCTTCACTCGAGGCTCTGTTCACCAGGTCAAAACGAACTTCCGCGGTAGCGGTAGATGAAGCGGCTTCGCCAAGCTGACTCTGGGCTGCCTGGAGCTGGTGTTCAAGCTCGTCAATGCGAGTCTGTTGGCTCTGCTCGCGCGATTGCAAGGCCCGCCATGCCTCATTGACTGCGGGTTCTTCAACGCACCCTTCAAGATGCATCTTCTCGCCGCTGGTGAGACTCTTTAGAAGTTGCTGCAGTGCTCGCCGGTCGTTGCGCGGGCGGAAAATGCCAAGCATGGGTGTGCTCTCTGGATGGACTGGGAGGCTCGATCATGGGGCCTTGACACGTATATCGTCAGAGCCTGGGAAACCTGTACAGCTCCTATACAAAAATAAATCAGTGGATTTAACGGCGCGATTCTCTATCTGCACGCAACTCAACGATTGCCTACACAGGACGGTGGTGGAAAGGGTTGCTGCGTACGCGTCTACTGGCTTTCTGAATAGGGCTAAGCAGCGGTTGAAACAGGCTGCCTGAAGAGCGTCGGCATTTCCTCGGTAGCTGTCGACTGTAAAGAGCTTGCATAGGTTTGGGCGTTTCTATGGCAATACAAAAATGCCCAGCCATTTTTAGGGATGGCTGGGCATTGCGAGTATCGGCACGGCTGGGCGTGGTCAGGACTGCTGTGCTGCTCTAGCGGTCTGCTCGTCATCCTGACTGTTGATGCGCATCATCAGGGTCATGATGAAGGCTATGGCCAGTAATACGCTGAGGAACATCAGGCCAGCGGCTGCGCTGTTGGTTGTGCCTTTAACCATCCCGATCACGAACGGGCCAACGAAGCCACCCAAGTTACCGATGGAGTTGATCACAGCAATGGAAATGGCAGCGGTGGATCGGCTCAGAAACAGTGTCGGCAGTGCCCAGAAGGGTGATTTGAAACTATACAGGCCGGCCAGCGCCAGGCTGATCATGGTGATGGCAATTACAGGGCTGGTGACCAGGCCGGCGCCAAGCATCGCCACGGTGGCAACCGCCAGTGGGATGGCCGAGTGCAGCTTACGCTCACCGTGACGATCCGAGCTGCGTGACCAGCCAATCATCACAACGGTCGCAACGATGTACGGCACCATGGCGATAAGGCCAATCTGCGTATGGGTCAGCGATTCCGAGAAGCCTTTGATGATCTGCGGCATCCAGTAACCGACACCCAGGCTGCCGCACTGATACACAAAGTAGATGAAGGAGAGATGCAGCACCTTCGGGTTAGTCATCGCCTTCATGACCCCGAAGTGCTTGACGTTTTTGCGCGATGTGCGATCACGCTCGAGTTCCGCGAGCAGCCACTCGCGTTCCTCACCCTTGAGCCACTTAGCCTGCTCTGGCTTGTCGGTCAGGTAGAAGAAGCACACCACGCCCAAAAAGACGGCGGGAATACCCTCGAGAAACAACATCCAACGCCAGCCACTCCAGCCGTACCAGTGAATGTTATCCATGATCCAGGTGCTCAGTGGTGCGCCGATAATGTATGAGACCGGGATTGCTGCAGTGAACAGCGCTACTGTGGTCGCCAGCTCCTTGGAGCGGAACCAGTAGGTCAGGTAAACGATGATGCCTGGAAAAAAGCCCGCTTCTGCGACGCCGAGCAGGAACCGAAGAATGTACAAGTGCGTGGCGGTTTCCGCAAAGGCGGTAGCTGCGGCAATTACCCCCCAGGTCACCAGGATTCTGGCTATCCACACGCGTGCACCGTAGCGATTGAGTAGTACGTTGCTAGGCACTTCGAAGAGGAAGTAGCCAATGAAGAATATTCCTGAAATGAACCCGAACGCCTCGGCACTCAGAGCGAGCTCGGCATTCATCTGCAGGGCCGCGTAGCCGATATTGGCGCGGTCCAGATAGGACACGATGTACAGCAGGAAAACGAAAGGGATGATGCGCAGAGTAACCTTGCGTACCACGGTCTTTTCCAGACCGTAACTCTCAGTTGTCATACGGGCCTCGCTTGGCCGTTGGACGCGGCCAGTATTGTTATTGTGGGTTAGTTGGTGCCGAATCGTGATGAATGCCTGTTAGGCAGGCAGGTGCTTGGAAGCCTTGATCAAGGCGCGAATACCATGCAGACGGGGCTGCCGCTGATGGTCTCGAACCCGGTCGCTTCCAGCGTGCCGAACTCCTGATTGACTGCGAATGCGGCAATGCTGTCGCTGTCCTCGTTAAGGGCAAACAGATAGCGGCCGTTAGGCGTCAGGGTGAAGAAGCGCGGTGTTCGTCCGGCGCTTGGTGTTGCCTCGATGAAACTAAGCAACGCGGTTTGTGGGTCGATGGAAAACACCGCAATGCTGTCGTGTCCCCGGTTCGATGCGTACAGAAAGCGCCCTCGTTTATCGACCTGAATGCCTGCGGCTCGGTTGTTCCCGGTGTAGCTCGCTGGCAGCGAAGATAAGATCTGAAGCGCTGACAGCTCACCGGTTCTGGCCTGATAACGGTAGGTGGTCACTGTCGAGTCCAGTTCGTTGATCACGTACGCCATGGCTCCTTGCGGATGAAAAGCCATATGGCGTGGCCCTGCAGTTTCACGCGTAGCAATCGATGGCTCGTCTGCAGCACTCAGGTGACCGGCATCGAAGCGAAAGCTGAAAATTTGATCTAGACCTTTATCGGGCACCAAGACGTGCTGTCCATCGACCGAGAAAAGGTTGTAATGCGGTTTGGCATGTGGCTGCTCGATACGATGCGGACCAGGCTCGCCGCTGAGTTCGAGCAACTGGCTCAGTTCTCCTAGACAGCCATCGCTGTTGATTGGAAAGACGGCGAGGCTGGCACCGATGTGATTGGTCACGACCAGATGCTTCCCAGCTGGCGCGATGGCCAGGTGGACCGGATTCTTGCCCTGGGTGTCCTGGGTGTTCAAAAAACTCAGGCGGCCGCTGCTGCTATCGATGCGAAACGCACTGACATCGCTCTCGTCACCGTGTACGGCATACAGCACGTCAGCTCGTTCATTGAGGGTCAGGTATGAAGGATTGACGTGCCCCTTGAGCAGCTGCACCATCTCCAAGATGCCGCGTTCCTGATCCAACCAATACACGCTGATTCCTTCACCGCGCGCATTGCGGTCGCGGGTTGTGCGGCTACCGACGTAGGCGTACATAGCATTCTCCGCAGTAATATTGATAAAAGGTCAGGCGCTGCCGCGGTGCTCAGGGAGCTCGGTCAGCCGGGTGTCGCTGGAGGGGCGGCAGGATTGGAGGAGGCTGTCTTGCCCTTGAAACGCTGCTGAAGATGGCGAGCGGCTGAGTCCGCTGCAGGCGCGTTGCACGCTGATGGTCCTGGCCTGCATGCCGATGTAGGAGACGTTCACGGTCATATCGCTCCAGGTTCTTATTGGACGCGCCGGCAGATCACGCAGCGCTCTATGGCCAACATCCTAGGGCGATAGCAGGTAAGGGGAAATTGACGATTCGGCAAGCTAGCGTTCTTGAAGCGAGAACGCTGTTGGCGCTATCGGCCTTGTTCGAGGTGCTCCACGAGCGTTCTGACAGTGGGCGACAGCAGACTCATATTGCGCACGCCGATGACCAGCTTGCGTGTTGCCCAGTCTTCGTCGAGCAGTGTCATCTTCAACTTCAGGGGTTGCAGATACTGACCGATCGCAGCCTTGGGGAGGATCGCGATTCCAACTCCGGCCGCCACCAAACGGCACATGCACTCGAAGCTGCTTACCCGAATGCGCACGCGCATCACCGCTCCTGACTCCGCCTGCTTTTGCGCGAACAGGGTGTACAGCGAGCTATCCAGGTGCGGGCCGATGAACTCATGGGCGAGGGCATCGCGGAAAGAGACCTTGGCATTGCCAGCCACCAGGTGATCGCGGGAAGTAACCACTACCAACTGGTCCTGACGGTAGGGCCGCACCTCCAGCCCTGGAGCCTGGGTGTGCTCAGCAAATATGCCGAGGTCTGCCCTACCTTCGATTACCGCTCTGGCGACGGCAGAGCCGACCCGCTCTTCAATATCGAAATTGATCAGCGGGTAGCTGGCCAGGAAACGCTCGAGATCGGAAGGTAGAAACTGCGCGAGTACCGACGTAATCGCGTGGATGCGAATGTGTCCTTTGACACCCGCCGCGTAGCTGGCCAGTTCATCTTCCATCTGTCCCAGCACCAGCCGCAGTTCGTGAGCGTAATGAAGCAGCGATTGGCCCGCAGGCGTCAGTTCTACACCGCGGGCATAGCGCAACAGCAGAGGCGAGCCGACCTGTTCTTCGAGCTCGGCAATCCGCTTGCTCACTGCAGATACTGCGAGATGTAGGCGCTCGGCCGCTCGGGTCAGGTTGCGTTCTTCGGCGACGACGATGAAGACATCGAGTGTGATCAAGTCATAGCGCATGAGTTAGCTCTGGCAAGGGGCATGCTCGAGGATTCCGGTGCAGTGGTGCAAAGATGGTGGAGCCTGTTTATGGCTTCGCAAATACCAACCCCCGTAGACATCTATGTACCGGCTCCAAGCCAATGGCACTATCTGGCTGCGGTGATTGATCTTTATGCGCGTCGCGCGGTGGTCTGGAATCTCCCAAAGCCAGATGTCGACTTGGCTATCAGGGCGCTAGACATGGTCCAACGCGTCGCTGGCGCAACAGCGTGTCAATCGCCATAGCTGGTCGAAAACTACCTCTTACAGGAACCCCTCTAAGATCACCGCTTTGAGCAGCATCGTCAAAAGTGCGCTGCGCTTATTCTAAGATTGCAGTATGCAAAGGTCGGCTCTTACAGCTGACCTTTGCACCCTGACTTGGAGATCTCGATCCCGACCTTTTACAGCACCGCGTCGGCTTTGCGCTGAGCGCGCTTACGCCAGGTGCGGTAGAAGGGAAGGGCGATCATCAGCACGATCAGTGCCCACACACCCCAGGTGATCGGGCTTGCGAACAGGAT
>Ga0265797_10011145_pt1 | contig 11322 bp, 10 predicted proteins | sample P2T30metagenome_FD_192433 | JGI IMG/M metagenome (GOLD analysis project Ga0265797, IMG submission 192433) | Plant litter microbial communities from East Loma Ridge, Irvine, California - P2 T30 | ecosystem: Environmental > Terrestrial > Plant litter > Unclassified | place: USA: California... | reverse complement strand
CCCTGAACGAAGAAGTCGAAGGCTACCTGCGCGCTTCGGAAATCGCACGTGACCGCGTTGAAGATGCTGGCACCCACCTGAAGGTCGGCGACAAGGTCGAAGCCCTGGTGATCAACATCGATCGCAAGGCACGCAGCATCCAGCTGTCGATCAAGGCCAAAGACAACGTCGAAACCCAGGAAGCGATGAGCAAGCTGGCTTCGGACAGCAACGCTGCATCGGGCACCACCAGCCTGGGCGCGCTGCTGAAGGCCAAGTTCGACAATAAGAACTAAGCAAGAACTAATTGTTCTTTAAGGCGAACAGATGACCAAGTCCGAGCTGATTGCACGACTGGCTGAGCGTTATTCCCAGCTGGTCGCCAAGGATGCGGAGTACGCTGTCAAGACCATCCTCGATGCGATGACCAACGCCTTGGCCACGGGCCAGCGCATCGAGATCCGTGGTTTCGGCAGCTTCGCACTGAACAGCCGTCCGCCCCGCATCGGACGCAACCCGAAGTCCGGCGACAAGGTGATGGTGCCCGAAAAACGGGTGCCCCACTTCAAACCGGGCAAGCAGTTGCGCGAACGGGTGGATGCGATGGTCGGGCAACCGATCATCGAAGACTGAATCGTCTGCCAGCCAGCAAGAACGGCGTCCTTCGGGGCGCCGTTTTTTTATGTGCTGGTCGCTTGCGTGTCTGTGGCATGCAGCGTCAACCGTAGGGTGGGCACTCCGTGCCCACCCTACGCGACCGTGGCTTCGGTCGCGTTCCCGCCATGCGCCTTTGAAAGAATCCTGCAGATATGCGACACTGCGCCTTTGCAGACCGCTCCAGGCAAACCATCCGATGAAAATCGTCTCCACCATTGCAGGATTTATTCTGTTCATCCTGTTTTTTGGCATTGCGCAGAAAAACACGCAAGTGGTTGACTTGCATTTCTTTCAGCAGTATTACCTGCGCAGCCCGCTGGTACTCATGCTGCTCGGATCCTTCATCGCCGGCGCCGCCCTCGGCATCCTGGCCGTGACGCCCACCGTGTTCCGCCACCGCCGCGAAACCTCGCAGCACAAGAACACCATCCAGGCCCTGCAAAGCGCTGCCGGCACCGGCGCCGCCCAGCCGGCCGCGGATGCGGTCACGCCGACCCCGCGCTGACCGTCCTGCCGCGCAGGCCGCTACACTGCGCTACACTGCGCACTCGGTAACACAACATAAAAAGAAACTCATGGAAGCTGAACTCTGGTGGCTGTTGGCCATTCCCTTCTTCTTTGGCCTGGGCTGGATTGCCGCCCGCGTCGACATCCGGCAACTCGTCTCCGAATCGCGCACCCTGCCGCGCGCTTACTTCAAGGGCCTGAACCACCTGCTGAACGACCAGCCCGACAAGGCCATCGACGCCTTCATCGAGATCGTCACGCTGGATCCGGAAACGGCCGACATGCACTTCGCGCTCGGTAACCTGTTCCGCCGCCGCGGCGAGATCGAGCGTGCGATCCGTGTCCACCAGAATTTGCTGGCGCGCCCGGACCTGCCGCTGGAACAGCGCACCCACGCCCAGTACGAACTCGGCATGGACTACCTGAAGGCCGGCCTGCTCGACCGCGCCGAGGAAACCTTCAACGGCCTGGTCGAAGGCAGCTACAGCGTCCAGGCACGCAAGGCCTTGCTGGAGATCTACCAGCGCGAAAAGGAATGGAGCCGCGCCATCGACGCCGCCAGCGGCCTGCAATCCTCGGGCGCCGGTGCGCGCCAGAAGGAAATCGCCCAGTTCTATTGCGAGCTGGCCCAGGACGCGCTGGTGCGCAGTGACCTGGCCGACGCCATGTCGCTGCTCGACAAGGCCCTGCACGCCGACCGCAACAGCGTACGCGCCACCATGCTGCTCGGCGACGCGCTCGTGGCCCAGGGCGAGGTCGAAAGCGCGCTCACGGTATGGAAACGCGTGGAGCAGCAAAGCGTGCCGCACGTGGCCCTGGTCGCCGGGCGCCTGATGGACGGCTACCGCCGCGTCGGCCGTCCGCAAGAGGGCGTGAACCTGCTGCGTTCCTACCTGTCCGAAGCCTCGTCGATCGACCTGATCGACGTCATCTTCAAGGCCGTGATCGAACTCGATGGCGTGGAAGCGGCCAAGGCCCTGGTGGTCGACGAGTTGCGCCGCAACCCGACCCTGCTCGGCCTGGACAAGCTGCTGGAAGCACGCCTGATGGATGCGCCGGCCCACATCTGGGAAGAGCTGTCGATGGTGAAGAACCTGATCCACGGCTACACGGCGAAGCTGGCGCGCTACCAGTGCAGCCATTGCGGCTTCAAGGCGCGCCAGTACTACTGGCAATGCCCGGGCTGCAGCAACTGGGAAACCTATCCGCCGCGCCGCACCGAAGAACTGAACGTGATGAACTGATCATGGATAACGTCATTCCATCCCGCCTGCTGGCGGCAGAAGATTATCTCGGCGCCGCTCCGGCGCGTCTCGACACGGTGCGCATGCTGGTGGTCGGCGACGTCATGCTCGACCGCTACTGGTTCGGCGACGTCTCGCGCATTTCGCCGGAAGCGCCGGTGCCGGTGGTGCGCATCGAGCGGCGCGAAGAGCGTCTCGGCGGCGCCGCCAACGTGGCGCGCAACGCCGCCGCGCTGGGCGCGCACAGCGGCCTGCTGGGCGTGGTCGGCAAGGACGAAGCCGGCACGCAAGTGGAGACCCTGCTGCGCGACTCCAGCATCCACAGCTATCTGCAGCGCGACGAGGCGATCTCGACCATCATCAAGCTGCGCGTGATCGGGCGCCAGCAGCAGATGGTGCGCATCGACTTCGAGGATGCGCCAACCGAGACCGTGTTGCGCGACAAGTTTACCCAGTTCAAGGCGCTGCTGCCGAGCTATGACGTGCTGATCTTCTCGGACTACAACAAGGGCAGCCTGGTGAACGTGGCCGAGATGATCCGCGCCGCACGCGAGGCCGGCAAGTTCGTGATGGTCGACCCGAAGGGCGACGATTTCTCGCCGTATGCGGGAGCCAGCATCCTGACGCCGAACAAGTCGGAACTGAAGCGGATCGTCGGCAGCTGGAAGAGCGAGGAACAGCTGACGCAGAAGGCCCAGGCGCTGCGCGAAGAGCTGGGGCTGGAGGCCTTGTTGGTCACGCGCTCGGAAGAGGGCATGAGCTTGTACACGGCGCAGGAAGTGCTGCATGTGCACACCGAGGCGCGCGAGGTGTTCGACGTCTCGGGTGCGGGCGACACCGTGATCGCAACCATGGCGGCGATGCTGGGGGCGGGCGCGCCGCTGGACCTGGCGCTGGCGACCGCCAATCGGGCGGGTGGGATCGTGGTGGGCAAGCTTGGGACCGCGACCGTCACGCGCGAGGAATTGTTTGGTGCTTGAGGTGGTGCTTACCCCGCTCGGGTGAGTCCACGCGGTACCACTCTTGCACCTCGAAACGCCTTTATCGCCCCGCCGAATCGACATCACATTCACCGCTTGATCCTCCTCAATCGCAACAGGTCAACAACGCCCCGGCTGAGCCGTTAAGCGCGCTGGACGGCAACCGCCGTCCCTGTCACGACTATGGAGACCACATGATCAAGAAACTGATGCTCGCAATTGCCGCGCTGGCCGCCTCGACCAGCTTCGCCTTCGCCCAGGTCGACGTCAACAAGGCCGATGCCGCCGCCCTCGACGGCGTGAAGGGCGTGGGCCCGAGCATGTCGAAAGCCATCCTGGACGAACGCGCCAAGGGCGAGTTCAAGGACTGGGCCGATCTGCAGAAACGGGTGAAGGGCATGGGCGACAAGAAGGCAGCCAAGCTGTCCGAAGCCGGCCTGCAGGTGAACGGCAAGGCAAAGGAAGGCGCGGCGATGGCGGCCAAGTCCGAGAAGCCGGCCAAGGGCGCCAAGGAAGCGCCTAAGCCGGCCGAGACCAAGGCCAGCATGTAATCGCAGGGAAGCCAGCGTGGCTGTTGCGCAGCCGCGCTGGCTTGCTCATCCTTTTTTTCTCAACTCGACCAGACAGCTTTTTTATCGTGTAAAGACTGCAAGCCTTGCCAGGTGCGTGAGAAGATACGTTGCTTGATTGAAGCGCAACGATAAGAAGGAAACGCATGCCTCACGTCCGCCGCATTACTCTCCTCGTCGCCGGCCTGTTCGCCGCCGGCGCCGCCAGCGCCGCACCGGCCACCTCGGGCCCCGATACCACCCGTCACCAGGCGCAGATCGACAAGATCGTCGCCGAGATCTCGCCGAAACGCATCGAGAACTACATCAACAAGCTGGTCAGCTTCGAGACCCGCCACACGATGTCCGATACCGTGTCGGAAACGCGCGGCATCGGCGCCGCCCGCCGCTGGATCAAGAGCGAGCTCGAGCGCTGCGGCGCCGGCAAGCTGCAAGTAAACTTCGACAGCCACATTGCGCCGGTATCGGCCCGCATCTCGCGTCCGACCGAGATCGTCAACGTGGTCGCCACCTTGCCGGGCACGCAGGATGCGTCGAAGGACCGCCTGTACGTGGTCAGCGGCCACTACGACTCGCGCAACACCGACGTGATGGATGCCGAGGGCAAGGCGCCCGGCGCCAACGACGACGCTTCCGGTACCGCGGCCGTGATGGAAATGGCCTGCGTGATGGCCAAGTACAAGTTCGATGCGACCCTGGTCTTCATGGCCGTGGCCGCCGAGGAGCAGGGCCTGCTGGGCGCCGGCCACTGGGCCAAGACCGCGCGCGCCAACAACCTGAACGTGGCCGGCATGTTCACCAACGACATCATCGGCAGCTCGCGCGCCGACGATGGCCGCGTCGACAACAAGCAGGTGCGCCTGTTTGCCCAGAGCATTCCGGCGACGAAAGAGATGAGCGACGCCGTGCGCCAGCTGGTCGCCACCGGCGGCGAGAACGATTCGATCTCGCGCCAGCTCGCGCGCCACGTGAAGGAGCAGGGCGAGCGCTACGTGAAGGGCTTCAAGGTCAGCGTGATCCAGCGCCACGACCGCTACCTGCGCGGCGGCGACCACATGCCTTTCCTGGAGCAGGGCTACGCCGCGCTGCGCTTCACCGAGCCGAACGAGGACTTCTCGCACCAGCACCAGAACCTGCGCACCGAGGGCGGCAAGGTGTATGGCGACCTGATCGAGTTCGTCGACTTCGACTACACGGCCAAGGTGGCGAAGGTGAATGCCGCGGCCCTGGCCTCGCTGGCGCTGGCCCCGAGCGCACCGAAGGAGGTCAAGGTGCGTACCGACAAGCTGGTGAACGACTCGACCCTGGTGTGGGCGGCCAATCCGGAGCCGGACGTTGCCGGCTACCGCATCGTCTGGCGCGATACGACGGCCGCGCGGTGGGAAGGTTCGCAGTACGTGGGTAACGTGACCGAGGCCACGGTCAAGCTGTCGAAGGACAATGTGTTCTTTGGGGTGCAGGCGATCGACAAGGAAGGCAACGTCAGTCCGGCGACGTACCCGGCGCCCCTGCGTTAATGCTGTTGTAGGGTGGGCACTCGTGCCCACGCGGTCTCATCATCTGAATACATGCGGCCCACAACGAATCACGAACGTTCGCGTTTTTACGTTCGACGTTCGTGGTACGCATCGGTACCATACCGCGTGGGCACAAGTGCCCACCCTACGAACCCCAACCCTGGCCCCTCCCGCCTCCTCTCCATACGCCCATCCGCTTCCCGGTTTAAAATGGTGTTTTAAGAAACAGCAAGAGAGCGAACATGGCCTACAAGACCATCGAAGATACGATCGGTAACACCCCGCTGGTGCAGCTGGTGCGCCTGCCGGGCGCTGAGATTGCCGCCCGCAACAACATCATCCTTGGCAAGCTGGAAGGCAACAATCCGGCGGGTTCGGTGAAGGACCGCGCCGCCATGTCGATGCTCAAGCACGCCGAGGCGCGCGGCCAGATCAAGCCGGGCGACACCATCATCGAGGCCACCTCGGGCAACACCGGCATCGCGCTGGCGATGGCCGCGTCGATCCGTGGCTACAAGATGGTCCTGCTGATGCCCGACAATCTGTCGATCGAGCGCCGCCAGAGCATGGCGGCCTACGGCGCCGAAATCATCCTGACCCCGAAGACCGGCGGCATGGAATACGCGCGCGACATGGCCGAGCAGATGCAGAAAGATGGCAAGGGCATCATCCTCGACCAGTTCGCGAACCAGGACAATCCGCTGGCCCACTATGAAACCACGGGTCCGGAAATTTGGCGCGATACCGAGGGCCGCATCACCCACTTCGTCAGCGCCATGGGCACCACCGGCACCATCATGGGCGTGTCGCGCTACCTGAAGGAACAAAACGAAAACGTGCGCATCGTCGGCGCCCAACCGGAAGAAGGCTCGTCGATCCCGGGCATCCGCAAGTGGCCGCAAGCCTACCTGCCGAAGATCTTCGACAAGAGCCGCGTCGACCAGGTGGAAAACGTGAGCCAGGCCGCCGCCGAGCAGATGGCGCGCCAACTGGCGGCGGAAGAGGGCATCTTCTGCGGCATCTCGGCCGCCGGCGCCTGCGAAGTGGCGCTGCGCATTGCGCAGACCGTGGAGAACGCAACCATCGTGTTCATCGTCTGCGACCGCGGCGACCGCTATCTGTCGACCGGCGTGTTTCCTGCCTGACGAGGCCGGGGAGCCTGCTACGGCAGGCAGTGACCAAATGACAAAGGAGCCACGAGGCTCCTTTTGTTTTTAGCGCAAGTCCAAGGCAGGGTCCGGTACCCAGGCCCGAACCGGCGATTACGACTGGTCGCTGCCGGTCGATGGCGATGCGCCTTCTTTCGGCTTGAACTGTTTGTCGCTGATGCGGAACTTGTTGCGGCGGTCGCCCATCAGGTAGCGCAGGTCGCGGATCGACAGGTCGCTGACTTCGTGCATGCGGATCAGCAGCGAAGCGCCGACCGGCAGGCGGTGGTGGCGGATTTTCGAGATCACCGGCGGCGCCACTTCCAGGGCGCGCGACAGGGCAGCGTCGTTCTTCAGGCGCAGGTTCTCGATCAGGGTGTCCAGCAGGCGGTTCGGGTTATATTGCAGCAGTTCGTCCGATTCCGCATCGCTGTTCATATCAATGCCGACTTGGTTTGTCATGATTTGAATAATTCCTATATGGGTTTACGGAAAGTCGCTAGCGGCGGTTCGATTCCGGAAGGTCTTTCGAAAAAATCTACTCAATTGTACAACTATTTTTGAGTCTAGTACTTATGAGCAATAGAATTCGGTAGTAAAGTCTCTGTATGTTGTCTAGTCGCAACAATGGCCGCAATGCAATTCTCTCACAAACTCACGGAAAAAATAATTGTTTTTTCGTTAAACTTAAGTGTAAAGGAAACAGGTTTTGCTCGCCGCACGTTTCAATTTGATATGCTCGATTGACAAGAGAATGGGGGGTATGCAACTCCATGGAAAGTTTCCATAGAGTATAGAAAAGAAAACACGAGGGGTACACCGGGGGAGTACCCGGTGTCAAAAAGATTTAATTAGAGCAAACTTAAGCGGCAGGCGTTACAGCCTGTTACAAACTTACCACGCTATCAGAGCGTGTTCGAGCGTGCCTCGCGCACCGCCCGGCCCAGGTCGAGCACCGACATCGCGTAAAAGTAACTGCGGTTGTAGCGGGTGATGGCAAAGAAGTTTTCGCTGGCGGCCCAGTATTCGGTTGGCTCGGCGCCGTTCTGCAAATCGACCAGGCCGTACAGGCGTTCGCCCGGCAGCGGCACGTCCGGCGTCACGCCCGCGCCCAGCAGTTCCTCGGCGCGCAGGGTGGCGCTCAGGCCGCGCTCCAGCAGCGGTTCCCAGGCGCGGCTTGGCGCCACCGATACCTGGAGCACGGCCGGGGCCTTGTCAGCCGGGTTCCAGCCGTGCTGGATCAGGAAATTGGCCACGCTGCCGATGGCGTCGGCGGTCGAGCCGCGCAGGTCGATGTGGCCGTCGCCGTCGAAGTCCACGCCATATTTCAGGATATTCCCCGGCATGAACTGCGGCAGGCCGACCGCGCCGGCAAACGAGCCCAGCAGCGAGAACGGGTCGATCTTCTCGTGGCGCGCCAGCAGCAGGGCATGTTCCAGCTCGCTGCGGAAGAAGGCAGCGCGCGCCGCCTGATTCGGCGCTTCCGGGTAGGCAAAGGCGAGGGTGGTCAGGGTGTCGATCACGCGGAAGCGGCCGGTGTCGCGGCCGTACACGGTTTCCACGCCGATGATGCCGGCCAGGATCTCGGCCGGCACGCCATAGGTGGCCTCGGCGCGCGCCAGCGCTTCGGCGTTCTCGTTCCAGAAGCGCACGCCGGCGTTGATGCGGATCGGCTCGATGAAGCGTGCGCTGTAGGCCTGCCAGTTCTTGGGTTTGCCCGGCGGAGCCGGTTTCACCAGCTGCACCGCCGACTCGACGAAGCGCACCTGGCGCAGCAGGGCATCCATCTCGCTTCGTTCAAAACCGTGCTTCGCCACCATCTCGTCGGCGAAGTCGCGCACCGCCTGCCACTCGGCGAAGTTGACCTGCTCGCCGTCGTAGTCGATGGATTTGGCCACGCTTGCTGCGGCCACGGCGGGCGCCAGCGCTTTCTTCACCGCTTTCGCCTTCGGCTTGGCCGGCTTGGCCTTTCCTGCCTTGGCCGGCTTGGCCGGTTTCGACGCCTTGGCCGCGCGCGCCTTGGCGGCCTGGCCGCTGTCGGCGGCGCCAGCCTGGTGGATCGGTGCTGCCGAAAGGAGGAATGCTGCGAACAGGGAGGCGAGTGCGGGTGCGAACTGTTTCATCTGACCTGGGAAAGTAAATGCTTCAGGGTCGCGGCGAAGCTGGCGTCGGCGCGGCGCGGTGCATAACGCCAGGCACTGTAGCGGCGCAGGAAGTCCTGCGCGGCGGCCTGTGCGCCCGGCGCCAGCTTGCCCGCCGCGCCGATCCGCTCGGCATAGGCATGCGGGCCTTCGTCCGGCGCGCGCGCCAGGCCCAGCCGGGACAGGCGCATGCACAGGGCCGAGTATAGCGCATCGACCGGGTCGATCCCGCGCCGGCGGCGCCAGGTGCGTACCAGCAACAACAGAATTGCCAGGGCGGCAAGCCAGGCCGGCAGGCGCCAATCCAGCAGCGACGACTGCAACTGCTCGACCATGCCGCGCTGGCGCTGCGGCGTGTAGTTCAGCACCCACTGGTTCCAGCCATTGTTCATGGCGCCGGCCGCGTAGCGCATCTGCACCAGCCAGGGGTTGGCGTCGCCATCGATGTTCATGAAGCGGCCCAGGCCCTCGATGCCGAAGGGCGGGCGCGGCGGCACCGCGCCCTCCAGCCCGCGCTGTACGCGCTCGGGCGCCACCGCCGCGGTCGGGTCGATGCGCACCCAGCCGCGCTGCGCCAGCCACACCTCGGCCCAGGCGTGGGCATCGGACTGGCGCACGGTGAGGTAGCCGTCGAGGGGATTCAGGTCGCCGCCCTGGTAGCCGGTGACCACGCGCGCGGGCACGCCGGCGGCGCGCATCAGGAACACAAAGGCGCCGGCGTAATGCTCGCAGAAGCCGGCGCGGCTGCGGTACAGAAAACCGTCGACGGCGTCCTTGCCGAGCAGCGGCGGGTTCAGGGTGTAGACGTAGTTTTCGCTGCGGAAGCTGCGCAGCACCGATTCGATGCGTTGGCCCGGGTCGGGAAGCGCGCGCAGCTGCAGGCCCGCCCTCAGCGCGCGCGGGTTGCTGTCGGCCGGCAGCTGCAGCCACTGGCCGGCATCCTGCGGCAAGCCGTCGGCCTGCAGGCGGTAATGGATGAACGAGGAGACCTGGTAGCGCAGCCGGCTGTCGATCGGCGCCAGCGTCGTCATCTCGACCTCGCCCGACAGCTGGGCGGCATTCCCGGTAATGGCGGGCAGCCGCTCGGGCATCTCGAGCGCGAACAGCCAGCGGTTGTTGGCCGGCTCCAGCGTGACTTCATAGCGCAGCGGCTCGCCGGCTACCGACAAGGGCAGGCGCCGGTTCGTGACTGCCTGGCGCTGGGCCGGGCCGCGCTGTGCAGGACTGAGCCTGGTCCAGGTGCGGCCGTCGTAGTCGCCCAGCACCGGGCCGCGCCAGTACAGCTGCTCGCGCTCCGGCGGCCTGCCTTCGAACTTCACGCGGAAGGCGGTTTCCGGCGACTGCGCCAGGTTCGCCAGCATGCCCGGCGCCATGGTCTCGGACAGGCCCGAGCGCGCGCCGTTGGCGTCGCCCGGCAAACCCCACAGCGGCCCCTGGATGCGCGGGAACAGGAAGAACAGGGCCAGCGCCAGCGGCGCCGCCATGCCCAGCATGCGTGCGCTCATCAGGAAGCGCTCGCGCAGCGGCGGCACGCTCGTGGCGAACTGGAAGCTCATCTGGGTGGTGAACAGCAGCAGCACCGAGGCCGACATCAGCAGTGCCGTGCCGATGCCCTGCTCGTAGAAGAAGTTGGTCAGCACCAGGAAGAAGCACAGGAAGACCACCACGAACAAGTCGCGCCGCGCATGCATTTCCAGCATCTTGAAGGCCACCAGCAGCACCAGCATGGCGACGCCGGCGTCGCGCCCGAGCAGGGTCTGGTAGGTGTGCATCACGCCGAGCATGGCGCCGGCGGCGAGCGGGATCAGGACCAGGCTGGGCGGCATGCGCTTGCCCTGCAGCGTGATCGCGGCGCGCCAGGCCAGGGTGACGCCGCACAGTAGCGAGACCCAGGGCGGCAGGTGCAGGGTGTGCGGGGCCAGCACCAGCATGGCGCTGGCCAGCAGCAGCAGGGTGTCCGCTTTATCGCGCGGCAGGGCGGCCAGGCGCGCCAGGTTCATGGCGTGCTCCCGTTGCCGGGGTTGCCGGGGTTTCCATACAGCGCCAGGGCGCGCAGGCAGGCCGCCTGGTGCGCTGCGCCATTGCCGGCATCATGGCGGTCGGCGCCGAGGCGGAAGGCATAGGGCAGGGCGCGACTTTCCGCTTCCAGCACCCAGCGCGTCAGGCGCGACAGGCGCGCTTCCAGGTCGAGCTGCACCGGCAGCGCGGCCAGGTCGAGCACCAGTTCGTCGCGCGCGCCGCCTTCGAAATGCTTGGTGGCGAGCTGGCCGCCGTCGTTCGGGTCGAGGCGCGCGATCTGGCGCCAGGCCAGGCGCCGCATCGAGTCGCCCGGCTGGTAGGGGCGCACGCCGGCGAAATCGTCGCTACCGGCCTGCCCCGTGCCGTCGCTGCGCCCGCCCGCCACCTGCGGCAGGGGCGGCGCGCCTTCCTCGGGAAAGGGATACACCAGCCCCCGGATGTCCGGATGCCAGTAGGCCCAGGCGCGGAACAGGCCGAGCGGAAAGCGCGTGCTGAGGGTCAGGCGCGGCGCCGCCAGCCAGCCGCGGCTTTCCGTCGGCACGGCGATGCGCACAGTGGCGC
>Ga0265797_10011142_pt1 | contig 11326 bp, 6 predicted proteins | sample P2T30metagenome_FD_192433 | JGI IMG/M metagenome (GOLD analysis project Ga0265797, IMG submission 192433) | Plant litter microbial communities from East Loma Ridge, Irvine, California - P2 T30 | ecosystem: Environmental > Terrestrial > Plant litter > Unclassified | place: USA: California... | reverse complement strand
CAGTTGATTCAAAATCAACCGCCGCGAGGCGTGCCGGTTCGATTCCGGCCTTCGGCACCAGATATGCAAATCAAAGTCGCTTAAGGGCGGCTTTTTTTGTGTCTGAGATCTGTGCTAAACAAAAATTTTCATACCTTTTTTCTCCATCTAGGTCAGCGTCTACTTCCTTAAATAAAGCCATCGATACTTGTAAATTCGCGGGTACATATTGTTTGAAAACTATTTTTACCCATGAATAAATGCTTCCTCAACTGATGTAATTTCATTTCAGCTTGAATTTTTTTTATTTTTTTCGCATTTTGGGATACGATTCGCATCGTTAAGCACAACGATAAGGACCATTATGATCCGCTGCCATCTTGCTCGACTCATGGGCGAACATAAGATGCGTATAGCTGATGTTGTCAGGGAAACTGGCCTGAGTCGCAATACTATCACTTTGCTTTACAAAGAGACGGCTCAGAAGGTTGACCTGGATACATTAGAAAGGCTTTGCGTACTTTTTGACTGTGAAATACACGATTTACTGCAAAAGGTTCCAGCTTCGCAGAATCGTACAGAGAAAAATTAATGACACTGATTAACCTAAAAGATCTCGAGGCCCATCTTTGGCATGCAGCCCATATTATCACTGGGCCTATTGATGCGTCAGATTACAAAACGTACATTTTCCCCATCCTGTTCTTCAAGCGCATTTGTGACGTATATGACGAAGAATTTGCCGATGCGATGGAGAGCGTTGGGGATGCAGAGCTTGCCAAGGGTAAGATGTTTCACCGAATTCAGATACCTGAAAATTGCCACTGGCGCGATGTTTTCGCTGAGACCAAAGACATCGGTCAGGCCTTAAAAGACTCCTTCCGTGGTATAGAACTGGCAAACTCTAAACTGCATGGCATTTTTGGCGATGCCAGCTGGACCAATAAAGAACGCCTTTCTGATGAGTTACTGGCTACGTTACTTAATCACTTCAACAAGGTAAATCTCGGCGTTGCCAGTGTCCGCGATGATGACATGGGGCGTGCATACGAGTACCTGATCAAACGTTTTGCTGATAAAGCTAACAAGAAAGCTGGTGAGTTCTACACCCCAAGAACTATTGTTCGGTTGATGGTTAATATTCTAGATCCAAAAGCCGGTGAGAGCGTTTACGACCCTGCTTGTGGTACTGGCGGTATGTTGCTCGAGACTATTCACCATGTAAAAGAAAACGGCGGTGATCCGCGCTTGCTAAAAATTAAAGGTCAGGAAAAAAACCTGACCACCGAAGCCATTGCGCGAATGAACCTGTTCCTGCACGGTCAGGAGGATTTCGATATTGTTCGCGGGGATACGCTGCGCGAACCTAAGTTTTTACAAAGCGATCGTTTAGAAACCTTCGACTGCGTTGTTGCCAACCCACCATTTAGCTTAAAGGAATGGGGATACGATCTGTGGTCGAACGATCCCTATGGCCGTAAGCAATATGGTTTGGCACCTAAAACAAATGGCGATTTTGCCTGGGTGCAGCATATGTTTGCTTCACTTAACGACAATGGGCGTATGGCTGTCGTATTACCTCATGGTGTGCTATTTCGTGGCGGAGCTGAGGGAGTAATTCGAACCAAATTGCTGCAAGAAAATCGCATTGTGGCGATTATTGGTGTCGCTTCCAATCTATTCTATGGCACTGGTATTCCTGCGTGTATTTTGGTGCTGCGCAAATCACGCCCGACAACACATAAAGATCATGTATTGATCATCAATGCTGAAGAAATCTATACCAAGGGGCGCGCGCAGAATACGCTGTCCAACAAACAGGCTGATGACATATACCAAATCTACCATGACCAGGTTCAACAAGGGCCAGATGCAAAAAAAATAGAAGGCGTTGCACGCTGGGTACCTCTGAAGGAGGTTGAAGAAAATGACTTCAATCTAAATATTGCTCGTTATGTGCAAAAGCCACTCGAAAAAGAAACCATCACTGTGGAAGAGGCGCTCAAAGATTTTCAACGGAAGCTGGCTGAGCTGGAAAAAGCAGAAGAGGAGCTGGAAGCCCTGCTTATCAAAGAAGGGTTCGAGATATGAGTACTATGAGTAATAAAAAGCTGGAAGAGCTACTCTGGGGAGCCGCCGAATTTCTTCGAGGCCAAATTGACGCATCAGACTACAAGCAGTATGTCTTCCCGTTGCTGTTTTACAAGCGCCTGTCAGATGTCTATCTGGAAGAATATAACGAGGCTATGGAGCTCCATGAAGGCGATGCCGAATATGCCGCTATGCCAATGTTTCATCGTTTCAACATTCCCTCTGAAGCCAGTTGGGAAAAGGTCCGTAATACTAGTAAAAACATTGGCGAAGCGATCCAGAATGCGCTCCGACTAATTGAAGCGAATAACCCGCGTTTACATGGTGTCTTCGGTGATGCGCAGTGGACCAATAAAGAGCGCTTGCCCGACAATCTGCTGGCTGATCTGATTGAACATTTCAGTAAAATTCCGCTGGGCATTAAATCTGTCGCCCAGGATGATCTTGGTGAAGCCTACGAATACCTGATTAAAAAGTTCGCTGATGATTCCGGCCATACTGCAGCAGAGTTCTACACCAACCGAACAGTCGTACATTTAATGACGCGCATTATGGGCTTAAAACCGGGAGAAACTGCCTATGATCCAACGTGCGGTACTGGAGGGATGTTGCTAAATGCAGTGATGGATCTTCGTGCAAGAGGGCAAGAGTGGCGTTCTGTGCACCTTTATGGTCAGGAAGTAAACCTGCTGACTTCCGCTATCGCACGTATGAATATGTTTCTGCACGATATTGAAGAGTTTGATGTGCTGCGTGGTGATACTTTGGCTGAGCCAAAGTTTATAGAAAATGATCGTCTCAAGCAGTTTGATGTAATTTTTGCCAACCCGCCGTACTCTATCAAAAAATGGAATCGTGACAAGTTTGCCGCCGATCCGTATGGTCGTAACCTTTATGGCGTACCACCGCAGGGCTGCGCTGATTATGCGTTTTACACCCATATTATTAAAAGCTTGAAGCCTAATACTGGTCGCGCCGCTATGCTCTGGCCCCATGGCGTGCTGTTCCGTGATTCTGAGTTGGCCATTCGTAAGCAGGTGATTGAATCGGACATAATTGAAGCGGTAATTGGGCTGGGACCGAACTTGTTTTATAACTCGCCGATGGAGTCTTGCGTGGTTGTGCTTAACTGCAATAAACCATCCGAGAGGAAAAATAAGATATTATTTATCCATGGGGTGAAACACGTCACTCGCGAGCGAGCTCATAGCCGCTTATCGGATGATGATCTATCTGTGCTATGTGAAGCTTACTTTGAACCTCAAAAGCAAAGTGATATTACCGCGCTAGTGGATATCGATACCCTTAAAGAAAACCTCTACAACCTGTCAATTCCGCTCTATGTACATGCGCAAAAAAATAGCGAAGTGTACGATATTGAACATGCTATCGAGGTTTGGAAGGCCGGTCGTGTGCAATTGAAAAAACAAGCCAATAAGTTATTCCATAGTCTTACGCAGTTTAGGTTAGAGGTAAATATCAATGACTGATCAGCAAACCATTAAATTTGGTGATATTTGCCGAGAAGTAAAACTCACCACTAAAGACCCAATAGCCGATGGTTATGAACGCTACATTGGTTTAGAGCATTTGGATTCTGGCTCCCTTAAAATTAAACGTTGGGGGATGATTGCTGAAGACAATCCAAGCTTTACCAGAGTATTTAAGAAAGGCCATATTTTGTTTGGAAAGCGACGTCCTTACCTAAAAAAGGCGGCGATTGCTGAGTTTGATGGGATATGCTCAGGAGATATTGTCGTCATAGAGCCACTGGGCAAGGCGAAAAACTCAAGCATTCTTCCATTGATATTACAAACAGAGCAGTTTTGGAGTTGGGCAGTAAAAACCTCGACGGGTTCTCTATCACCTAGAACAAAATACAAGGAATTATCAAATTTCGAAATTCCTTCTCAAGATTCGAGTAACATTCGTCGACTTCTGAATGCATTTGATTTAGCGCAGCGTTCATTGAATTTAACTAATGAATCTTTGGATAGTTTGAATACCCTGTTTCATTGTTTTTTACTGAGTTCGTTATCACCTAAGGCGCACTGGGATTCAGCGAGACTTACAGACTTAGGTGAAGTGAAGGGGGGGCGTCAGAGAGCCCCCCAACATATGGATGGAGAAGATATTGTTCAGTATCTAAGACCGGCAAATATTAAACGTGGAAAGATAAATATAGAAGATGTTTTAGAAATGAATTTTACGCCGGCAGAGCAAGATGTATATATGCTTCAATCTGGTGATATTCTTCTTGTCGAGGGAGGAGAAGCAGAGGATGTGGGTGATTCCGCATACTTCAATCTTACCGGAAAATACTGTTTTCAAAATACGCTCATTAGGGTAAGAGCTTATCCCGAGAGAATTAATCCGCGTCATTTGTATTGGTTGCTTTCATTTGTTCATAGAAGTGGCGGTTTTCTAGGTATTGCTGCTGGAACAAAAATTAAACATATCGGTACAAAGAATACTAGCGGCTTAAGTGTATCCGTCCCTCCAAAGAGTGAACTGAATAAAATATGTTCTGCATTGGATGTTTTTGAGAGTACATTAATGGCGTTGGAATTAAAAAAGAAACAGGTTGCTTTAGTCGGCAGAAATTTATCTAGCAAAATATTTAACTGAGACTTATATGTTTAACGAACAAACCGTCACAGAAAATGGAATTATCGATCGTTTAATAGGTTTAAGCGAGGTCAAGTGGACATACTGCCATGGCGAAAACTTGCCCAAACAAGCGCAGGATATCTTCGTTGATGAGTGGCTAAAAGACGCGCTTTGTTCGTTAAACCCTGATATCGGCAGACAACCTGACTATGCCGATGAGGTCATTTACAAACTGCGAGGAGTGGTTTTAGAAGCCCGTCATACAGGTTTGGTAAAGGCCAATGAAAACTTCCAGGAATGGTTGATGGCTGACAAAACCTTGCCGTTTGGCGAGAATGGCGACCATATCACCATCAATCTAATTGATTTTGAGCACATAGAGAACAACCACTTTGTGGTGGCACAGCAGGTCCACTATATCGCGGCCACTGAAGTCTATTTTGATATTGTCCTGTATGTGAACGGCATACCGTTGGTAGTGGGCGAAGTTAAAACCGCAACGCGGCCTAGCGTGACCTGGCAAGATGGCGCCGCCGACTTTATGGGTGGCAAAAAGTACTACTGGAAAAACGTTGAATCTTTCTTTGTCCCCAACTTGCTGTGCTTTGCCAGCGAAGGAAAAACCTTTGCCTATGGCGCAATTAATGCCCGAGTTAAAGACTGGGGGCCCTGGCATAATACTGAGCTTCGTGATGAGATTCTGCCGGGATTAGCATCGATACTCAACAGCTGCGAGAGTTTGTTAAATCCACAGACCTTATTGCAGCTACTGGAATCATTTGCATTATTTTCAACCGTCAAAACGGGCAAAAATACTCCACCTAAACGAGTTAAAATCCTGCCGCGTTATCCGCAATTTGAAGCAGCAAAACAAATCGTTGAGCGTGTTCGCAGAGGCTATCCAAAAAAAGGTCTGATTTGGCATTTCCAGGGATCGGGCAAATCCTTGCTGATGCTTTACGCTGCTAAAATGCTGCGTGCCGACAATGCGTTAAAAAATCCGACGGTACTCATCGTTGTGGACCGGCGAGATCTGGACAGCCAAATTAATGAGACCTTTGGTGGGGCTGACGTTAAGAATCTGATTAAAGTGCAAAGTTGTAAAAAACTTGGCGAATACATTGAGCAAGACAGCCGTGGCATTTTAATCACCACCATCTTTAAATTTAAAGATATCGAAATTGACGATAGCAACCCCAATGGCCTGAACAACCGTGACAACATCATTGTGTTGGTTGACGAAGCTCACCGTACCCAGGAAGGTGGGTTAGGCGAGAAAATGCGCTGGGCGTTGCCCAATGCCCACTTCTATGGCCTGACTGGTACTCCGATTTCTGGCATTGATCGTAATACATTCAAGTTGTTCGGTGCCGAAGAAGATCCGGGTCGCTATATGAGCCGCTATAGCTACAAGCAGTCGATCCGGGATGGCGCGACTAACCCGGTGAAGTTCGAACCTCGGCTGGCCGAACTCCGAGTGGATCGTGATGCTATCAACGAAGAGTTCGAGCAACTGGCCACCGAAAACAACCTGGATGAAGAAGAAAAAGCAGCATTGTCCAGACGCGCTGGCAAGCTGGCTATTATGCTGAAATCCCCCAGACGCATGGCTGCGGTGAGTAATGATATTCTTGAGCATTTTACCAGCCATGTTATGCCGAAAAAGATGAAAGGCATGGTTGTGGTATACGATCGTGAAGCCTGTGTGCAGATGTATTATTTGCTCGGTGAAAAGCTCGGTTTTGATGCGGTTGAAGTGGTTATGAACGTTGACCAGGCTCCGGTTAAAGTTGAAGAGGGTGGCAAAAAAGATAAGCTCAATAAGGACTGGCTCAAATGGCATGACGAATTGGAGCTACCTGTTAAACAAGCCGATTTCGAACGCTGGCAGCACATTGATGCGGAAGAGCAGGTACAGAAGGATCTGATTGAATGCTTTAAAGATCCTGAACATCCGTTACAGCTTATCATCGTTACCGCCAAGCTGCTTACGGGCTTTGATGCGCCAATTTGCTACTGCATGTACCTCGATAAGCCTCTACGCGATCATACTCTTCTTCAGGCCATGTGCCGAACCAACCGGTTGTACGAAACCGATGCTGTACGCAAGGACATGGGATTAATTATCGACTACCTTGGCGTTTTCGAAAACCTGCGTACCGCTCTGGCCTACAACCCTGAAGAAATTGAAGGGGTTGTAGAGGGAATTGAGGCATTTAAAGAGCTATTGCCGTTACAACTGAATAAATGTCTGGCCTTCTTCCCTAGTATAGATCGTTCCATAGAAGGTTTTGAAGGTATTATGGCCGCGCAAGAATGTCTGCCAACTAACGAGAAGCGTGATGAATTTGCTGCCAGCTTTGGTGTGTTATCCAAGTTATGGTCAGCTATCAACCCAGACCCTTTTTTGACCCCTTATCGTCAAGACTATAAATGGCTGGCGCAAATTTATGAATCGGTGCGTCCGGTGGGGCAGACTGGTGCGCTTGTTTGGGCTGCGCTTGGCCCCGAAACAATCAAGATGATCCATGAGCATACTGATATCAATCGTATCCGCGATGATATTGACGAGTTGGTCATGGACGAGCACGCTATTTTTACCCTGACCGCTAAAGAGCAGGAACAACGCGCCAAACGCCTGGAGATTGACCTTATGGGGCGTTTGCGCGGTAGTCATGATCCTAAATTTGTGGCTTTAGGTGAGCGCCTGGAAAAATTGCGTCAGGACTATGAAGCTGGTGTTATTAAGGCCATCGACTGGTTGAAAGGCTTGTTGGATGCTGCGAAAGATACAGTTCAAGCCGAACGCGAAACAGGCGAGCGGCCAGTAACTGAAGCGGATAATAAACAAGCATTAACTAAGCTCTTCCTGGAAACCCGCCCAGAGACTACACCGAAGTTAATTGGCGATGTTGTTGAGAAAATCGACAAAATCGTTAAAGCTACCCGTTTTGACGGCTGGCAGAATTCTAACAGCGGTCCGCGTGAAATCCAAAAGGCACTATTACTGACTCTGGCTCAGTTTGGGTTAGGTAAAGATAAAGAGTTATTCAGGAAGGCGTATGGGTATATTGAAGAATATTATTAATAATAGCTTGCTGAGTAGAGATGTTATTATTTAGCCTGTAATCAGGAACAGGGTGATTGTGTCACCCTGTTTTTATCTTATTTTATCAATAGACCTTTGTGCAGATTTTCTTTAAGTTCATGTTTGCATTTTTTTATTATTTCAATCAAATCATTATGCTTTTCAAGCGTATTATCTAACTCATCAAGCCACACGCTTAGTGTTTGTTGAGCCGTTAAAGTCGGAAGGCTAACCTCAATATCTTTTATTTGTGTCGTTGTTATGTACTGTTGAGCGGTGCCAACCGCAAGCTTCCTTAAATTTAAAGCAGACAAAATTTTAGCAAGGTAGGATGTTATAATCTTATCAGGTGAGTTGTTTTTTATAATTAAGGAGTTATTTGTCACCCAGATATTACCTTGAACATACCGAACGTTGCCACAAAGAGCGCCAACCTTACCAATAATAATGCTGTCGCCATACTCCATAGCCTTATCATTATATCCAATAATTCCATTCCCTCCGTATACGGGGAATGGACCTTCGGATAATAGTTTGTTCTTTTGCAATAACTTTCCAGATCTTATTATTGCAATACTTCCAACTTTAACTCTATGAAGGTTATGTTCGTAAGGATGCTCATTTATCTTTTTTTCCAAAGATGCTATTTTTTCTTTTAAAAAAGACAGCTCTTTTAGTAATAGTTCATTACTGCTTATCGTCTGCTCAATATTAATTATTGAATTACTGAAGAAATTGTATGGTTCTCTTTCTTTATCTTTCAAAAGTAAGTTATAAGGCATGTTATTTTTGCTCACATTTATAACCCATGAGCATTCAGTTTTTTTTCTTGTTTTTACTGAATCTAAAAAGTTTATGAAATCATCAGGTTTTATTGTATTCGTACGCGAATATTTTTCTCCATTTCTTAAATTGTAAAAGTATATCTCATTCGTAGGGCCTGAATTATTGATTAAAAGAATACATAGTTTTACTGCGGTGTAAGGAAGTAATGCACCTGAAGGGATAGATAGAATACATTCTAAGTGAAAATTGATAAATATTTTATTTTTGAGGGCAATACATTCTTCACTCATATCATATAAAAAACGTTCTGGTAATATTATGGCTGCTTTACCATTGATACTTAGGGAATCTATAGCATGCTCTAGAAAATAATAGTCTATGTTAGGTCCTTTATAAATTTTTTCCATATGAAAAATATCTCGTTGGAGCTTTTTTCCAAAAGGAGGGTTAGCTAAAACGAAATCATATTTTTCATAATTGTCTTTACTATGTAAACTGTCTTTTAAAATAATATCAAAATTCATCTCTTTATTAATTAAAAGATTTACAATTGATATAATGCAGGCAAAGGGCGAAGTGTCAATCCCGACAAGAGAATAACTGAATTTTTTTCTTTTGCTATTGTCCTTAATGTATTTTGCCGACTCTATTAATAAACCTGAGGTCCCACATGCCGGATCATAAATTGATTTATCATCTGTAGGTGATAACATATCAACCATGATTTTAACTAAAGCTGAAGGTGTAAAATATTCACCTGACCGACCAGACTCATTGACCATCCTAAGAAGTAAGGATTGATAGGAGTTTGCATAATGATAAAATTCCGTAAGTGTTCTTATGTCTTGAAGAGAATGCTCAATATACATAATTATTTCAGAATCTTTAGCATTGTCGATTATCGACCCTATCTTAAACATGATTTTCTCATGCATATCATAATTTTTATTTGTTATATTTTTTAAACATATGAACTTTTGATATAATTTTTGATAATATTCTTTGATTTCACTAGTGTTTTCATTGCATATGTTATTGATATGTAAGTCGATTTCATTTTTTTGCTTCATATATAATTTTATATAAAGTAGAAAAATAAATAGCGATATCAACTCCACCGCTTGCTCAGTATTTCTTATCGTACTTTTTTTCTTGATTATTGTAAGCAAATCTTCAAATAAAGAGGTGTTCATTTTAATTTCTCCACCAAAAAATTGTACATGTTCTCTATATCATCACTAATTTCAGTAGGTGGTATAAGTTCTATATATGAATAAAGTTTTGATATATCTAATCCTATGCCATCAGAATCAATTATTTTTGTGATACAAGGTTTTACGTTAAGCTGACTAATTGCTGAATTGTCTCCGGGATTATTTTCTTTTAAATAACTGTTAGCTGGAAGATCTCCATTGTTTATTTGCTCGATAAATCCATGATGAGACAATGCCGTATAAGATAATAAGTAGTTTTTTATTTCTCTTCTTTTCCATGCAAGGAGGTATATTTTATTTTTGTTTTTATTTTCCAGCTTCGTTATATGCTTTGAATATTCACTCCCCTTGACTTGAACACCATCTTTCTGATAGATAATCGGAGCCTCATCTTTGTCGCAGATCATAAATATTCTTTTGACTTTTTTATCAGGGTTGATATTTAAAAGAGAATCAATCCACTCTATTTTTGGTTTTGCGAACTCTTGATTTAAATTATCGTAACCAGAGGGCTGTTTTATAGCATGGATGCCATCTAACTTTGATACATCAAGTCCTTTTTTCTTTGCTAAGGCATAAAAAATAGCCCAATCATTATAATCATCCATTAATACAATGTTTTCTAGTTTACGACAAACTTCGAATTGTACATCTGATATTCTTGTCAAGACGGATAAACGATCAATTATAGTTTTTATTTTATCGTCTTCTTTTATTTTTCCTTTATCAACAATCTTTAAGTTTTTGAAATCATTATCAGTGGCTGTAATGGAGTCTAGTAAATGGGTTGTCGTTATCGCATAACCATCGATACTATGTAGTCGATGCCATAAGATCTCAATATTCTTGTAATGTAAATGTGAATCTATCTCATCTAATAAGAATAAAGTATTGGGGCTATCAAAAATATCAAGCAGTGAGTATAAAAAAAGTACTTGATATTCTCCATCACTAATATCATTCAATTCGATATTGCTTTCAAACTCAAGCTGTAATGATGGTTTTATTATGAAGTAATCATTATCAGCTGCCTGAGTGAAAAATGTTATAATAGGATCAAAAAAGGAATCTTCAGCTTCCTCAAATGATGGGTTGAAAAAATTTGAATGAGTTAGTAAGATCTCTTGAGCTTCAAGTGGAGACTCAAAATCATAATCAGCATTAACAATGTTATTGATGAAACTCTCTAAAGTTCTATGATAAGCTGAATACCTTAAGGTATTTTCAATGCCTTGCTCTTCTTGTGCCAACGCCATTTTGACTCGATTAACATAAGCCGAGTTTACTCTGACCGTCAATTTCAGTTCGCTTGATATATCATCATTTTTATCATCTGATACTCTAATATAGCCTTTCTCAGTTAAAAAATTCCTAACAAGACCACTTGGTTTGCAAATTGTGGATATGAATATTAGTAACTTTGACCATGATTTATCGTAATAACAGCAGTCTAGGTTAAGTCCTCTATTCGCCTGTCTTTCATGAGAAAGGTAATCAGAAAAATACGTTGAGTATTTCTCATTTTGCCCAGAAGAAAAACAAACAACTTTTGTTTCTG
>Ga0265797_10011141_pt1 | contig 11326 bp, 10 predicted proteins | sample P2T30metagenome_FD_192433 | JGI IMG/M metagenome (GOLD analysis project Ga0265797, IMG submission 192433) | Plant litter microbial communities from East Loma Ridge, Irvine, California - P2 T30 | ecosystem: Environmental > Terrestrial > Plant litter > Unclassified | place: USA: California... | reverse complement strand
GCTGGGCTTGGTTGTTGGAATCTTGCAAATGTCGACCCTGTCCACGTTTTCAATTCGATTCGTACTTTGAGCGATTGTCGTGCCTGACGGGGATGTATTGATGTGGGGGGCGGTAGCTCCTTTTTCGCGGCAGAGCATTCGTCAGGGACAATGGCAGCATTCTCCTAGTACTTCTTGTTAGCGAAAAGATGCTGTAATCAAATATCATAACCAAAACGTGCATTTGGATTTGAATTCGACTTTGACTTTTGTGAATGTTTGTGTTTATTTTGGCCAAGGTACGTAGTGAGTTTATCTATTCGTCGCCTTGGCCATGTTCCCTCAGTTGTTCTAGGTATGCTACCAACCTCTTCTTAATGATCACGCCCACCAGTTGTCCTGTACCTTGCTCTGTCACCATCAGGTACCTCAAACCTAGCTTGGAGAACATTTCCACCGCGTACTCCAAGGGTGCCTTTGCACAGACGGTCAAAGGAGTGCGATCGACAAATGGCGTGAGATCCAGTTCCAGACCCTGCGGACTGGCACCACCGTTTTCGATTTGGTGACCTAGCAATCTGACTTGAATCTCATCTTGACCAGGCACCATTGTTGTTGTTGGGACAACGAGCTTACCAAGACCAAACTCGAGCTCAGCCTGGGAGATGTAGCCTTGCAGAACGGGGATGCACTCCCGGTCCGGCGCCCCTTGACTCTGCACAAGCACAAGCCCTGCATCCATTAATCCCCTCCTTTTCAACGTGTTCAGCTTGCTCCTGAGCACATCTATGTTGACCTTGTTGCTTGGAGGTACATGTACGCTGATTTCGTCCATGGTGCGCTTGGGCGGTACGAGCACCTGGACACAGGCATTGTGCCGTCTGGCAACGGCAATGGCGGCGTCCGGGTCCAGGAAAGGGTGGGAGAGGAGTGTTTGAGCAATGTCATATACGCCATCTGTGGAGATTGCATCGGCGACCCATTTGGCGATGAGGATGGCAAGCATCGAGGGGACGGTGTAGGAGAGTTGGCCTGTAAGTTCAAACATCTTTGAGGGGGGAGGGATGGTTAGTTGGCTGTAGGGAGTGAAGTTTATGGAAGAGGGGAGAAAACGTACAATGACAGCCAGTGAGATAGTCATGCGACTGACACCAGCCAGAAAAGCTGCTGCTCCCACCATGGCGAAGATGCCAGGGCTGATACTCCCTATGAGCTGACCCACGAGCCTCCCAAACAGCGCTCCTGCGTCCAGCGCAGGGATGATCACACCAGAGGGTACTTTTATACCAAAAGTAATTATCGTAAGAACCAGTTTAGCAAGCGTGCCATGTGCCAACCAACCCACATACTTCCAATTCACCGTACCCGTAGACTGCTGCTGTAGTTGTTCGTTCTTGCACACCCACTCTCCCCTCGTCGTCTCATCCCCACAATCCACAAGCAGTCTCTTAACAACCACATCCCCCATGTCCCTAATCAGCGGATTGGGAAACTGTACTAGCGCCGTAACCAGCACTACGACCGCGACCTCCAACACGGGATGATGCTTGATAACAGCAAAAGCTCTGAACCACTTTGCCCACAGGAAATTCGCCTTGCAGAACAAACCGCCAAACACACCGCCCGCAACGCCCAGGGCCACAAATACAAAGTAATGGACGACCTCGTACCCATCCTCCCCAAACTGCGACTCAAACAGCACCAGCTTGCCCGTGCCCGTGGGATTCAACTCGCGCAAGACCATGGCCGCCGTCAATGAGCACAGAAACGCCCGCCACAGCACGTTTCGTGGAAAAAAAGTGCTCACCTCCTCGTAGCTGAACAGGACACCGCCAATCGGCGCTCCAAACGCCACGCTCAGACCCGCGGAACAGGATGCACTCAGCAACTCGCGCATTTTGCGCCCGTTGGATGCGTATTTTGGTAAAAGCCGCCCGGTTAGGTAGCCCAAACAGGCGGAGATGTGCACAAAGGGGCCCTCTTTGCCAAGACACAGATTTGCTGATACAGCGAGGACTGCGCCGAGAGACTTTGTGACGAGCACAGGAGTGGAGAGGAGGGGGGGTATAGTGAAGCCGCTGAGGAGGGTTTTTAGTTCGGGGATGCCGGAGCCGGAGGTTGGGTAGAGGATCTTGCCTTGTGATGGTGGGGTAGGAGGTGCAGTTTGTGTGGTTGGTTTTACTAATGGAGAAGGAGAGGGCGAGGTATCGGGGGTGGAGGCAGATGGCAAAGTCGTCTTGGTCAACATTGTTATACTGGAACTTAGGACCCCGAAAATGAGGGCTATGGCGACGTATATGGCGAAACTCCAAGTATAATCTTCGCTCCAAGGGTGCCAGTCTGCACAACGACCTACTTCTGGTTCCGCAGCGATTCTGAACCACAGTGGTGGTGATAGAGGAGAAGACAAAGAAGAGTATGCTCGTTGCTCTGATGGAGCACAACAAACCTCGCGGTTCCGAAATACATGGCCAGAGCAATACCCGATTTTCCAGTCCGACATCGTGGCAACGGCAATGTCGACGACGAAAGCTACACAAGCAGTCAGAGCTCCTATGATAACGACGGCAATCCAGCCCGAACAGGCGTCCAAGTAGGATAGTATTTTGTAGCGGATACCGCGGCGTGATTGGATGTAGCGGAAGCGGTATGAGTCTTTGACCTAGCATGCATGTTAGTCGGCACTGGTGAGATCAGAGAAGGTGAGATACCAAGTCATGCAACCAATCAATTGTAGTATAATCGTTATAAGGAAGTCGTTCTCCAACTGTACTGTCGGCTAATCGCCGTTCTTCCTTTGTCACTGTCGATGAAACGATTGATGACGCTTCCTCATCTTGCTCATGCTGGAGCTGGGATAATCGCGGTTGGGAAAGCAAAGGCGTACATTCATTGCCTGGTTCTGTATCAGAGGCCATTGTCTGGAATGTTCGGATAAACAGAAAAGGTTTTAAGAAGAGAGACTGGGACTGACATGATATGCCATCTTGTCTATCTTGAGGTGCAAGATAGGGAAAGCATAGCAGTGGCTTGTCCAGTGACGCATGTGAGCATCTCCGAAAGGCATGCTAATCTACCGCGGAAAAGCATCCGCCACATGCCTTGCGGGGAACTTATTGGCTCAATGTGTCGGGCCTGCATGGTACAGAAGTGCAGAGAGATAAGGGAAAAACACGCTAGCTACATTGGTATACGAGACAACTATAGACTCGAGTAATTCTCGAACCTTCACAACAGATCAGAATGCCAGCACTTGATCGAGAGAAGGGATATAGTAGAAGTATAGCACACTAATATGACATTTACCTGTTAAGAGAGCTACTGTTCCGTGACATTCACCGACCAGCAAACCCAGAAGATGACCATGGAATGTCTAATAACCAGACTAGACGGATCCGTTGTCTCCGAAACCCAGATCGTGACTAATAAAGGAAACGGCGTGGTCTAGAGTACATCAATAAGAAAGAGTGAACATAGTTGGCTAATCTGTTGGCGTGCACGATGCTGCTCAAGGGTCACTTATGTACAAAACTCGGCAGATATCGTACGGAGTATTAGGCTGCGGTTCTTCGGGTTGAAGATGCAGCCTTAGACTCGTCTTCATATTTCTGCAGAAAGGTTAGTGCTTATGTCAAAGCAGGATTAGCCAGTACTAACCTTCTTCTCGGCAGCGCTCAAGGCCTTCCATTCGGCACCAATGAGCTTGGCGGCATCGGCGGCCCTGATGTTCTTGAAGTCTCCACTTGCATGCCTCTCTAGGAAGAAGCAAAGATATGACGTCGGTCCTTGCTTCGGGACGCGATCATCGACGAGTTTCTTGGTGTGTGCGACGCTCTTCTTTTGAGTACCCGCAAGCTTCTTTCGCAGCTGAGCACGAGCATTGTTGGCAATCCTGATCTGTTCTGGGGTATAGGAGTGAAGCCAGGCCTTGAACTCTGCTTGTTTAGCGGCCATCTTCTGGTTTGCAAGGTGATTGTAGTGCTTGAAATTGTAATTAGCGCACATGCACCAGATGTCAGTTGCGAGTTGCACTCACCTCAAGCTCTGCCGGAGTCAAGTTCTTGAAGTTACGAGCCGCATCTGCGACGTTGGCTCGAGCATCGGCGAGGCTGCCGCCCTTTGATCCGGTAACCTTCTCGGCTATGTAGACATGGAAGGGCGCAATTGCATGCTGGGATACGGGCGCCTTGAGCGCCTTGACGCGCAACTCACGAATCTTTGCCTTCTCCTGTTCCTCAGGCGTACGGACCTTCTTGGCGCGCTTCCTCGGTGCAGGCTTCTTAGCAGCCGGCTTCTTCTTTGCTGCCTTCTTTGCTGTAGGCTTCTTTGCCGTGGTCTTGCTTGCCGTCTTCTTCGCTGAGGCCGGTTTCTTTGCCGGTGCAGCCTTGGCCTGGGTCGCAGGCTTCTTAGCCGCGGCAGTCTTGACCGCCTTCTTCACTGTCGCCGTGGGCTTGGTTGTACGCGTGGTCGTAGCATAGGATCGACGGGAGCTGAGCACCGACGTGTAGGCGCGCGAGAAGGCGCGAACCGACGTCGGGCGGGAGGCATTGCGGACGAGAAGCCTGCGGCCCAGGAGGTGCGCGAGTTGTGGCATGTCGTGAGGGGATGTTTTGGGTACCTCCCCCGCCAACCGGCAGAGCGCGCCAGCCAACATTGGGACAATTCGTGTGTGTGTAGCGTGGATTGTGGGCGTGCACTAGTGAAATTGACGAGCGCCGACGCAACTCTGGGCAGGCAATGGGCGGCGGGTCGTGTGCGATTGAAATCAGCTTTGTCGAGAGTTTCGCAGGTGGGTTGACGAGAGGTTGGGAGCTAACGACAGACGCTAAATCTCCGAGAACGTCACCTAGGCGTAGTCAGGCACCTTGTGTGCATTCCTGTACCCCACCCATCGATAGCGCCACAGCCACGACGTGTCACCATGGATGAGCTCGGCAGTCAAGTACCGAATTGTTTATTTCTACATCGTTTACCGCCAACAAGAAGTCGTCGTCGCTATACACGTCCTTGGGCCTACGGGAAGAGCAGGACACCGAGTCCGAAGCTCTCTTCTTGACTATATATTCTCCAGACTTGGACATCTCCGTGTTCTGCCAACCTATCTCACTTGCCCAAACACACATGTGCTTGAATACACAGTTGTATTCACCTATCCCATCTCTCATAACACCTTGTAACTGTTGTCATGTTAGCGACCGCAAAAATGCATGCATAACGGGTGGAAAGCCCCTACCTCCATGGGTGGTCCTCGTCGCCGTACTGGATGGCTTCCATCCAGTCCTTCATTTGTTGCGCAATTGGGCCTGCTTCGACATGCTCCTCGAGCCCACAATCGATGAGACGTCCCTTCCAGCTAATCTTCCGCACAGGCGCGACAATGGCAGCGGTACCCGCACCAAAGATCTCCATCATGCGTCCCTCGTCAGCAGCATCGGCCACCTCTTTCATGGTGAACTTGCGCTCAGACACTGTCCAGCCCTTTGGCTCGAGTCGCTCCCGCGCAAGCTGAAGGATCGAGTCGCGCGTAACGCCCTCGAGAATAGTGCCATCCAGAGGCGCAGTCAGTAGCTCTGGCTTTCCTGTCTCCTTGTTTTTAATTGCCGCAAACAGATTCATCGTTCCAACCTCGGTAATGTACTCCTCTTCCCCAAACAACCACAAGTTCTGGTGGAAGCCACGGCTTGCAGCCTGCATCTGTGGCACAATGCAAGGCGCGTAGTTGGCCCCCAGCTTCTTGTCTCCAACACCTCCAGGCCAGGCACGCACAGCATAGTCGGTAGCCTCGAGTGATATAGCCTTAAAACCTGTAGGGTAGTATGGACCGACAGGGGATGCAATTACGTAGAGCAATGCTGAAGCGGGAGGGCCAACGCCGAGGGTGCGCTGTGTACCGATCATAGTCGGGCGGAGGTAGAGCGAGTATCCTCGTGCGCTGCCATCTGGTCAGTTGCGGGTTGTATACATGTTGCCAGACTGAACCTACTTGGGAACAAACCGCTCGTCCTCTTTGACAAACTTGCCAATAAGGTCAATCAAAGCATCTGAGTCAAAGGTAGGCAATGCAATTCGCGCTGATGATTTGTTCAGCCTAGCCATGTTCTTGTCCGGCCTGAACAGCCTGATGTTGCCGTCCTTGTCCTTGTAGGCCTTCATGCCCTCGAAGCACTCGAATGCATAGTGGAAGACGCACGTCGCAGGGTCGAGACTGAGATTCTGATAGGGCGTAATGCGCGCAGGCAGCCATCCTTGGGTTGCTGTCCATTCAAGCGACAGCATGTGATCTTGGGTTTGGAGGTTAGGTACAGACAGACTATGACGCCGCTGGTGCTCTTACCTGAAAAGTTGCGGCCAAAGATAAGTTCCTCTGGAGGCAGCAGGTCCTTGGGCGTGGTAGTCTTTGTGATGGTGAGCTTGGACGGGTCGATATTTTGAATCTTCTCGCCAACAGACACATTAGCATGAATGCTGTACGCTCTCCGGGTCCGACATCGCTGAGACGCGCTGAGCGGTGCTACCGGCGAACGGAAGGCGCAATGGGAAAGCGAAGAGAGTAGCCGTAATGACCGCTGCTGGAGCATTGTGAGGTATGTGGTGCAGGTGGAGACAGGATGGGGAAGGGTGAAGAGGAGTTGACCCGATTATGATTTTTGAACTACAAACATACGCTGACAGCCTTGGAGATATCGGAGCAGCCCTGCAATGAGTCGAACGCAGCCGCCGCCGATGCCGCTGCCCTTGGTCAGCAGCCAAGCAGGCTGTAAAGGGCGCAATTGACACCTACACGGTCGCCAAAACGGATATTTGAGGTTATCCACGTACGTTGCATCTGGGCTGGTGCTGCAGCCCTTGCATCATTCACGTCGTGGGCGCATGTCATGCAGGCCGCGGGAGACTAAGAGGCGGCCCTGGCCAGTCCTTCTCCACAGCCCGCGTGGGGTCACTAAACTGCCCAACACTTGGCCTTGTCCATCAATTGACTTTTGTGCTTCATAGCCTCGTCCATTCTGGCGCAGGTTGCTATTCCGTAATCAGCCACAGTAACAACCCCCCTGCGCATGAAAGACGTGGTCTGAGATGTCTTGATCTTTGCGCCTGTCCACCCACTGGCTCCAGCTGTTCGTCTCAGATCTCAGGCGAATCATCGACACCTTGCGCGCCGACATCACAGTCCATGACGCCCTCGCTCTATACCCACGAAATCGCCGCGCGGGCGAATAGACCACCACCACCACCACCATGTTCTCCAACGCCTTGAAATCCTTCACCTCCAACATCTCGAGCAACTACACCCTCAGCCCCCAACCCACGTCCTACTCGGGGCCATGGAAGATATACGACGCAAAGAAGAAGTCGACTGGGAAGGCCGCATCTGTATTCATCTTCGACAAGAAGTCACTGGAACCGCCAGCGGGTGCAGGCTTTAGTGGACGCTCGGCTGCGTCGGGGTTGAAGCGCGCGCATGAAGAGGTGGTGGAAAGGCTCAAGAAGGAGGCGAGTTCGCTCGCCCGCTTACGGCACCCCAGCGTACTGGAGCTGGCGGAACCAGTCGAGGAGACTCGCGGCGGAGGTTTGATGTTCGCAACCGAGCCCGTCACCGCGTCTCTAGCTGGCCTGTTGCAGGAGAAAGATGAACAAGAAAGGGCCGGTGGTGTGGGTGGGCGTCGCAGTCGATACGTGGTCGAAGAAGCCGACGGCCAGAAGCGAAGACGCGAACTCGAGATTGACGAGTTGGAGATACAAAAGGGTTTGCTACAAATTGCAAAGGGGCTCGAGTTCTTGCACGAGAGTGCCGGCTTGGTGCACGCCAATTTGACACCAGATGCCATCTTTATCAACGCCAAAGTAGGCAGTAATAATGCCATTGCCTTTCGAACAACTTGCTGATCTAGTGACAGTCAGACTGGAAAATTTCTGGCCTAGGCTTTTCAACTCCTCCAGAAAACTCTACGAAGCCCACATCAGTAACGCCAATCTCGCTCTCGGAAGTCCTCAACTATGACGCCCGGCTACCACGACATGTCCAACTCAACATTGACTACTCGTCACCCGACTTCGTCATGGACAACAACATAACTCCTGCGGCAGACATGTTCAGCCTAGGCATGTTGATCATTGCGCTGTACAACTCACCACACAAGAGCCCACTTGATTTCAATGGAAGTTCGTCTTCGTACAAGCGGGCATTCTCTTCGGCCTCTTCGGTCCCCAGCAAGACCAACAACTTCATGTCCTCTCAGCCTTTGCCCCGGGATGTCACCGTGGGCGTGCTGGATCGCCTGATTACCAGACGACCTGCCCAGCGATTGAACGCACGAGAATTTCAGCAAGCACAATATTTTGACAACATCCTGGTCTCTACCATCCGTTTCCTTGACTCGCTTCCTGCAAAGACGCCCAATGAGAAGACGCAATTCATGCGCGGTCTTCCACGTATCCTGAACCAGTTTCCCAAGTCTGTCCTTGACAAGAAGATACTACCTGCTCTGCTTGAGGAAATGAAGGACCGTGAGCTCCTCACTCTCATACTGCAGAATGTGTTCAAGATCATCACAATGCTTCCATCAGGCAAACGCGCCTTTACAGAAAAGGTGATTCCAAAGCTACGCGAAACTTTCCTGAGTGCTGCAGCAGCCAGCAACAAAGCACCGACTCAAGAAAGAGACAGTCTGAAAGAAGCTGGGCTTATGGTACTGCTCGAGAACATGCAGGTTGCTGCTGACAATTCCAGCGGCAAGGAATTCAAGGATGACATACTTCCAATCATCAACTACGCACTCGAGTCTCCCACTCATTCGCTGGTTGATGCCGCGCTCCGTACGCTACCTATCGCTCTACCGATACTAGACTTTTCGACCGTGAAGAACGAGCTCTTCCCAGTTATAGCTAACATATTTGCAAAGACCAGCAGTATGGGCATCAAGATCCGCGGTCTAGAGGCATTCAAGACCCTTTGTGGCGGGGCAAATGAAGAGCAAGACGACTTCCAAGGAGATGGCTTGACTGGAGTAGTAGCAGCACCAAAGACCAAAAGCTCAAATGTATCGATCTTGGACAAGTACACTATCCAGGAGAAGGTTGTCCCGCTGCTCCGCGCCATCAAGACCAAGGAGCCTGCAGTTATGGTATGTGAACATGAATCAGACAAGGGACCTAAAAGGCTAACACTGCACAGATGGCTGCGCTAGACGTTTTCAAGGCGATCAGCAACCAGGTTGATAGTGACTTCTTAGCAATGGATATTCTTCCTATCCTATGGTCCTTCAGCCTGGGACCTCTTCTCAACCTCCCGCAGTTTCAAGCATACATGAGCCTCATCAAGATGACATCGGCGCGTGTAGAGAACGAGCAGACGCGCAAACTGCAAGAGCTTGGCGCAAACAATGCGACAGCTACCACGCGGAACGAGTTCATGACCTTTGGCGGTCCGTCGACCACCAATGGCTTCGAAACAAGCGACGGAAATGGTAACACTGATTTCGAAGCACTCGTACGCGGCGATAAACAAGGAGCAGCCGGTGGTACAGACATGCTCGGTGGAGACCCATGGGCAAACACCTCAGCATCAGCTGCATCTTCTACTGTCCTGCCATCACGGCCGTCCGTCAACAGATCAAACAACGCATCACCAGCAGCAACCTTCTCATGGTCCACTCCGCCCGTATCCCCGCCACCCAACACGAACCTCACCGCCCCAAGACAACAGAGCCGCGCAGTTACTCCCGACAGCACGCTCAACACACTCAACTCATCTTTCCCAGCACTAAGTGCAGCAAACCCAGGCATCGGCAGTTCCACCTTTGCCCCACCCCAACAGCAGGTCCGACCGGTTATGAGTATGAACAACATGATGTCGTCGAGCACGCCAACACCATCATACGGTGCCAACACGCAAAGCTCGGGTATCGACTGGAGCAAAGCCGGTTCGTCTATGGCGTCGAATACATGGGGTAATGCATCAACTACTACAAATTCTTCTACCAACCCGACAAGCTCCTTTTCGAGCTTCCCTGCTATATCACCGCCGCCTTCGCAGGGTAGGCAGGGTAGCCCGTACTCATCCTTTAGTATCGCGCCTCCGCCGATGAAGCCGGCAGGTGCCAGTTCGTTCAGTATAGCACCTCCACCAATAGGGAATAGTATGAATAGCATGGCTAGTCTAAGGGCGCAACCGCAACAGCAGAGGACGCAGCAGCAGCAGCAGCAGCAGCAGCAACAGCAACAGATCCAGCAGACAAGCTGGGGTAGTGGAGGGGATAGTTTGATATGAAGGAGTGAAAGTTTAGAACGGTCTTGATGTATATTAGCGGGCGCCAAGGAGCAGGAGACGTAAGTGTGCTACTATTTTGGCGCTGATCTGTTGTTTGTTCATCGGGTACAAGATATTTCACGCATCTCCAACGGGGGTGTCGATTAGGGTACAACCGATTTTAGGAACAGAATGCAAAGGACTATAGACTTGATGTTTTTCTACACCGCATTCCTCTCCTGGAATTCTGGTCCCATAGCTTTAAGCGCAAGCATGCATGCCCATCCACACGGACTTTCTCAGCCTCGTTGGCCACGATTGCGTGCGCTCTACGTGAACTAGCCTTCCGTACAATGAACACGGGCCGTTGAAGAATCGATCCGGGTACAGGAACCTTATTTCACCGTCTGCACATTTTTTTTTCACCGTTTTTCTGCTTCAGCTCAATGATGTAAACCAACAAGCGCCATACGTTGCATATCATCGGCCTTGAAAGTTGTCCCGAAACGTGTGGTGTTGAATGATCAACAGCTTGGCTTTGGCTCTGTGTGCAATAGAAGAGGACGGCTACCGCCGAAAGGCTGGGCGCAGGTAAGCACGCAATACAGCGACCAGATTGGTTGCGTCCTCGGTGCAAAAGGCTGCATTATCAGTCGTCGGGCCAGCCGCGCATTCTAGATCTGCGGTTGTCCTGCGGCACGGATAATGCAGAGTGAGAAGGCAAGTAGGCTACGAAATTGCGCATCGTTCTTTGTCGGGGGTGACAAAGTATCGAGTCTCCCCCAAGCAGAGATGAATCTTGGGTCTTCCAGGGTCTGTCGGAGGGCGGGAATGCAGGTTCTAGTGGGATGAGCAAAGGCGAAGGCAGGAAAAAGCTGGCATGTCTTGGTGACCGTGATTCGCCTACGTTTATCGCGTAAGCTTAAGCAAGCCAAGTCGCGATTACCGGTTGTAGACGCCTTGGTCCTGGAGCTTAGCAACAAGCTTAGCGGGCGCCACAGTGACATCAGGCCCGATATCTGACTTCCGAGGCGAACGTAACGGGCTTGCCGGTGTCGAAGGAGGGTGTGACCAAGGTCGGGGGGGGGGGGGCAGAGCGGC